>Ga0209164_1002821_pt1 | contig 17463 bp, 16 predicted proteins | sample MTBNYHSulfiMetaG_FD_187458 | JGI IMG/M metagenome (GOLD analysis project Ga0209164, IMG submission 187458) | Enrichment culture microbial communities from rom New York Harbor, USA that are MTBE-degrading - MTBE-NYH (New York Harbor Sulfidogenic)... | ecosystem: Environmental > Aquatic > Marine >...
CGCTATTTATGGAGCTATTAAAGAAATATTTCAACTCAAAAATCCCGTGTGGTGTGTGCATGTATTTACTGGAGGTCACGCGACTGATGGTGGATTCATGCATACCCACATCTTCGGCCACATCGCGCAAAACCATGGGCCTGAGGAAAGCAATCCCCTTGTCAAAGAAATCCTGCTGAAGTTTGATAATGCTCTGAGTGACTTTGTACAGAGTCCGCTGCCGTTGGTGAATACTTTTAATCAACCATGCGGCGGACCGCAACTTAGTCTGAATGTAGTCTTTGGCATCAGCGGGCAAAACAGCATCTGCACTCAGAGCATCTTTATAATAGGAACTCACCTTGAGCTTGGGCATACCATCTTCATTCAGCAAAATGACAAATTCACCGTCCACTTTTAGAACATAGACGTCCGGACTGATGTATTGAACTGACTCTTCACTAAAAGCGCTGCCCGGGCGCGGATCGAGGTTGAGGATGATCTCGATCGCGTCTTTGACCTCTTCGGGCGATCTTTTCAAGGACTTGACCAATGCCTGATAGTTCTTTGTTTCGAGGTACTGTAGATGATCTTGGATGATCCTTACTACCAGATCGTCTACCAGACCCAGGTTGTTTGCCTGTATCAGCAAACATTCCCGCAAGTCGCGTGCGGCCACTCCGGCAGGGTCGAAGAGCTGCACCTTCACAAGCACCTTCTCAACTTCATCGGTGCTCACGCTCCCCATTTCGGCAATCTCTTCCAGGGTGGCTTCCAGGTAGCCGTCTCGATTCAAATTGCCTATTATATAGGAGCCGATCTCTTTTTCAGATTCGGTCATATCGGAGAGTCTCAGCTGCCAGATCAGGTGGCCTTCGAGCGACGCGGGCAGAGTCAGCTTGTGATCATACGCAGGCCATTCCCTGTTGGGGTCTTTCTCAATCAGGACCGGAGTTCCGGTATTGTACTCATCCAGATAGGACTCCCAGTCGAAATCCTCCCGCATCTTTTCGGAAATTTCTACTTCATTGAAGGATTCCTCGGCATCAGCCTCTTGTTTTTCGGTCTCAACGAGCTCCTCCTGAACCTCTTCCAGTAGCGGATTGGCTTCCAGTTCCTGATTGATGGTCTCCAAGAGTTCCAACCGTGACAGCTGCAGAAGCTTGATCGCTTGCTGCAACTGAGGAGTCATGATGAGTTGCTGGGTTAGTTTTAATTGTTGTCTCAGCTCCAGAGCCATTATCGTATCCTACTAAGATAAACTGAATTGATCTCCCAGGTATGTCCGACGGGCCAGATCGCTGCCCGCGATGCTGATCGGATCACCCGCTTCCAGGATTCTTCCTTCGTGCATGATATAAGCCCAGTCACACACCTTAAGGGTTTCACGGACATTATGATCGGATATCAGGACTCCAATTCCCTTGTCCTTGAGCGATCGTATGAGGCCCTGAATTTCTATGACTGCAATCGGATCAATCCCCGCGAACGGCTCATCCAGGAGAATAAAGCTGGGTTGAGTCACCAAGGCCCGAGTGATTTCCACTCGCCGCCGCTCTCCTCCCGACAGACGATCCGCCTTGTTCTTCGCCAGGTGAGCGATGTTCAGATCTGCCAACAACTCCTTCAAACGCAACCGGCGCTCCTGCTTGCCTATATTTAAGGTTTCCAGAATGGCCAGAATATTCTGCTCAACGGTCAGTTTACGAAATACCGAGGGCTCCTGGGACAAGTAAGTGATACCCTTCCGAGCCCGCAGATACATTGGCACCTGCAGGATGTTTTCCCCGTTCAGGACAACCGCCCCGCCATCGGGACGAATGATGCCAACCACACTGTAAAAAGTGGTTGACTTGCCGGCGCCGTTTGGTCCAAGCAAACCGACGATTTGCCCCGGCTGCACTTCTAAACTGACATGGTCCACCACCCGCCGGCCCTGATAGACCTTGACCAAATCAAGTACTTCCAGTCTCTTCCGATCTGATGGCGGAGACAAGATCACTGCTCCTTCCGTTCAGGATAAAGTACTGCATGAACCGGCGTGCTTTCTCCCCCTTCAACCACGGTCCGCTGTTCCGGTAAATAAAGAGTGATCAGGCGTCCTTTAATAGTATCCTGTCCCTGTGAAAACTGTGGCTTACCTATTAGAACAATTTTTTGTTTTTCATGGTAGTAAACCGCTTTGTCAGCGGTCGCAATTTTGTCCTGTTGAGAAATCTTAACGTCCCCTTCCACTTCGATCCGGTCGATCCGGTCCGCCCTGCTCGAGTCTGAACCCATGTCCTTTTGTAGGATATAGACCCTCATCAGTTTTCCGGTGATAGTCAGTTCTTTTTGTTGAACCACCACATGCCCTTCGAAGGTCACCAGTTTGTTGTTTTGATCCACTTCCATGCGGTCGCTCGCAATATGGATAGGGGCATCGTTTTGCAGCAAGCCTTGCTGAGCTGCACCGGGATCAGGCTTTGAAGATTTATCGGCTGCCAAACCGAACTGGGACGTACCGGCAAGAAAACAGATCAGTAAAGCAGATTCCATGATTATGCGAAATTTCAATTTACCGCCGACTCTTTTCATGGCTTTTCAGTTCCTTCAATTTCGCTTAGCCGCTTCGGAAGCCAAAGTTGCCTCAACTCGCCCCCCCAACAACGCGCGACGCTCCGGAATCAAGTACTTCCAGTGCTTACCCTCCAGCTTCAGATCCGGGCCGGTTATCAAAATGGCAGTTTCGGAAGAAATAAGATTTTGTTTGTGGTCGTAGCGGGCTCTTTCGGTAGACAGCTCATAGCCCTTTGGAAACACGGCGTGGACCGCATGCCACAATTCAATATCTTTGCTGCCTGCGTGCAGCACTCCCTGCTGGCTCTGAAGATGAATCTCTTCACCATCCTCCATGAAGAAAACCAATCGAACCCTGGTCAGGGCTGTTTTCTGATCTTCCTGAAAGTACTTGGCTTCTTCAGCCTTCAGAGTCCATATTCGTCGGCCCTTCTGCATTTCAGTGTATTCCATATCTGTCAGCTTCATCTCGGCTGAAGGCCCCTCGCTGACGGCAGCCATCCGTTGCCCTTTCTGGGTTTTCGCTTTCCTAATCCCCATGGCCACCACCAAAGCCAGTGTCAGGCCGATTGCCAACATAATGACATGGCGCGATTTTACCTGGATCTTCATTGCCTTTGTGCCTCTCAAAAGAAGCAAACTTCAAGCCCGCCTAGCTGCCTGCTCTCTGCTCTTGGCTGCCTTTGCCAAAGTAGCGTTCCGTCACTCTTTCCCAACGGTCCTGAACCTGCAGTATCAGTTCGCAAATCTCGCGGCAGGCGCCATGCCCGCCTCTGGCTTTGGTCACATAGTGGGCATAAGGAATCACGTGACTAGCCGCATTGGGCACTGCGACTGCCCATCCGACCCGGCGCATGACCGGTATATCGATCAAATCATCACCCGCAAAACCCACTTCTCTATCGGTCAAGCCGGTCTCCTGCAGTATCATCTCATATGCGTCTAATTTGTGTTTCATATTTTGATGGACCCTGGCAATACCAAGAGCTGCGGCTCTGTGCTCCACCGCCTTGCAGTAACGACCGGTTATCAAGGCCACTTCAACGCCTCCTGCTCTTTGCAGCAGCTTGATCCCATGCCCGTCCTGAACATCGAACTCTTTTATTTCGGAGCCGTTGTCATTATAAATGATGCGCCCATCCGTCAAGACACCGTCCACATCAAAAATGATCATACGGAGCGGAAGGATTTTTTCCCTGAGAACGTCGCCTATATTTTTTACGAGCTGTGTTTTTCCGTATCTGCCTTTCATAAACCCTCAAGACTGCTATTGGTGCCGCACCATACGGTAAATTTTGACAAGTGTTTCCAGAAGAGTCGGCACACTTGAAAGTTGCGTCGAGTTGGGGCCATCGCAGAGTGCTGCATCGGGGTTTTCATGCATTTCCAAAAAAACCCCGTCGGCTCCGGCAGCTACCGCGGCACAGGCAAGCGGCGCTACAAATTGTCTTTGGCCACCGGAGCAGGCTCCCATGCCACCAGGCAGCTGGACACTGTGGGTGGCATCAAATACCACAGGACAGCCGGTTTCCGCCATAATCGGAATCGAACGCATATCCACTACTAGATTATTATATCCGAACTGAGTGCCGCGCTCGGTAACCAAAATCTTTTTATTTCCCGTTTGAGCCACTTTTTCCACCACCCGTACCATATCCCAGGGTGCCAGAAACTGGCCTTTTTTAATGTTCACCGGGATGCCGGTCTCTCCTGCAGCCACCAACAAATCCGTCTGACGGGCAAGAAAGGCGGGAATTTGCAGAATGTCGACAACTCTTGCCGCTTCCAAAATTTCCGCAATACTATGAACATCTGTTAAAATAGGGACCTTGAGCTCCTCCCGAACTTTCCCCAGGATTTCCAGGCCGGCCCTTAGTCCTGGTCCGCGATAAGACTGAATGGATGTGCGGTTGGCTTTGTCGTAAGAGCTTTTGAAGATATACGGGATATCTAACCGCTTACACGTTTCCCGCATAAAATCTGCAATCCTCATAACCAGCTCTTCGCTCTCAATAACGCATGGCCCTCCGATCACGAAAAAGCGACTCTTGCCAATGGACTGGTCCAGAACAGTGAAGTCCGCCACTATGCCGTTTTCCTTCAGCAAATGCATTCCTTTGCCGCGAATTTCTCCGGGTCCTTCAGACGGGCCTGTTCCAGAGAGCTCTTCACGAAAGCCCTGAAAATCGGGTGAGGCTCCATTGGACGCGATTTGAATTCCGGATGAAATTGGCATCCGAGAAACCATGGATGGTCGGGAAGCTCTATTATCTCGACCAGTTTTTGATCGGGGGAAAGACCCGTAAATCTAAACCCGTGCTTTGCCAGAATGTCCCTGTACTCATTGTTGAATTCATAACGGTGACGATGCCTCTCGGAAACTTCCTGGCATTGGTATGCCTCATGAGCGAGACTCCCCGGCTCAAGCACGCAGGGATAAGCACCAAGACGCATGGTGCCGCCGTAATCGGAAGTTTCATCGCGCCGAATAGCGCGGTTATTCTTGTAATCGAACCATTCCCGCATGAGGTAGATCACCGGGTGTGGAGTGTGCTTGTCAAACTCCATGCTGTGGGCTTTTTCAAGTCCGACAATGTTTCTGGCGAACTCCACTGTGGCCAATTGCATTCCAAGACAAATGCCGAAAAAAGGGATCTTATTTTCTCGGGCGTAGCGAATCGCTTTAATTTTCCCCTCAATGCCCCGTTCGCCGAACCCGCCCGGTACCAAAATTCCGTCAGCCGATTCGATAAGAGCTTCTCCACCCTCTTTTTCAACGTTTTCAGAATCGACGTAGTCGAGAACGACTCGCCCATTGTGTGCCGCACCGGCATGCACCAGGGCCTCATTGAGGCTCTTATAGGACTCCTTTAAATCGATGTACTTACCGACAATGGCGATATTGACATCGTAGACCGGATGCTTCATTTGTTCAACCAGTTTTGCCCATTGGTCCAAAACAGGTCCGCGTGTCCAGATATTGAGAAGACGAACAATCTTTTCATCCAGCCCTTCCTGATGAAACAGAAGCGGTACTTCGTAAATGCATTCGACGTCCTTGGCAGTTATGACGGCGTCGGGTTCCACATTGCAGAAATGAGCGATCTTGGCTTTGATCTCCGGCGACAAAAATTGCTCGGTCCGGCAAAGCAGAATATCAGGTTGAATGCCAATGCCCCTTAGCTCTTTGACGCTGTGCTGAGTCGGCTTGGTTTTGACCTCGCCTGCAGCTTTCATAAAGGGCACCAGCGTCACATGTATATAAAGCACATTCTCCCTGCCGACGTCGCTTCTAAACTGCCGAATAGCTTCCAGGAACGGCAAGCTTTCGATATCGCCTACCGTGCCCCCGATTTCCACTATAACCAGATCGACTTCGTCGACAGCACCTCGGATGCACGACTTGATTTCATCAGTGACATGAGGAATAACCTGCACCGTACCGCCCAGGTAATCTCCCCTACGCTCCTTCTTGATGACCGAATAGTAGATACCTCCGGATGTGTAGTTGTTCCTTTTGGTCATTCGAGCGTGGGTGAATCTTTCATAATGCCCCAGATCCAGATCCGTTTCGGCCCCATCATCGGTCACGTATACTTCCCCGTGCTGAAAAGGATTCATGGTACCGGGATCGACGTTAATGTAAGGATCGAGCTTCTGCATGGTTACACGCAGGCCGCGGCTTTCCATAAGAGCACCAATGGATGCTGCAGCCAGGCCTTTGCCCAGCGATGATAGCACTCCACCCGTTATGAAAATGAATTTTGTCTGACGCAAAATCTTCCCCTTTTAGTATCCGCTGGACCAGCTTAATGGAACACTTTTCAAAGATTGGCACATAAATTGATCGTTTGCAGTATAGCAAATGGCTATTCGAAGTCAATCACAGCCAAGCCAAAGTATGTGATTCACAACTGTCAGTAATTCTTCAAGCAAACGAACCCGCAAATATCAAATCCAACCGACTGCAGAAACTCACACATCTGCCCGAATCGACTAGCGGAGTGGCTACGCACAAGTTTTTTCTTGCATTTTTGCGGGATATACCTTAATTTGCCATGGAAAACTTTGGGAAAATTTTAGCAAGCTCCGTGCTGCTTGTGTACACGACTCCCGATATTGCCTTTAAAATCTCGGAATAGGACTAGCAACGTGACGGTGCGTCAGTGGATGACCGCAAGTGTGGTGAGCATCAACGAGCGAGCCTCCATTCAGGAAGCGTTGCAGCTCATGAAGAAGCACTCCATACGACACTTGCCGGTCGTGGACCAGCAGCAGACCCTCACAGGGTGGGTGACTGATGCGGATCTGCGTGGCGTATTGATCGCTTCGATGCTGGAAGATCTTACCCTCGAAGATGTAATGGTACGCAGCCCATATACCGCTACTCCTTCAATGTCTTTGGAGGAAGCCGCGCGTCTCATTCTGCGTCAGCGGATAGGGGGATTGCCCGTCATTGAAGAAGGCAAGCTAGTGGGTATCATCACCGTGGTGGACATACTTTCCGCGTTCATCAACATAATGGGAATGCTGGGCCATTCGTCACGGCTCGATGTTAAAGCTTCAGTCGGCAATCCGCCCCTCGATGAGATCACCAGGCTTATCCAGCGACACCATGCCGAGATTATAAGTATATGCCACTTGCTCGGAGCCGAAGAGCAAATTCCGATGTATTCCATTCGGCTGAAGAAATGTGATTTGAAACCCATTCTGGCAGAGTTTGAAGAAATGGGTATTGAGGTAGTCTCTGCTGTTGCTTAGTTCCGGAAGTTGGCGCTTTATAAAGCGATTAAGTGATACGTGCAAAGGGTCTTTGCCGTCTTTTCCAATAAACTGCTCAGTTCTCGTTCGCAAGATTTCGCAACGTCCCAAGCTCCCGTTGCAGTGGATGCCTCCAGTTGCTGCTGTATAAGACCAATCTGATACGAAAGATCCCTTACTCTATCTGATACCGAGGATTTGTACCCGGCATTTGATTGGAGCCCGATTGAGGGTTGCCGGGGCGAATTCGCACGCACCCTTCGTCAATGCTTCACAACAAGTAATCTATGAAAGGAGGTGGTCCAAAGCAAAACCCTGATCCTCGGGTCCTGAACCTGATTTTGAGGTTATGTTTTACCAAATACCGCAGCGGCTTTTACAGCTTACTAAAACTTTAGGAGGGCATAAGGATGAGCAAAATACCCGAAAATTATCTGCCACCAAAAGAGACCTGGCCTGAATACATCGTTCCAACAGAATTCGCCGACACACCGATGGAGTTGAATCTTGCCGACTTCCTGGTTGATCGTCACATTCGCGAAGGCAGAGGCGAAAACGTGGCTATCAAGTTCATGGACAAGACCTTTTCATATGCTCAACTGCAGCAGATGGTGAATAAGTTCGGCAACTCTCTCAAGGCGCTTGGAGTTGAGTCGCAAGACCGGGTGGGCATCCGCCTTGTGAACTCACCCCAGGCTGTTGTCGCTATCTTCGCCATAATGAAGATCGGCGCCATACCGGTGCCGACCTCGCCGCTCTGGTCCGGTGAAGAAGTGGCTTTTGTAGCCAACAATGCAGAGATGAAATACTTTATCGTCAATGCCCCGCTTATGGAAGCCGTTGCAAAGGCAAAACCCGAGTTCAAGCACGGTACCAAGGTGATTGTCATCGGCGGCAACCCGGCTGAAGTTAAGGCGGCCGGCGATGAGGTCTTCGAGGAGATGTTGGAAAAGGGTTCGGCTGCGCTTGATGCCACCATGCTCCAGGCCAATGACATCGGCATCATGCTGTACACTTCCGGCACTACCGGAATGCCGAAAGGTTGCGTGCACTTTGTACGACCCGCTGTGATCGAAGCCAAACTGGTGAACACCCAAGTTTACAAGATGAAGCCGGGTGACGTGCTGGGTGGGGCCGCCCCTGTCTCCTTCGCGGCCGGATTCGGCACCTTTATCCTGTTGCCCTTCGAGGGCGGTGCTGCCATCTCTCTCATTCCCAAGTTCACCCCCGCCGACATGATGGACCTCATTGGTAAGCACAAAATCACTGTGCTTACCGGTCTGCCGACCGCATATCGCGGACTGATGAAGTTCCCCGACTTCAAGAAATATGACACCAGTTCGATCCGCCTTTACACTTCGGGTGGTGATGCACTCGGCGCCGAGACTCTGGAAGGCTGGAAGAAGCTGACCGGAAAGCCCATTTGGGAAGGCCTGGGTGGAACCGAAATGCTCCATCTGCTCACTTCAAACACCATGAATCCAGAGCCCGTGCCCAATTCGATCGGCAAGGCATTACCCGGTATTCAGGTCAGAGTGGTAGATGCCGAATGGAAAGACTGCAAACCCAATGAGGTTGGCAGCATGATCATCAAGGGCCCGTCGGGAAGCCTGTACTGGAAACCTTACGAAGACAACGAGAAGCTTCTCAAGTCCCAGAAAAAAGGTGTCGTCAATGGCTGGAATCAAATGGGCGACGCTGTCTACATGAATGAAGAGGGCAATATCTTCTTTGTATCCAGAGAAGACGATATGATCAAGAGCTCCGGCTACCGCATCGGTCCTGCCGAAGTGGAAGAAGCGATCGCCAAGCATCCGGCAGTGGCGGACGTGGGTGTCGTCGGTGTTCCCGATCCGGACAAGGGTCAAATCACCAAGGCCTTTATTGTGCTAAAACCCGGCTCAGAGGGAGGCGATGCGTTCTTTGAGGAGCTCAAGACCTTCTTGAAGGAACATATAGCAGTTTACAAACTGCCGAGGGCAATCGAATACGTGGATGCGCTTCCGCGTACTCCAACCGGCAAACTGTTGCGTCGTAAACTTCGTTAAGGTTCGCAACAGCCTCTATTTCCACCAGTATCCAGAATACCCCCGCCATGGCGCGGGGGTACGCTTTTGGGAGGGTATCATGACTTGGAAAATTACTGTCCTTTGCGAAAACACCGTACCCACTCCAGGTCTTTTGGGCGAACATGGCTTTTCGGCCTACGTTGAAACCCCCGATGCCAGCCTCTTATTCGACACGGGACAAGGATTCACATTGGTGCAGAACTCTCTTCGCCTGCAAAAGGATTTGCGTCGGGTATCCCAGTTGGCTCTGAGTCACGGACACTTCGACCATACCGGCGGACTGCTCGCCTTTTTAGGCCTGCACGGCCCTTGCGACATCGTTGCTCACCCGGATGTCTTGACGGAAAGATTTCGCTGGATGCCGATGGGCGGAGAAGAGAGGCCGGTTTCCATAGGGATGCCCTGGAAGGAGGCCTATCTCACCACGCGCGGCGCCCGCTTTAAATGGCAGAAAGATTTTGCCGAAATTGCTCCCGGCGTGTATGTCAGCGGCGAAATTCCGCGAAAGACGTCCTTTGAGACCGGCGATCCGAAATTTGTGCTGCGACAAAATGGGAATTGGGTGCCGGATCCATTCCTGGACGATTATTCACTGGTGCTTAAGACTCCTCGTGGGCTGGTGATCCTGCTGGGATGCGCCCATGCGGGACTGATCAATATACTGCAGCATGCTGTCGAGCAAACCGGAGAAGAACGGATTCACTCCATTATCGGCGGCACTCATTTGGGTTTTTCTCCGCAAGCTCAATTGGATCAAACCATCATTGCACTGAAAAAATATCAGGTGGAGGTGCTGGCAACCAGCCATTGTACCGGACAAAGTCCGATTGCCCGCCTGGCCGCCGAGTTTGGCAAAGGCTTTGCGTTCGGCCATGTTGGGTTCACGCTGGCAGTTATGTCGTAATTGGAGGAAAAGATTGCTCCCGAGAAGCCTCATCTTACTGCTGTTAACATGGACCTTGCTCCTTTACTCGGGACAGGCAAATAGTACTGCTGTACGCATCGGGGAAATCGACCCGCTAACGGGGAGGCTGGCAAAGCACGGGCAAGAGATTCACGAAGGCATACTCTATGCCGTGGAAGAGGTGAATTCCCAAGGGGGCCTTAAAGGTCGTAAGGTTGTGTTGATCAGCCGCGACGATCAGAGTCTTCCGGAAGTTGCCATCAATCAGGTTGAAGATCTTCTCTACAGAGAAAAAATAGTCGGGTTGGTTGGCGGTTACGTTGACTCTCTGGTTGGCCCAATAAGTGAGGTGGCAGCCAAGCATCACACCCCTTATGTGGCATCTGCAAGCCTTCAGCGGGGCCTTACTCTGGGTCGCCAGAACCGGTATTTTTTCAGGGTCGCACATCTCAGCGGGATTATCGCTCCGCTTTGCAAATTTGTCGTCGGAGACCTTAAGCCCAAACGTGCCGCTGTCTTGTTTGCTGCCACCCCCGGATCGACAGAATTCGGCAATGATGTCCGTGCCTGCCTGCACCGGGCAGGCATTGAGATTCCCATTTTCGAAAAATTCCGCCCCGGCTCTCCGGATTTTTCAGCTTTTTTGCTTAAAGTCCGTCAGTCCAATGTGGACATCCTGATCTCGGGAGGCTTCTTTGCCGATCATCTGATTCTGATTCGACAGCTCAAGGAACAGAACATAACTCTTAAAGCTTACTTGGGGCCTTGGGGTGTCGCCTATCCCACCTTCATTGAGACCATGGGGGCAGCAAGTGAAGGACTGTTTGGAATGTGTGCGTGGAATCCCGGCATCACACTTGCGGGAACCGAGAGAGAATCGCACAATTTCGAGCGGGGCTTCAGCGCGCGATTTGGGAAAATCCCAAACACCACTACCATGCACGGATATACTTCCGCTAGAGCTCTTCTCCGCGCTATTGCAGCCGTTTTAGAAAATGGCGAAGAGCTAACTGGAAGCAACATTTGCCGGCAACTCCGCTCCCTTAACCTCACCCTGCCCATGGAGCATCTTGAGTTCGATGAAAAAGGCGACCCCAAGCATTACCGGCAAACAGTCGTGCAGATACAACACGGCCGCATGGTAGCCGTCTACCCGCCCGAGCGGGCGACTCGTCAACGGCTTAAAGCTGACGACGATTAAGCGTGCCACGGTGGAATAGTCCATTGATTCTCCTGCAGCTTATTCTCAACGCGTTTTCCCTGGGCTCTTTTTATGCCTTGGTTGCACTTGGCTTCGCTCTCATTTTTGGTGTGACCCACGCCTTTAACCTGGCTCACGGCGAGATGATTCTTTTGAGTGGGTACCTCGCCTATATCCTCGGAAAACAGTTGCAGCTGCCCTTCGTCTGGACCTTGCCAGCTTGCATGCTTTTTCTACTCTTGGTGGCCGTACTGCTCCATGAATTATTGGGTCGGGTCAAAGAGCCCTACGAATTGAACACTCTGGTCGTTACTTTCGGGCTGGCCCTGGTTCTGCAAAATGGCATGCTCATATGCTTTTCGGCCGACTACCGGATGATTCATTCCAGCGCATCTCCGTTTGAATTCTCCACTCTCCATCTCATCCTCACACAGACGCAAATCACGCTGCTGAGCACATCCCTTTTGGCCACGATTTCAGTGTACATTCTGTTGCGCAAATCTTTTCTGGGCAAGGCGCTGCGCGCCACCATTCAAGATCGTGAAGCTGCCCGACTGGCCGGGATAAATGTGGGACGGATGAGTGTGATTGCCTTTGCAGTAGGCGGAGTGCTGATCGGACTTGCCGGCCCCCTCTATGCCAGAACAGCCTATTTGCACCCGTACGGGGGAATTGAAGCAACTCTGATTGCGATCATCATCACCATATTTGCCGGAGTCGGCCGCATTCGAGGCATACTCTTAGGGGGATGGGCTTTGGGCATAGCCGAGTCATTAGCCGCTTACGCTCTCGGAATCGGATGGCGAGAACTGGTGAGTGCCCTTCTTCTGATCACGCTGCTGTTGTTGCGGCCCGAAGGGATTATACCAAGGCGTATGAGACAATCCTGATCGCTGATTCATAAACTGTCGCGGAAAGCTGAATTCGATCCCTATGGTAAGCAAAACAACCACGCATGCTGCAGTTCTTTTCTCGATCATCCTGTTGTTTCTGGTTCTCTGGCCGGCCGTGCTCAATGATGCGAGCATATATTACCGGGTTATGACGATGGCATTTTTTTATGGCGCCTTGGCCTTTACATGGAATCTGCACGCTCTTACGGGAAGCATTTCACTCGGCCACGCTGCGTTCTTCGGGCTTGGAGCTTACGGTTCCGCCCTGTTGAATTATTACACGCAAACCTCGCCTTATGTGACAATCCTGTTCGGCGGGGCGACAGGTGCACTGTACGGTTTTTTCTGGAACATCACCTTTGACAAGCTGCGCGGCGCCCGGCTTGCTTTGGCAACGTTGGCATCCGTGGAGATCCCCAAAGTAATTATAGATAACTGGGACAGCTTCACATTCGGCTCTATGGGCCTGGTGGGGATAAACACTTTTCCAGCTTTGCGCTTCGGCAGCTTCGTGGTGGCTCCGGGAGAGAGCCTGAGGGCCCAGTATTATTTACTGCTTTCTTTCATGCTGTTGATTGGACTTCTGCATTGGCAGGTCATAAGATCCAGATGGGGATGGGCCATACGCGCAGTAAGAGAAGACGAAACGGCTGCTTCCATGCTCGGAGTGAACACCACCGGAGCACGATGGTGGGCGCTCTTGTTAAGCGCATTTCTAACCGGCCTGTGCGGAGCCATTTATGCACACTTGATTGGATTGATCGAACCCTCACTGGTATTCAGTCTGCATATCTCCGCACTGCCTTTGGTATTAACGATTTTTGGAGGACGCTACCAGTATTACGGTCCACTTTTGGGATCTCTGATTCTTTACCCCCTTGATCAGCTTCTCTTGCATTCGTTGATTCCTGTGGGGCACGCGATCATTTATGGCTTGGTGATTATTTTCACTTTATTGTTTTTGCCGCAGGGTATTGGAGCATGGCTGCAGCAACGCATAAGAGCTGTTTAGAGCTGCATCATATCAGCGTTCAGTTTGAACGTCAAAGCGCTTTGCGAGACGTCAGCCTGGTCGTTGAAGAACAGGAGATCGTGAGCGTCATAGGCCCGAACGGAGCTGGAAAAACAACCCTTTTCAATGTGATATGTGGGCAGCTGAAGCCGGCTGAAGGATCGGTTTATTTTAAAGGCTGCGACATCACCTTGTGGCCGGCACATCGTATCTGCCACGCAGGTGTTGCAAGAACGTTTCAAATTGCCAGGCCGTTCCCTGAAATGTCAGTGCTGGAGAACGTTCTAATTGGCGTCTGGTTTGGTAAAAAGAAGCAGCAGCGCTCCCTTTTCCCGGCAGAGGAAGCGAAGGAGCTGATCCATCTGGTCGGTCTCTCCCATAAAAGCCATTCGGCGGCAAAGCATCTAACTCTTTCCGAACAGCGCCGACTGGAAGTGGCTAGGGCCCTCGCAACGAAACCCCGGCTTCTGCTATTGGACGAAATTGCCGCCGGTCTCAGTCCTCAGGCCATAAAAGAAGCTGTAGAACTGGTCAAAACATTGAGAAAGCGCGGGCTTACCGTAATGCTGATCGATCACTTTCTGGCCCTCACCAGCAAAGTTTCCGATCGGTTAATTGCTTTGGACCAAGGAGAAATAATCGTAGAAGGAAACCCCGGGGAAGTGTTACAATCGGCTGAAGTTGTCGCTGCCTATCTGGGTGAACGCCAACAAAAGGGCTTTTAAGTTATGCAGGAGCGTCCTCAAGATAAACCGCTACTTACCGTGTGCGATCTTTCCGTCTGCTACAAGGACATTCCGGTTTTACAAGGAGTCTCCTTGACGGTTTGGCCACGGCAAATCATTGCCATAGTCGGACCCAACGGTTCTGGCAAGACCACACTTTTCAAAGCGATTGCAGGCCTGCTTCCGATCAAAACAGGCAGAATCCTTTTCAAAGGAGAGACAATCAATTCACTGCCTTTATGGGAAGTAGTTCAACGGGGTTTGGTATACGTCCCTGAAGGCATGAGCGTGTTTCGCGATATGACAGTGATGGAGAATCTCGAGATCGGGGCCTACCTGAACCGAGCCGACATGACCGAACGTTTACACCAAGTCTTTGAGCTATTCCCCGAACTGTACGACAAAAAGGAGACATTTGCCGGGGTTTTGAGCGGCGGGCAGCAGCGCATGGTTACGCTGGGCCGCGGACTGATGAGTGGCGCTCAGTTTTTGCTCCTGGACGATCCTTTTCTGGGACTCAGCCCTAAGGTCATAAAACGCTTTTGTGATGCCTTTCGAACCCTGCGCAAAAAGGGAGTTACGTTGTTTATCGCGGGGCAGCACGTGCGTCGAATCCTCAACGTGGCAGATGTGGCGTTTCTGATTGAGGGAGGAGGCATAACATTGACGGGCTCCGGCTCCGAGGTTCTGCACAACCATCATCTGCAGCAAATCTTATTTGGTGTAGACACCAGCCTCCCCGTGACCTAAACAAGTATTCAGCTTATTTTTCGGACGAACAAAACCTGGAGCTTCTTGCAGAAAAACGGATAATCAGCCGAGTACACTTTCAATAACTGCTTTGACATCCTCATCGAACCCCGATGCGCCGGGAGACCAAAGCAAGTTGGCCGACTCATCCCATTGACTTTTGATTACACGAACTTCGGGTCCCTGCGGAGCCCAGACTTCCGGTCGAGTGGGTCCAAAGATTGCGACTGTTGGAGCTCCGACTGCTGCAGCCAGATGGCTCACCCCGGAATCATTGCCCACATACAGTTTGCTTTCATCCAGTAAAGCGGCTAACCGCTGCAAAGAGACATTTTCCAGCAGGCGAATACCCAATTCCTTCACGCCTGCCGCAAACGGTCCGAGGTGCTGATCCGCTTCACCCAACACCATAAGCAGCGGGTGGTCATATTTGGCGCAAAGCCATTCCAGGAGAGACCACCATCTGTTTAGAGGCCAGATCTTCTCTCGTCCCCCACTGCCCGGATGAATTATTATGGGCTTTGATCTTTGGCTCCAGCCCACGGATATCATCCATTCTTGCACAGCCCGCTTCTCTTGGGGCAACGGATCGACCCTTGGCACCAGATATTCAAATTCAAATCCCAGCTTCCGTAATTGATCCATTAGAAACCGTGTGACCGGTTGATCCCAATCAGAAGCAGGAAAAGACCGAACCCAATGCGGCTCGCAATTCACCAACCGAGCCAAACGCCCGGCCAGTATGCGGCTACGGTCTTGACCAAATAGAAATATAGAGCGTGCTTGAAGTAAATAAGGCGCCAATCGGGTGCCTTGCCAAAGATCGTCATGGTAAAGGGATGTCAACAATGAGGATTCGGCAGAGTACAGCCTGCCAAAATAGGTCTTTGTCTGCAAGATGGGCTCGTATACGGGTCTTGAGCAAAAATCTATCAACGCTTCAGGGTAGCTTCGGTGGAGTCCATCGAAAATTGGGAGTGCCAGCAGAAAGTCGCCCAGAGCGCCTTGATGCACGATGACCAGTCTGCCAGAATAGGATTTCTCAGCCAAAGCCACCGTTTGATCCGTTCGATTCAAATCACCTGGAGAAATCCTGCCGAAAAAGCTAAGGAATCAGGTAGAGTTTCATGTGGATGGATCGCTGCGACTCAATTTTTGGTCAGACCAGCGCTTTAGGAAATTGCTCATTTTCACAACTGCAGGGGCCTCCCGCAACGATGGAGGGATCAACCCCTGCTTGCGTAGGGCTTTTTGCAGGCAGGATTTTAAGAACCCACAAGCCAGGCATGCAGTTTGCGGTTGCATGACCCCATTTTCATCAACTGGGCAAACCGTTTGCGGGTCACCGTAACAATCCGGCCGGCTTTCCTTTTCGGCAATAGTTTCATTGATCTGGTTATGTGTTTCAGCCATACTCTACTCTATATTCGCTTACTCCAGAATTTCAAGGACTGCCCGCTTGCGCAGTTTAGTGGCTGCGGCATTCACAAGAGTGCGCAGGGCATGAGCATTGCGTCCTTCTTTGCCGATTATCTTGCCGAGATCATCCTTGGCGGCTCTCAATTCAATCACTGAGATCTGCTGGCCACTGATCTCCGTCACCTTGATGTCTTCGGGATATTCTGCGAGAGCTTTTGCAATCACTTCAACCAATTCTTTTACCTGGATATCTTCCATAGCCTGCTCCCCCTCCATCAGCAGTATTTGCTTCAGGACGATGATAGATTGTGAGATGCTAGCGAATCCAACCTTCAGCTTCAGCTAGAAAAACGGACGAGAACATAATCTCTTCTGTTTTCAGCTTTACAATGAAACGGCATCAGCAAAACTAAAATGCATAGTCATAGAAACGTGTAGGGTACGAGCACACTCCAAAATGAAAGCAGTGCTTCACCCAAGGAGCGCGATTCAGGGAAAGGAGAATCGTGAGTGCCTTTCCTTGCCGAAATCGGAGCTTATGGGAAAGCGCTTCCGCTGTCAATAAGTTGTTGCAGCCGAATGAAAGCCGCCGGTTTACAAAATACTTTGCTTTTCTTGCTCAATTAGGTAGTTTATAAACTGCGAATTTTGAATGATTTCGTGTAGCTCTTGGATATAACCACCAATCGTTTTTTTTCGGCTCAAGTGTCTTAATGGAAATATTAAGAGACTACCCAGACCTGCACATGCAAACCAGTCACCAGATAGCCATTGAAACAGCAAGCTTGCCGGGGAATGTCCTTGAAACGGCAGCACGCCAGCAGGATAAAATAGCGCGTTATTTATTCGAGATATCGTGCCTAAGTGGCGTTTCCGACTGGATGACACGAAAATGTCTGCCTTCCCTTTTTTTCAAATATTTTCAGAAGGTCATCGAGCTCTATGATGAATCTGACCACTATTTGATCGGTCAATTGCGCCATCAAGGCTTTCCTGTTCGTTGCGAACCGGGCTGCTCCTATTGTTGTTGCCACATGCCGACCGGCATCAGTACCCCTGAGCTCATTTATATTTACTATGGAATGCATAAAAGCGGGCTCTTTCCGAGGTTTTTTCGCCGCTGTCTGGGAGCTGAAGAACAATGGGGAGAAATTCTCAAAAGGTGCTCTTATTCGACCGCTGGTGGAATTG
>Ga0209164_1002822_pt1 | contig 17463 bp, 12 predicted proteins | sample MTBNYHSulfiMetaG_FD_187458 | JGI IMG/M metagenome (GOLD analysis project Ga0209164, IMG submission 187458) | Enrichment culture microbial communities from rom New York Harbor, USA that are MTBE-degrading - MTBE-NYH (New York Harbor Sulfidogenic)... | ecosystem: Environmental > Aquatic > Marine >...
TTGACAGGGCAAAGGAAGGCAAGACAGTCGTGCGACTCAAGGGGGGTGACCCCTTCGTTCTGGGGCGAGGTGGTGAGGAGGCTGAAGCGCTCCATGCCAACCGGTTATCCTTCGAGATCGTCCCTGGCATTTCGTCGGCCACGGCGGTGCCGGCCTACGCCGGCATACCGGTGACGCATCGCGGCGTCGCATCCTCCTTTGCCGTGGTCACCGGCCATGAAGACCCCACAAAGGGCATCCCCAACGTCGACTGGGAGAAGCTGGCAACGGGAGCGGACACGCTGGTGTGCTTAATGGGGATGGGGAATCTGCCCTACATAGTCGAGCAGTTGCTCAGATACGGCAGGGCTCCCGATACCCCAGCTGCGTTGATTCGCCACGGGACCACACCCCACCAGGAGACCATTGTGGGAACGCTGGACACCATTGTCGAAGCAGCGGAGAGAGAGGGCTTCGAGCCTCCCGTGGTGATCGTGGTCGGCGAGGTGGTGAAGCTTCGGGAGAAGCTGGCCTGGTTCGACAACCGGCCGCTCTTCGGCAAGCGCGTTCTGGTGACCCGGTCTCGAACCCAGGCCAGCGCCTTCAGCAGGCTGCTCGCCGAACGCGGCGCCGACCCTGTAGAACTGCCCGTGATAGAGACCCGCGATGTCCCCGACCCTGGCGAACTGGACACGGCGATATTGAGTCTATCGGAGTATCACTGGGTACTGTTCACCAGCGCCAATGGAGTGCTGGCGTTCTGGAAGCGACTGCGCCCTCTGAATCTGGATGCCCGCTGCTTCCACAACGTCAGAATCGGGGCTATCGGGCCGGCAACGGCAGAGGCGCTGGAGGCACGGGGGATTCATCCCGACCTGCTACCGGAGGAACACAGCAGCGAGGGGCTTCTGGCCGACCTCGCCGCCATGGGAATCGCCGGGAAGCGGATACTGTTGCCGCGAGCGGATATTGCGCCACCCGACCTGACTGACGGGCTTGTCAAGTTGGGTGCGGAGCCTGTAGAAGTGAGTGCCTACCTTACCAGGCCGGCCACCGCATCGGCCGGTCGGGGCAAACAGACGCTCCTGGACGGGGCAATCGATATTGTTGCCTTCACCAGCGCCTCCACCGTGGCCAATCTTCTCGCAGCGCTGGGGAATGAACGACGTGCGCTGGACAGGGTCACCATCGCCTGCATCGGCCCCAGAACAGCAGAGGCCGCCGAGAAAGCAGGGCTCACAGTGGATGTCATCGCTCCGCAGCACACCATCCCTGGCCTGGTAAAGGCCATGGAAGTACACCTGCTGGAGTGTGAAAGGAAGGGCTCATGATCGGATTTCCCCAACTCAGGTTGCGCCGACTTCGCTACAACGAGACTCTACGCCAACTGGTTCGGGAGACCTCGCTCAGCGTCGGCGACCTGGTCTATCCGCTGTTCGTCACCTATGGCCGGGGCGTCAAGAACGAAGTAGGCTCCATGCCGGGCATCTTTCAGTTCTCCGTGGACCTGTTGCCCCAGGAGGTCGAAGAGATTGCCGCTCTCGCCATCCCCGCGGTGATTCTCTTTGGCATCCCCGAGGGAAAGGATAAGCTCGGCTCTTCCGGCTACCAGCCCGACGGAGTCGTCCAGCAAGCCATACGAACCATCAAGAAGACGGTGCCCGACCTGCTGGTTATTACCGATGTCTGCCTCTGTGAATACACCAGTCACGGCCACTGCGGCGTTGTGGAGAATGGTGAGGTTGACAACGACAGGACGCTGGAGCTTCTGGCCCGCATGGCCGTTTCCCACGCCGAGGCCGGCGCCGATGTGGTGGCTCCCTCGGATATGATGGACGGAAGGGTGAAGCGGATTCGACAGGCGCTGGATGAGGCCGAGTTTGAGCGCATCCCCATACTATCGTACGCGGCGAAGTATGCCTCGGCCTTCTACGGCCCATTTCGAGAGGCCGCCGAGTCGGCGCCACAATTCGGCGATAGGCGATCCTATCAGATGGATCCCCCCAATGTCCGAGAAGCGATGAGAGAGGTGGAACAGGATATCGCCGAGGGAGCCGACATTGTGATGGTGAAACCAGCCCTGGCGTATCTGGACGTGATTCGCCGGGTACGGGATGCTTTCAATCACCCTCTGGCAGCGTACAACGTGAGTGGCGAATACTCGCTGGTGAAGGCCGCCGCGGCACAGGGATGGGTGGATGAGCGGCGCATCGTTCTGGAGATACTCACCGCTATCAAGCGAGCCGGTGCGGACATCATAATCACCTATCACGCCAAGGATGTGGCGCGCTGGCTTCTCGGTGGAAACGAGAGGCATGGTCGATAGGCACCGTTCGACGAAGCTTTTTGAAGAGGCCCAGGCCTACCTTCCCGGGGGCGTGGACAGCCCGGTACGTGCGTTCAAGGCCGTCGGAGGCAACCCCATCTTCTTGAAACGAGGCCAAGGTTCCCGGGTCTATGACGAGGACGGAAATGAGTTCCTTGACTATGTGTGCTCCTGGGGCCCGCTCATCCTGGGGCATGCGCACCCTCAGGTGGTACAAGCATTGAAGCAGGCCATCGAGCGAGGGACCAGTTTCGGCGCGCCAACCGAACTGGAGACGAGACTGGCGAGGACGGTCTGTGACGCAGTGCCTTCCATCGAGATGGTGCGCTTCACCAATTCAGGCACTGAGGCAACGATGAGCGCCTTACGCCTGGCACGTGCCTACACCAACAGAGACAAGATCGTGAAGTTCGCTGGCTGCTATCACGGTCACTCTGATGGCCTTCTCGTCAAGGCTGGCTCCGGCGCCACCACACTCGGTTTGCCTGATAGTCCGGGTGTTCCTCATGGATACGCCCAGAACACCCTTGTTGCGCCGTTCAATGATCTGGAAGCAGTCCGTCAACTCTTCGAGCGTCACGGCGATATTGCAGCCGTAATTGTCGAGCCGGTGGCAGCCAACATGGGCGTAGTGCCACCTCAACCCGGCTTTCTGGACGGCTTGCGTGACCTGACGCAAGCATCCGGGGCTCTCCTCATCTTCGACGAGGTAATCACCGGCTTTCGAGTGGCATACGGGGGAGCGCAGGAGCTCTATGGTGTAATGCCAGACCTGAACTGCCTGGGCAAGGTCATCGGTGGTGGCCTGCCGGTGGGAGCCTACGGGGGCCGTGCCGAGATCATGGAGCGGATGGCCCCAGCGGGACCGGTCTACCAGGCAGGAACGCTGTCGGGCAACCCGCTCGCCATGACCGCAGGAATAGAAACGCTTGCCATTCTCCGAGAAGGCGATGCATACGCCGAGCTCGACGACAAGGCGTGTCGCCTGGGAGACGGGATTGGCGCTGTAGCGACAACTTCGGGCATGGCTATCCAGGTTTCGAGGGTAGGATCGCTCCTCACCATCTTCTTCAGCGCACAACCGGTCGTCGACCACGAATCGGCCAAGCTTGCTGACACCAACCTGTTTGGAGAGTTCTTCCAGCGATTGCTCGGTGAGGGCATCTACTGGCCGCCGTCGCAGTTCGAGGCTGCGTTTCTGTCACTTGCCCATAGCAGCGAGGACATCGACACCACAATCGCGGCCATCGGCAGAGCCCTGGCAGATTGACACGTAGTGCGTGGTCGCGGAATGAGACACGACACGCGTGAAGCCCGACAAGCTGGAGCGCACGCCATGACCCGATGCGAGCCACGTTGCCACCACCCGCCTAAAGAACTGCCCTCACGGCCATGAAGCACTGCGTGGTCCCGCAGCCGGAAAACAGAGATGAGAACAGACAGTGGCGCGGTGTATATTCGGAGCCCTGCGAGCTCGCTCCGAAGCCATCGCCCACTCCTGGCCTGTGACCCACAGCCGGGAGTGGGCTTATTCTGCCTTCTCGACCCGGACAGCGCATACCTTGAATTCCGGTATCTTGGATACGGGATCGAGAGCCGGGTTGGTAAGCTGGTTGACCGGGCTCTCGGCAAAATGGAAGGTCATGAACACCACGCCTGCCGGCACATTCTCCGTAACATTGGCTCTAGCCGTTATCTTGCCCCTGCGCGAGGCAACCTGCACCATATCGCCACCGGCGATCCCAAGCGCCTCTGCATCCCGAGGGTTAATCTCAATGTCTCCTTCACCCTTCAGCTCATTGAGCCCCTTGGCCTTACGAGTCATGGTGCCGGTATGGAAGTGATACATGCTGCGCCCTGTGGTGAGCACCAGAGGATACTTATCGTCCGGCTGTTCCTGAGGCGATTTGTACTCCAGCGGCATGAACTTCCCTTTGCCTCTAGAGAAGATGCCTTCGTGCAGAAACTTGGTGCCCGGATGGTCATCGAAGGGACACGGCCATTGCAGGCCTTCCTCCTCTATTCTCTCATAGGTGATGCCACCGTACGCAGGAGTGAGTTCAGCGATCTCATCCATTATCTCCGACGCGCTGTCGTAGGCGAAGTCCCTGGCCCCCATTCGTCTGGCGATGTCGCAGACTATCTGCCAGTCCGGCCGTGAATCCCCTACCGGTGCGACCGCGCGGTGCAACCGCTGCACGCGGCGTTCGGTATTGGTGAAGGTGCCTTCCTTCTCAGCGAAGCTTGTGGCCGGCAACACCACGTCGGCCAACCGCGCCGTCTCGGTGAGGAATATGTCCTGGACTACCAGGAACTCCAAGCGGTTCAATGCCTCCTCCACATGACTGGCGTCGGGGTCGCTGAGCACCGGGTTCTCGCCCATCAGATAGATCGCCTTGACCTGCCCGCGGTAGGCAGCGTCAAGCATCTCCGTCAGGGTCAACCCGGGCCGGTCCGACAGCGAACAACCCCACGCCCCCTCGAACTTCTCCTTTATTGCCGGGTTGCTCACCGCCTGATAGCCAGGATACACGTTGGGCAGCGCCCCGACATCACAAGCTCCCTGCACGTTGTTCTGACCACGGAGCGGGTTCACGCCGCTGGACGGCCGGCCCACATTGCCAGTCAACATGGCAAGGTTGGCCAGCGCCAGCACATTGTCGGTGCCGTGGGAGCTCTGCGTGATGCCCATGGCATACAGAATCGACGATGGGCGATTGGTCGCATAGACACGAGCGGCCTCGGCAATGGTTGAACCGGGAATGCCGGTAATCCTCGATACGCGGTCAAGGTCGAAGTCGCCCAGCGAATCCCGGAACTCATCGAAGTTCTCGCATCGCGTCTCGATGAACTCCTGATCCAGCAGTCCTTCGTCAACTATGACCCGGGCCATGCCCATTATCAGTGCTACATCGGTCCCCGGTCGATGGCGTAGCCAGACATGGGCCATGTCGCAAAGCCCGATGCGACGGGGGTCGGCGACGATGAGTCTGGCGCCGCTGTCCACCGCCCTCTTGATCTGGAGAGCGATCACCGGGTGATCCTCGGTGGTGTTGGTGCCAATGGCGAAGACGCATCCGGCGTCACCGATCTCTTCGATCGAATTGGTCATCGCACCGCTTCCGAAGCTTGTGGCCAGACCGGCCACTGTGGGGGCATGTCAGAGGCGAGCGCAGTGTTCCACGTTGTTCGTCCCCATTACGCAGCGGGCAAATTTCTGGAACACGTAGTTGTCTTCGTTGGTGCACTTGGCCGAAGATATGGCAGCGAACTGGTCGCCTTTGTACTTCGCCAGTTTGCTCGTTATCAGGTCCAGCGCCTCACCCCAGGTGACCCTCACGAACGCGCCGTCGCTCTTCATCAGCGGCGACGTCAGCCGATTGGCGTCCCCGACAAAATCCAGGCCGAATTTGCCCTTGACGCAGTCTTGACCCTTGTTGGCCGGGCCGTGGGCGTCAGGGACAACCCTTACGATTCTCTCGTCTTTGACCTCGAGCAGCAGTTGGCAACCAACGCCGCAGTAGGGACAGATGGTCGCTACCACACGGTCAGGCACGCTGATTCCTATGGCGCTGCGCTCAATAAGTGCCGTGACCGGGCAGGCATCCACACAGGCACCGCAGAACTGGCAATTCGCCTCCCTGAGCGTCTTCTCTCCTGGAGGAGCGATGACATTGCACTGGAGGCAGCGTTGCGCCTCAGCCACCGCGACATCCCAATCCACCTCCAGTTCCACCTCGTCAAAGGTCCCGATCCTCGTCTCTGCGGGAAGATGCGAGAACTCCGCAAGTCTCTCTTGGGGAAGGTCTCCTTCGGCGAAATGCACAGCTTCCTCCGCATCAACCAGCGACTCCGAGATGTCGCCATCACCGCCGAGATAGCGGTCGATGCACTCAGCCGCCTTCCTCCCCGCCGCTATCGCCCCAATGACGGTCGCCGGCCCGCTTACACAGTCACCGCCGCTGAAGACCCCCTCCCGACTCGTCTGCATCTCGCCATCAACCTTGACCACGTTGCCCCGGCCCAGCTCGATTTGGAAACCCTGGGGAACCTCGGCGCGCTGGCCGATAGCCGCTATCACTGTGTCAAACTCAGCCATGAATTCGCTGCCCTCAATGGGCACCGGGCGGCGCCTGCCACTGGCGTCGGGTTCGCCCAGTTCCATGCGGACCGACTCCAGCTTGAGCCTGCCATCCTCGCGAGCCAGCCTTGAAGGTGCGCACAGGAAGACGATCTCTATCCCTTCCTCGAGCGCCGCATCGACCTCCTCGGGGTTGGCCGGCATCTCGTTCCGCGTGCGGCGATACAGGATCGTCACCTTCTTCGCTCCGAGGCGCCGGGATATGCGCGCCGCATCAATAGCCACGTTCCCTCCGCCAATCACACCCACCTCCCCACCCACTTCCACCTTCTCCCCGAGATTGGCGCGGCGCAGAAATTCCGCCGACTCGATAACCCCGGGGAGGTCGTCCCCTTCCACACCCAGGCTCATTCCCTGGTGCGCGCCCAACCCGAGGAAGACGGCATGGAAGCCCTGCTGAAAAAGCGAATCCAGCGACTCTACCTTCGTATTGAGCTTGATTTCGACCCCGAAGCTCTTGATGTCCTCGATTTCAGCCCCGAGTATGTCCCGCGGCAGCCGGTACTCAGGAATGCCGACACGCATCATTCCCCCGGCTTCCGGAAGTGCTTCGAAGACGGTAACCCCGTGTCCTTGCTTGGCCAGATAGCAGGCGGCGGTCAAGCCGGCGGGTCCGGCCCCGATAACAGCCACACTCTTGCCCGATGGCGGCAGCTTCTTGGCATGCTTCTTCCACGAGCCGTCGCCGTTGTCCGCGGCGAAGCGCTTCAGCATCCTGATGCTCAGCGGCTTGTCCACCTCACGCCCTCGCTGGCAGGCAGCCTCGCACGGGTGAACGCAGACCCGACCCAGCGAGCCGGGGAACGGCACCCTCTCGCGAATGACCGCCAACGCAGCGCTGAGACGACCTCGGGCGATGAGCCGGAGGTAGCGAGGGATATCTATCCCTGCAGGACACGCCCGCTGACACGGATAGGCAAACTCGATGGCCCTGACTCCTCTTATCTCTTCGCAGACACGTACGCAGCGCTCGCACAATATGCACAGGTTGTTGTCTCTTGTCCAGAACGGGCTGTCTTCTCGAACAGGAAGCTTCTTGGGGACATGCGTCGGTACTTCGTCCAGACCTATATGGTCAATCACCCGCTGCAGATCGCCGTTCCCGCTGGTGCAGGATGGTGAGCCTTGCGCCGCTGCCTGCTCGGTGAGACAATCGCCGGGATACCTCGAGAGGATCTGTTTCAGGGTCTGACGCCGCAGCCGTTGCAGCGAGGCTGAGTTGGTGTACACAACCATTCGATCAGCAACAGGGGTGATGCAAGCCAGCTTCGGCTCGACTGCACCTTCGACTTCGACAACACAGAGACGACAGGCTCTGTCTGGTTTCGAATCAGCCAGTGGCTTCAAGCCAGGGTAGTGGCACAGAGTCGGAATGTAGGACCCTGCCCTCTCCACCACATCCAGTATGGTGGCTCCCTCTTCGGCCATCACCTCCCGGCCATCGATCTTGACGGTGACTTGCTTCATTTCACACCCCGATCAGCTTGTGCTACTTCCCTGATCCCGCCGCCCGGAGTTGCCTGACCAGCTTCCAGGCTATGTTCCCGCAGACCGCATTTATGTCATCGGTGGTGAGGTAGTCCGAGACGGTGCTGTCAAATAGGATATTGCCGTCAGCGGGGAACTCCTCATCTCCCCGCCACAGGACGAAGGTTATGGGCACCCGCCTGAAGGCGTCGATGGTCACTGCCACGTCGCCGTACGCCGTCTCACGCCCGCCGATAGCCGCAGCGACGTCAAGGAGCCGAGTGGGCTCCTTCCCAAAATGGTCAACAATCGGCTTGATGGCTCGCTTGGAGAAGGTTGGAAAGTAGACAGACCCTCCGGGCAAGTGCTTGTACCCTATCATCTTGTTGGACAGCGGAGTGCCCTTCGCCTGAAGCAAGTAGTGAAGTATCAGTATCTGATCCACCAGCGAGACCTCCTCCTCGCTATCCTGCAGCGAAATCTCGATATCGGGGACACTCACCTCATACGCCCGGCCGAGGTAATCGAGGGTGATCACCTTACGGGAATCTATGACCCGGTGGCTGGCGCCGCTTCTCTGGCACAGCTCCCCTATGTCATCGACATTGGCCAATTCCTCGCAGGCAAGCCTATAGGCCAGATGATAACCTTCTGTCATGACTTCCCCATCGGGCAACAAAAGCAAGAAAGCGACTCGCCTGCGTCCCCACCGCGACGCAGGTCAGCCGTTGTGTGTAGGCTGGAAGGGCTCTACAGTCCTGCGGCGTCCAGTATTGCCGGTACCTTTTTCTCCCAGCCGATGGCCATTATGTGCACGCCTTGACACAGCCCCTTGAGGTCTCTTATGAGGCCAGCGGCAATCTGCAACCCGGTCGCCGCTTTGTCCTCGGCCTTGGCCATTCTGTCAATCAGGTCTTCGGGAACGAAGACACCGGATACATTCTTGTTCATGAACCGGGCCATACCGACCGACTTCAATGGTATGATTCCGGCGAGAATAGGGGCACCCAATCCATCAACCCTTTTCATGAACTTGGCAAAGGCGTCCACGTCATAGACCGCCTGAGTCTGGAAGAACCTGGCTCCGACCGATATCTTCTTCTCCATCTTGGCAAGCTGCAGTTCGAGTTTGGCCTCGGTATCCGCTTCAGGTGTCACCACCGCCCCGGCGAAGAAGCCGGTCTTGCCGTGGAGTTCATTCCCCGCTATGTCCAAGCCCTCGTTCAGCCGGCTAATGGCCCACAGAAGCTGCACCGAATCCAGGTCGTAGACTGGCTTCGCCTGAGGGTGGTCGCCGAGGGAAGGCAGGTCACCGGTAAGAGCGAGAACATTCTCGATGCCGAGGACGTGGGCGCTGAGGAGGTCCGATTGCAGCGCCAACCGGTTCCTGTCGCGACACGTCACCTGGAACACCGGATCAAGCCCCTTTTCCTTGAGAAGATGGCAGACGGCCATTGAGCCCAGCCTCATCACCGAGCTCTGTTGGTCAGTCACGTTGGCCGCATCCACGCGGCCGTGAAGTAGTCCGGCCACCTCCTCAATCTCAGTTATGTCAGTCCCCTTGAGAGGTCCGACTTCCGTGGTTATGGCAAACTTCCCTGACTCAACCGCAGATCGCAGGCTCACTCTACCTTCTCCTCTTGGTCGAATTGCTCCAATGCCCAGAGAGCGGTCGACATCATCTTGGGGCTGGGCATCATCTTGGCATAGTCCTTCGGAGGGATGAACACCTTAATCTTGTCCAGTTGACCTTTCTCCTTCAGCCTGCGGTAGATAAGCTCCCAGCCGCAGTCCCTGGCCGGGTCAAGCTCGCATTTTCCGTTGGCTGCGCCACCGCACGCACCATTGGTCAGTGACTTGGTGCAGGCGGTCAGCGGGCAAATGCCCCCGGTGTAATCCAGCAGGCACTCACCACACTCCATACACCTCTCCACACCACTCCACTCCGCGCGGCTGCCGCCCATATTGACCGTGTCGCAGGCGGGGTGACAGACCTTGTTCACCGACGCAGCCACCGCCTGAACACCCAGACCGCAGGTCATGACCAGTATCGAGTCAGCACCCTCAACCTGCGCCGTTCTCGGCCGCAGACGCGACTTGACCAACGCCTTCTGGCACAGAAAATCGATGGTTATGGCGCCGGTGATCTTCTTGCCGTTATCCTCCAGTGTCTGCTTCATCTCGGCCACCTGAGCCGGCCCCCCACTTCCCGAAGCCTCGGCGCAACCACTGCACCCGAGTATGAAGACGCTCTTCTCCCCCTCGAGGTAGCCCAAGATATCCTCCAAAGGCTTCTGTCTTGAGACTATCATCCTTACTCCTTTTCGGCCCTTACACTACCCGAAATCTCCCCAGGTCTTGCTGCTTGGGGGTGACCAGATGGATGGCACAAGCGAGACACGGGTCGAAAGAACGGACAATCCTTACGACTTCGAAGGGATTGGCTTCGTCCCTTATCTTCGTCCCGATTATGGCCTGCTCTATCGGCCCCGGGGTCCCCTTGCCGTCTCTCGGAGAGGCGTTCCACGTCGTTGGCACCACGCACTGGTAGTTGGCGATCTTCTTGTCCTTTATCTCCACCCAATGCCCCAGTGCACCGCGAGCCGCTTCGGTAATGCCCACTCCTTTACCCTCGTCGGGGATAGTGTACTCGGCAAAGGTGGGCTCTCCTGGCTTCAACTCCAGCAGCCATTCCTCCAGGGAGTCAGCGATGTACTTGGCGCACAGGGCCCGTGCCAGGTGACGGCCGGCAACAGAGAACAGGGCTGCGGGCGACGCCTTGAGTTCACCGAGCGCCCAGTCAACCAGCTTCTTCACCTCCGGGTCCCCGCTGGCATAGGTAACAGCGACCCTGGCAAGCGGGCCGACCTCGTGAACCCTGCCGTCATAGCGCGGGGACTTCACCCAGGAATAGCCCTCCTGCTTGTTGTAGTCAGGCTTGGTATCTCCATTGGTGGGATGCCGCCCTGATGTGGAATCGTCGTACCACGAGTGGGCAACGTCCTCGGTGATCTTGCTCAGGTCAAGCGCATCATACTTAAGGTCAGCGGACGTGGTTCCTTGCTTGAACAACCGCTTGCGCCGCGCCAGGTCTGCGTCCTTTCCATCCAGGTCATAGGCGCCATAGGAGAGCAGGTTCTTGCAGCCGGCTCCAATCTCGGCATAGTCAGGGTAAGCGCTGGCAACAGCGAGCACATCCGGGATATACACGTTGTCGATGAAGTCCTGCAGTATCCTCAGCTTCCACAAGAATGAGGCAATCATGTCAACAGTTGGCGTTGACGTCACTCCGCCCGGGACAACCCCTACGCTATGCGGAATCTTGCCGCTGAAGATGCTCACCATCTCATGCCCGGTGCGTCTGACCTCAAGAGCCTTGACGTAATGGGCCGTAGCCTGCTGGTTCACTTCAGGGGGCAGGCGGTAGTCGCCCTCGTAGCGAGGAACAAACGGACCGAGCGCGCCACGCGCGATGAAGTCCTTTATCGAATTGAGGTCTGAATCCTTACCCTCGTACTTGGCAACATCAGTTATGTCAACATAGTCAAGGGCAGCCAGGTGATAGAAGTGGAGAATATGGTCTTGAGCAACGTGGGCTCCCTGGATAAGATTCCTGATGATACGGCCGTTGTCGGGAATCTTGTCGCCGATGCCGAAGGCGCTGTCCAGGTTCAACGTTGCGGCTATGCCGTGCGATTGAGGGCAAACCCCGCAAATCCGCTGCGTGATTATCTGAGCGTCACGGGGATCCCTGCCCCTGAGAATGAGCTCAATCCCGCGGAACAGCGTGCCGCTGCTTCGTGCGTCCTTGACCACCCCATCCTCGACTGTGGCTTCAATCTTAAGGTGTCCTTCAATTCTGGTTATTGGGTCAATTACTATCTTCCCCACTATATCCTCACTCCTTGCCAGTCTGCCAACACGAACCGATCTTGGGCAACTCAACATCTACCAGCTTCTCGTAGAATGGCGATGTCCCGTCGGGGAATTCGGGTTGGGTGCACCCATTGCAGGGGGCACCGGCGCCAATCACCCAGTTGGTGCCGTTGTTCCATCGCCTCAGGGGACAGTCAGCGTATGTTATCGGCCCCTTGCACCCCAGCTCATAGAGACACCCCTCGTCGCCAGGCTTCTTGGCGAATTTGCCTTCGTCGAAGTAGGCGCGGCGGGGACAGTTCTCATGAATGAGTTTGCCGTAGAACGCCAGGGGTCTGAGGTTGTCATCCAGTTCCTCAGCCTTGGGCAGGCCGTTGAGGATTATGCTGGCCACCGTGCCCACGAACCAATCAGGATGGGGAGGGCAGCCAGGGATATTGACCAGGGGTCTGCTAACACCGTTGTCCTCAAGTACTTTGCTCACCGCCTTACAGCCGGTGGGGTTGGGAGCAGCAGCGGGGATGCCGCCAAAGGAAGCACACGTCCCCACCGCCAGCACCGCCAGGGCATCCCGCGCCATCTCCACCACCCGCTCCTCCATGGTCACCGGTTTGCCATCCCGTTCACCAATGGCCCCGTACACCGCACCACGAGCTGTGGGAATAGCCCCTTCCACGACCAGTATGTAGCCGCCTTTCTTCTCCTTCGCCGTCTCCTCCAGCACCTCGATCACCGGCTCACCGGCGCCAGCCATTATGGTGGCATGGAATCTGAGGTTCACATGGAATCCGGGGATCACCTGGTCGATAAGCAGGTTCTTAATTGTAGGGCTCGCCGCGTTTAGCAGCGAGACCGAACACCCTGTACACGCAGCCGCTTGTAGCCATACTACCGCAATCTCGTCAACCATCGAACGACACTCACCTCCAACCGCTATACCTATATCTCGAGCCACGAATCGGAGTACAGACTATCACCGGTAAGCACCCTTACCGTTTTCACGTAGTTGACCTCGTCCTCGCTCAGTGTTGAGAGGTCCGGCCTTTCACCATCCAGAACGCGATGCACCAGATCAACGACCTGGGGCCTTTCCCCACGGGCTATCGCCACCAGCTCTGAGTCGAAGACATCAACTATCGCCGAGTACAAGCCATGGCGCATGAGCATGATCATGTAGGTCCGGTTGAGCCACGGGCGCAGGTGGTCAGGGGCGCCGTTGGACACATTCGACAGGCCGACGGTCGACTTGGCCCCTGGGGCGATGTCCCCGAGCATGCTCATGAACTCCACGCACGCCTTTACCTGGTTTATCTCCACCGATACCGGGCTGGCGATGGGGTCTATCCACATCTCCTCGTTGGAGATCCCCGCCTCGTTGGCAGCGTACATCAGCTCGGCTACTGTGACCCCTCTCTCCGCCGCATCGCGAGGCATCCCATCCAGCCCCCACAGGAGACCGATCATCTCGGCGTTGTACTTCTTGACGAAAGGCAGCTCTTCCTCCATCCTGGCCGGCGATATGGAGTTTATCAGCGCCCTGTTCTTGCACACCTTCAGCCCGGCTTCCATAGCCACCGGGTTGGTCGTGTCCAATGACAGCGGCGCGTCGGTAACCTCCTGCACCGTGTTGACTACCCAGGCCATGAGCTCATCCCCCGCTTTGCGCGCCGGGCCGATATTGAGATCGAGGTAGTCCGCACCGGCCTCGACCTCTGCCTTGGCCAGGTCCTGAATGGGTTTGGGGTTCCTGCCCCGCATCGCTGGCCCAATGGACTTGGACATGACGTTGATGGCTTCCGCGATCAGGATCATTCCGCTCCTCCTATGCTTTCCATGTCTTGAGGTAGGCTGGGATGAGAGAGCCCTCCCGGGGACCGACAAGAATCTCCCAGCCGGGGAGCTCCTCCTCCAAACCGCCGCTCTCCGCAGCGGCGTAGCCGGGGATGACCAGCTTGCGGTGCTTGACCTTATCTTCAATCCCGGACTTCTTGACAAAGGGAGCAATGGCGTCGGAAACGAATTTCCCCGCCGCCCACGCCGTCATCACCGACAGCCCCTCAGTGTCCTTCACCAGGAGAAAGGCGGGCACCTTGCTGTTCTCAATCTCCCCGGAGACGATGAAGTAGGTGAGGGCGAAGTTCGTAGTAACAAGCACCGGCGAGTTCTCTCCCGGGTTGTTGATCTCGTAGATTCCCTCAGTGGTGGCCAGTGGCCGCTGCGGATCGGTGTAGATGTTCATCCTCTCCACAAGCAGCGGGAACAGCACTTCACCCTGGAAGTCAGACAACACGATGATGCCGGCGTACTTGGCCACGAAAACGGAGGCAATCACCGCCTCCTTCATCGGGTCATCGGTCATCTCACAGGGGAACACGATTGTGGGGAACCCCAGGGGACGGAACTGCTTGGTCAACGGAGCGCTGCGGATGATCACCTGCTCCTCGAAAGCCTTGCGGAGGGTCCTAGCCCCTGAATCGAGGACCAGGTCATTGACGCCAGCCTCGGTGACCTTGTTACTCAGGTCAGCAAGCTCCTCCAGGCTGGAGGCCTTCACCGCCAGCGGGCACGAGTTCTCCTTGGCCAGCTCGACCATACGGTCCACGTTATCTTTCGTGGCCGCGTACAGCAGCGGCCTCCTGTCGGCACAGGCTTTCAACCCGGCCGCGAGGACATCCGCATTCTCACTCATCAGAATGATGCTGCAGTCGCTGGCCTGCTTTATCTTATCAACCAACGCGCCGAACTTGGCAGCATCTCCGGACGCGCTCTTGATGGCCATCATCTCGGGGCGAAGGGTCAGGCCCACCCTCTCATAATCGAGGTCGTTGAACCATCCGACCCTGGCACTGACCTCTCCGTCATCCATGGTGTCGCTGATAAGTAGGGCGATGCCCGGAGCGTTGTCAAAGCGCTTCTCGTGGCGGAACATGACCGTCTCGCCGCCGACCTTCACCGCTCTATCGCCTGTACCGATGGTGACCGGCCTGATGGGAGGCGCCGATGCTTCCTCCAACTCTGCCTTTGCGTCGTCGGACACATAGGGGCACAGAGACAGCTCCGCCTTGCCCGCAGCCAGTTTCATGGCAAAGGCAAGGCAGGTTGGCTCCCCACACTCCTTGCAGTTCGTCTTCGGCAGCAACTTGAATATCTGTATACCGGTAAGCGCCATGTCACCTACTCCTTTCCTAGCCTATTATCGGATCCAGCTTGAGAGCGGGATGGTCCTTCTCCTCCAGGTAGGGAAGGATCTCCTCCTCGGTGATGCCTACCGTCTCATCGGCGATCCTGTCAAGCAGGTCGGGAACGCCCAACTCCTCCCCCCTTGCCTTGATTCGCTCGCCGATTTCCTCCTTCAGGCTAGTCGGCATCCATACCACCCGCAACAACCCGCCATGCTCCTTGTCTTGCGGCCCTTCAGCCCTGAGGAACTTCCGCTGTGTCGTGTTGTACTTGCCGTGTCCCACGAACCCGGGAGTGCTGATGCCACCTCCGATCGTTCCGGCAAGGGTAGTGAACTTCATGCCGCACGGCGTCTCGCCGGTGTACTCCCGGTTGACCGTCATTATCCCGTTACACAGTGGAAGGACAGCGGCAATGCATTCACAGCAGCCGCAGGTAGTCATGGGGTCGTTCATGATGCTGTAGAAGTTGTAGTGGTCTATGGCACCGCGGGAGGCCTTCGAGACAAACTCGTTAACCCCCTTCCACTGTCCCAGCCACTTCTCAACGACCTGACCTTTCTCCACCGGCTGATTGGGACCGGTGGGGTTGATCTCGTAGGCCGCTCTGCAGTCCATCCAGTTGTAGGAACCGCACAGCCCCGTTCTCTCCGGGCTGATCACGCATACGTGAGTAGGAGCAAAGGACTGGCACAGCGTGCATGAGTAGTAGGTATCGATAGTCTCATCGGTCATGCCCTCAATGCGTGCGTCCCTCGCATGGTGCACCTCCCGAGCACCCTCGATGAGTTCCTTGACCTTGTCTTCCTCGGTGTACAGCTTGACCTGCATCTTGTCGAAGATGCGGCCGAAGTTCTCGTGCAGCTTGCCGTGCAGGATAACGCCAATGTCCTTCAGGGTGAAGCCTTTCTCCTTGGCCACCTTGCCGAGTCGCAGCCAGCCAATGTCGCGCTGGCCCTGGTGCCACACGCCCGAAGCGTAGTTGATGAGATGGTGGATCTGTCGCTCCAGAATGGGCTCGTAGTCTTCCTGCATCTCCCGGCCCGCCACCTCGACGATTATGGCCAGCGGCTGAGCGCTTCCCTCGGCCATCTCATCCACGTCGGGACCGATTACCTCAACCTTGCCGTCCTCCACCTCGTCCATGTGCTTGCTGGTCACGAACTCCAGCATGGGTGTCCTGCCACCGCCGAACTCCGCGTAGAACTCGTCCTTGCGGATCCTCTCCCCCTCGAAGGCCGGACCGAAGGCAACCGGAATGGGTAGTTCGGCAATGGTGACCTTGAGTCCCCGCACCTCGATGGCCTTGGACACTATGGTCTCATGGGGCACATCGGACACCACATGCTCGTACGTGCAGACGCCTGTTGGCAGGATCTGCGGTATGGGCGTATCGGCGATGGTGGGGAAGCCCCAGTTGATGGCACCGGCGGCATTCGCGTACCAATCGTCAGGCACGTAGCCCAACGGCAAGACGAAGGCGAAGATGCGATCCTTGTTGTAGATGAGAATCTTGCGGTAATCGCCAGGCTGAATCCCGCCGAAGGACATTGCCGCCCTGGTGGCGAACCCCATGGCGAAGATGGCCGAAGAGATGTCCGGCCCAAACGAGACCAGACGGGTAGGCCACCCGATCTGCACCCCTGCGTCGATAAGCTGCTGCGAAAACGTCGTCCCGTTCTGGCCCGCCGCCATGAACACGTAGATATTCTTCCGCTGCAGCTCCTCAGCAATGTTCTTGGCGATCTCCGGAGAAGGCGCGGCGCCGACGATGGCGGCGAAACCGGGAGCCGTCCCGTCGACGAACTCAATGCCCCTCTTCCTCAAGATAACGTCGCTGGCCGCGCCCAGCCAGATGTTGTCCTCAGTCACGTCCTCGTCCTGCAGATAGAAGTCCGGGTATTCCAGATACCGAATGGCTTCGAAACACTCTTCGGCAAACAGAGTGGCCATGCCGGCATCAAGAGTCGGCCCCAGGTAGGGGAGCGGGTGCACCTCCCTCACGGGAGGCGGCAACAGGGTATTGCACTCCTTGAACACAGCCTCCATGTCCCCCAGCTTCTCCACCTTATGGCCCATAATGCCGTAGATGACCGGCAGGTAGTAGGCGGTATTGGGAAAGCCAACCGGTTCGTTCGCCCCCCACTTGTCCATCGCCTCCTGCCACTTCTTCTCCGCGTCGCCCACCACCCTGTGGGCTCCTCTTATGGCTGCCGATGCAATTATCTTCGACATGTCAACTCCTCCACTGTCTACTGTTTGACATAGGGTGAACCTCTACACGGCGTCCAGTTCGCGTCGCATCGCCATGTCGTAGAGCACCCGCTCCCGCGCCTTGTCAATGCCCAGCGCCTTGCGCTTCTTGTCAATGTGGGCAATCATCTTTTGGGCCGCCTCAATGGGGTCTTCCTCGAAGTCCCACATGCCACCATACAACTGCTCCATGTCCTTGAACAGGAACTCGGTAACCTCCTTACTGCCCGAGGTGGGCCACG
>Ga0209164_1002826_pt1 | contig 17445 bp, 11 predicted proteins | sample MTBNYHSulfiMetaG_FD_187458 | JGI IMG/M metagenome (GOLD analysis project Ga0209164, IMG submission 187458) | Enrichment culture microbial communities from rom New York Harbor, USA that are MTBE-degrading - MTBE-NYH (New York Harbor Sulfidogenic)... | ecosystem: Environmental > Aquatic > Marine >...
GTCATCGAGGACATCTCCTCAAGGGAAGATGACGTCTCCTCGATGGAGGCCGCCTGCTCCGCCGCACCTTCCGCCAGGGACTGGCTCCCAGCCGATACCTGGTGCGCGGCGGACGACACCTGGTCTGCCCCTTCTGTTAGACCGGAAATGATATTTCCGATGGGCCTTGCAATGGAGTTGGAAAAGATGAGCGTCAGCGGGATGATTATCAGAATACAGAGCAGGTATATAATGCCCAGAAGCCTGATCATCTGCCAGGTATTGGCTTTGACAATGTCCTTGGGAAGGAGTACGGCAATGGCGCCGGCATCTCCTCCGCTACCCATCAAGGGCAGGACCCCCTGAAAATAGTCCCCCTTTTCCAGTTGGACGTCATTAAGCGAAACGTCCTGTTCGGCAAGGGCCCACTCACCTTCCTTTTTAATGGTTTTGCCGGATTGCAGGGTGGTATAATCCTTATGGTCGCCGATGCTCAACCCCTCATGGGTAAAGATGTTGATTTCGAGGCCTGTGAGGGCCGACATGTCGGTGAGGAAATCCTTATCGAGTTTTCGAATCGCCGATGAAAAACCGACCTGACTCTTGACAAGCCCATCGGTTTTTGCGTCATAGCCCTCGGCCATAACGGGAACAGCGCTTACCAGACAGATGTAGCCCCCCATCTGTTCAAATTGTACGGATTCCTCCTTGGGAATCTTCCCTCCATAGGTCATCTTCATGTTCATTGCCAGCTGGGATTCAGATTCTTTCCAGGCGTCCGGGGTTATCTGTTCTCCTCTCTTCAGGGAAAGGCCCCAGGTCTTGGTCGTTGTGCCTGGAAAGTATCCGATGGCATATGTCCGATCGCCCCTCTCAAGTGCGAAGGCCTTAAGATTTCCATCCGAATCATATATTCCCAATTCCCACACGTCCGACATGCTTGCAATATTGAAGAGGGTAGAGACGGCCTCCTGAAACGTGTTCCGGGTGATGGAGCTGTCATCTCCCTCTTTGTAATCGGAAAGGAACTTCATCTTTCCTCCCATGCCATCAACCGTTGCAGCCTGCTGAGAATCAAGCAGAAGTTTTTCCTGTTTGACTTGCAGGTCTTTCCGAATGATGTTCATGGCGGTCTTGATCCGATCATACGCGGCCTCACTGTTCTGCAGGTTGATGACGATTGAGACCGCAATCGTGGTCACGACCATTACCAGAATCACGATTGCCAGCGAGGTGAAAACCAACTTGGCATTGAGCTTCATTCTTTTCATTTTCTCCCTCTCCCCTCCTGTCTTACCTTTAAGCCTCGATCATTGCGCCAAATCGATATGAAACCTGACCTTATTATCAAATCAGATTCACCCCCGTCATGTAGAGGGTCCGCGTCTGGACAGCAGCGTATAGGCCTTCATCCCTAACCAAACGGGGCCTCGGATACGTCACGGGGATCGCGTTTCCCTTGAGGTGGACGACACCTTTTCCAACTGCGGGCGTCTGGGACACGGTCAGGACGGCATTATCCCGGCAGTCTCTTGGATCATCAATATACCGATCCCCGAATCATTTGCACCGATTATTCGGCTGATGATCCAGGCGCATCAGAAGTCCTTGAAATCCGAATCATTCAGGGAAACGAGCGCTCTGTTTCCCTTTGTTTCGGAAAGCGCCCGCCCTCTTTTCTCGGCACTTTTTCTGGACACGGCACTCCCTCCTTTTGCCTTCCTCTCCATCATAGCGATTGTTGCGCCTTCTGAAGCGGCTCCCTCGCCCTTTTTTCCCGTTACCAGGGCGACCAAGTCCCCCACATTCGCCCTCATTTGCTCTGCCTGGGCATTCATCTCTTCGGAGGCAGCCGCCGACTCTTCAGCGTTGGCCGCATTCTGTTGAACCACCTTATCCATCTCTGTGACGGCAGTGTTTACCTGTTCGATCCCCTGGGCCTGCTCATTGGACGCCGCCGCAATCTCGCCGATCAAATGGGCAACCTTGGAAGAGCTCTCCGCCACCTTTGTGAACGCCTCGTTGGTCTCCTGAACCATATCAGAGCCGGCCTTGACCTTCTTCACAGTGCCTTCGATAAGTTTTGCCGTGTTCTTGGCGGCATCCGCCGCCCTCAGCGCCAGGTTCCTCACCTCGTCCGCAACCACGGCAAATCCTGCCCCCGCCTCACCGGCTCTCGCCGCCTCGACCGCGGCATTCAAGGCCAGTAGATTGGTCTGAAAGGCGATCTCGTCGATGGTCTTGACGATCTTGGATGTCTCTTCGCTTGCCCTGGAGATCTCTTCCATGGAACCGGTCAGGTGGTTCATAGACGTGTTCGCTTGCCCAACCACCTGATTGGCCGTTTTCATGAGACTGTCCGCCTGGTTGGCATGGTCCGCATTCTGCTTGGTCATGGAAGATATCTCCTCCAGGGAGGAAGATGTCTCCTCGATGGAGGCTGCCTGTTCCGCCGAACCTTCGGCCAGAGACTGACTGGATGCGGAAATTTGAGATGAGGCCGTTACGACCTGATCCGTACTGCTCGAAATATTTGCAATGGCTTTTCTTAGAGAGCCGTTAATAGCTCTTGTAATCAAAAACGCAGAGAGTATCAAAAAAACAATGGCACTCAGGAGTACAATCACACTCACGACGTCGCTGGTTTGCCCGTATTTTTCTATACTGGCCTTGGTCAGTGCAACGATCTCCTCCGCGGTTTGTTGCGCCTGAATCCCGGTCTGCTTGAGTTTGGCCGACAGGTCCTGATTCTTTTCCCACTCCTTAAACAGCACATCCTCAGACTGTGCGATTACAGCCATGTCTTTTTCTGCCGCCATCCAGATCTCATTAAATTCAGTCGCGTTTATTGACTTCAAAACGGTATCGATGTTGCTCTTCAGCAGTTGGGTTTTGGCGTCAACCGTCTTTTTGACTCCATTAAATTGCTCGACATTTGAAAATAGGAGAAGATTCTGGATGTTCAACAATTTTTCGTTCCCCACCCCCAGGAAATCGCTGATCTCTTTTCGGGCCCCCGCTTTAGTCGAATCCAGGAATTCCGCTTGCGTAATCAGCATCGCGTCTTCTTGATCGATGGACCCGACGATCTTTTGCAGGGATGCATTCATCTTCTGAATACGGGCCGCGAGTTCCGCCTTCGCCTTGTCCATGGATTCTATGTTTTGGACCACCTGTTCAAATATTGCACCATGCTCTTTCTCGATGGCGATAACCGCATCCACCCGGTTTTTTATCTCGGGGTCAACGGCCTTGGACTGCATGTCCAACGCTATCTTTCGCAGAGCGGCTTGATGTTCCTTGTATTCTGTCAGCAAGGTCTTGTCGTGGCGGTTTATAAACTGCTCTTCGGTCAACATCATCCTGACAATGCCTGCTGAAGCGGCCTGGCTCTCTCTTCCGACAATGATATCCCGACCCTTATTGGCATCGAGATACTTGTTGACCCCTGCGATGACACCCATTCCCACGATGCCTAATACGGGCAGGATGATGACCTTGGCCCGAATGCTTGAAAATCTGACCCATTTCAAAAGTGACATATAATCCCCCTGCAGATGACAAGGCGCACGCGTACCCGGCATGGCGAATACCGCGCGCCTTGCCACTATGGTTCTATTCGTAAATCCCGGCAAGCATGGCCACATCCTCACCCGGCACCTTGTACACATACGTTATTTTGGGTGAGGGGGTCTTTTCTCCCGGCTTGGGCCACATGTAGCTTACCCATCCTTCACCTTTGTTTTTGGCCATATTGATAAATTCCGCGAAAAACAGCTTTCCGCCCGCATCCTTGGCCGCGATGAGATTCTTGCCGATGAGTTTGGGGTTGATGGGGTGGGCGATGTTGCAAGTCTTGTTCAGGTCCAGACAGAATACATAGGTATCCTTCCAGACAAACGGGCCATTCTTGTCGTTGATGGTTTTAAGAGCGGCATCCAACCCCTTTTCCTTTACCATCGCCGCCGCTTCTTTGCACTTAGCCACGCATTCGTCTTTTGTGGCCTTGTCTTCGGCAACAGCCAGCCCGCATAAAAAAATACCTACAGATAGTACCAGTAACAAACCAAAAATCCTTTTCATCATAGCTTCTCCTTTTTATGTTGATTTAACATCCTGCGTCCCTATCTTCAGATTCCTTTTGCTATCGATTTTCCCTCCCTTCCTTTAGTTTTTTACTCACTTCCGCCAAGGCACTCGACTGGAGTTCTTGCATCACGGACCCAATCCCGATAGCGACCAGAGGCATTGCCAGCCACGAGTGGCCATGGCAGGCGAATCTAAGACTCCTGAAAATCATGGGGATCGACCGGGAGGATCTCATTGCTCCCCTTTTCCCCCTTTTTTGATCGGACATCTCTCATAATGTCCGGCCTATTCCCTCTTCGGGTCCCCAGCCTTGCCGATCCACCCTTCCGATCCAGATCCCTATCAATCTTAAAGGCCCGTACAGACGAAACCAATGTCTCCGCATTCAAGGCATTGCCTTGATTGGCCTCGTCTATTTCCGTGGCCGCCTGATTGATTTGATCGATCCCCTGGGCCTGCTCCCTTGATGCCTCGCTGATCTCGCTGACCAGCTCGCCCACCCGGGTCGTGCTACGGGCTACCTCTGAAAATGCCTTGTTGGTCTCAATCACCATGGCTGTCCCGTCATGGATCTTGTTGACCGTGGTCTGGATCAGCCCCGAGGTACCTCTGGCAGCCTCGGCCGCACGTAAGGCAAGATTTCTGACTTCATCCGCCACCACGGCGAACCCTGCGCCCGCTTCCCCTGCCCTGGCCGCCTCAACCGCAGCATTCAGGGCCAACAAATTGGTCTGGAATGCGATTTCGTCAATGGTCTTGATGATCTTGGACATCTCTTCACTCGCACGGCTCACGGATCCCATTGAATCGGTCACTTTCCCCATGTGGGAGTCTGCCTTTTCAATGATCTGCGCGGCTTCATGCATCAGCCGATCTGCATGGGACGCGTTCTCAGCATTCTTTTTGGTCACCGCCCCCATCTCCTCTAAGGATGCGCTGGTTTCCTCCAGGGCAGAGGCCTGCCCACCTGTTGCGTCCGACAGCTTTTGGGCAGCATCCACAATATCACCCAGCATGTTTCTGAAATTCTCATTTACCAGATTTATCCTTTTGGTGAGGTGGCTTATCTCATCCCGCCCCTTGACCTCCAATAGGGATGTCAGGTCGCCCTGTCTCATCTTACCCGCCAGATTGAGAAGCGCTTGGAGCGGTCGATCAACAAGCCGGTGAAACACAAAATAAACCAGCAGGACCAAAAGGACCAATCCCCCAATGCCCGCCATAATATTCATATTGCGAGCCTTAATGGACGCGTGCGAGGCCTTTTCAGTAGATGCCCGGACCAGCATGCCGCCCAAGACATTGCGTGAACTCCCGTGGCAGTGAAAACAGCGGGCATCATTGTGAATAGGTCGGAAAACACTCAGAAACGGCGTGCCGTTGATCGATTCTTCAAGGGGCTCGGTCGGGGCCTTTCCGGTTTTGATCATCCGGCTTGCCATCTCGACTCCCGATTTGTTTTGCAGCACGGCATCAACGGACTGGCCGGCGAATACCTGGTCGGTACCAAAGGAAATTCGTCTGTCAAAATCGTATATCATGACCTCCAGGCCGGAGATATTCCCCTTCAGTCTCTCAAATTGTTTTATCACGGCGTCATTATCGCCGACAGCCAATGAATCAATCATACCCCCTTCAATGGCGGCGGCCAGCATTTCGGCATCGTGCTCAATCTGTTCCCTTAACGCCGCGGCCTGATTTTGAACGTTGGTGACGACCATCACGCCCACGACCAGGATCACGAGCGCCAAAACAACGGTCATGACCTTGATCCACAACCTCTCCCTGAAATATGAAAAGAATTTCATGGCTCCTCCAGGATTCGTTTAAAGGCGGTTTTTGCCTCACTCCCATCTCCTTTCCGGCAACCTGGCGGGAAAGCTGCCCGACTTGTCAAAGAGCCTCAGTGTGCGCCTCCGTAAATCAGGGGTTTGAATTTGAACGCATCGACCCTCTCGGCACTGTGGCATTTTTCACAATCGGCAATGGACAGTTTTCCCTTTATGTCCTCTGCATCTTCGGTTTCACAGTGAGCACTCCCCGGCCCGTGGCAGACCTCACAACCGGCATCCTTAAGATGCGGGGTCTCTTTTTGAGATACGAAGCCTCCTGGCTCGCCATATCCTGTAGTATGGCATTTGAAACACCCCTTTATCTCAGACTCAGTGAGGCCTTTCCTCATGAGTTCGATACTCTTAAACGAAGATGCCTTTTTTGCGTATGTTTCAAAATTCTTGAATTCATCCTCGTGGCAGTCCTTGCAGGCGGATGAACCGACATACGCCTTTCCCCTATCATCCGTTGCGTATCCGCCATGGATCCCAAGGAGAATCATAGCCATACAACCGAGGGTTGCGACCCAAAATCTTAAAGGCATTTCCTTGTTCACGGCATGACCTCCTTTCTTTGGGGCAAAAACCCTATGGTTCGTATGTAGTGCCTTTCACATCCCGATTTTTCTTCACCCGGCCGAATGCCCACGCGACTTTCGGGTTTAGCCATAGAGAGAAACAGCATTAACCGTGCCAAACCAAATAGCTCCTATCTCTGCACAAACGCGGGGCCTGGAGGCAGGTATTTGTCGCAGGAATTAACTGAGGTCGTGAAAAAACAGGGGATAGACGGCTCTTTAGACAATCGGTTTACCCGAGAGAACCTTTTAGGCGGGGCAATGCTCCATGAAGCGTTGATCCGGTGGGCTGCATCACTTGGCCTGAAGCCACGGACTTTGATTGCGGAGGGTGAAGTGAAATGGATTGTTTGTTTCGTCAAATTTTTGACTGATGCGGAAAAAGAACGCCATTTTATGGGAATCATCGCATGGTGGGGGTAGGTCTTATGGCTAAATCCTTATCGAAGCCCTATGCAAGGGCCTGGTGCAGCAGGACAACGGCCTCCACGTCCTGCCCGTTGCCCTGCATCGGTTTCTGCACTTCGATTCTAAGAATCCTCAATGTCTTCCTCATCCATCGGGATGATCTCTTCAGGTTTTCTCCTTTCCTCCTTGGCAGGAGGAGCAAGGGCCTTCACCCTGTTGTTGTCTCCCTTTTTCACCGTGGGTCCTTTTGTGACATCCAGGGCTAACTCCACTGGTTCAGCCGTGGAAGACTCCAGCATCAGATGGGTCGTCCTCCCTCCAACCATACCCACCAGTTGAGCGACATAGACCTGCATCTGTTCGGCCTGGGCGCTCATCTCCTCGGAGGCGCTGGCAGATTCCTCGGCATTGGCAGCCACCTGCTGCACCACCTTGTCCATCTCTGTAACGGCCTTGTTGATTTCCTCGATCCCCTGGGCCTGTTCATTGGATGCCGCCGTAATCTCATCCACCAGGCCTCCCACCTTTTTCGAGATCTCCATGTTATCCCTGAAGGCCTCCTGGGTGGTATGGGTCAATTCATTTCCGTTTTTGACCGCCTTGATGGTATTCTCGATCAGATCGGATGTGTTCCTGGCCGCATCCGCCGCCCTCAGGGCCAGGTTCCTCACCTCGTCCGCCACAACGGCAAACCCCGCCCCTGCCTCGCCTGCCCGGGCCGCCTCAACCGCGGCATTAAGCGCTAGGAGATTGGTCTGAAAGGCAATCTCATCAATGGTCTTGATGATCTTGCCCGTCTCTTCGCTGGACCGGGTGATCTCTTCGATGGCCCTCAGCATATCGGCCATATGCCGGTTCACGGTATCCACGATCTGTCCGGCCTCGGCCATCATGGCCCTGGCCTCATTGGCGTTATCCGCGTTCTTTTTGGTCATCGAGGACATCTCCTCAAGGGAAGATGACGTCTCCTCGATGGAGGCCGCCTGCTCCGCCGCACCTTCCGCCAGGGACTGGCTCCCAGCCGATACCTGGTGCGCGGCGGACGACACCTGGTCTGAGCCGTCGCTCAGTCCTTCGATAATCCGTCTGATCGGCCCGGTGATACTCCTGGTGAGGAATAGGGCGATGAATGCTCCCAAAACCACAGCCGTGATCAGACCGACGATCATGATCCATGACGAACTTTTCAGCATGCCCACCGCATCTGTTGCGACTTCCCCGGTCGCTTGCATACCGGCGCTTGTCATACGCCTGCAGGCATCAATCACACCCCGCCCTGCGGTTTCGCCCTTGTTGCCGATATCCTGCATCGTCTTCCAGTTGCTCATAAATTCTGCCATGGCGCCCTTGAAGGCGTTGCCCGCGGACTCAACCTGATCGATTCGCTGAAGATCCGCATCGACCTGGGTGATCTTTCTCAGCGCTTCCAGGGTCTCCTTGATCTTTGGGAAATTATTCAGCGCCCCTTCCATGATGGCGGGCTGATCCAGGGCCTGGGCCTTGAAGACCTTTACCCGGGTGTCATTCTCCAGGTCAATGACGGCATTGACCAAGGTGATCTTCGTATTTCGCTCATACATATCAGCGGCCAGTTTCTTCTGCTGACCTTCCAAAAAGGCTTCGCACTGCTCCACATATTGACCGGCCGCCTCATCCATTGCATAGCGAAACTCCCCGAGCGTTCGGAAGTTCTTCAGATATGCTCCGATTACGGAAATATAGTCCTCTGCCGCAGCGTCAATTTCGTCGATGCGTTGGATGTCTTCCGTGTCGCGGGTGATCTTGCGCAGCTTGGATGAAATCTCCATGGCGCCTCTGAATCCGATCTCCGCCTCCTGTATGAGTTTTGCATCCTGGGTCGCCTGTGCCTTGAAACTCAGTATCCAGGCCGCGTTGCCTGCTTCTATGATGTCGTTGACCAGCGTGAGTTTCTGAAGGCTTTCTTCGACGTTCACCTCCGACTGGCCGAATGTTCTCAACATCCTTCTATTCAGACCGTCCAAAAAATCATTGCAGGTTTTCATATACCCGCCAGCGACCGCATCCATCTTCTGTCCGGCAGCATTCATCTCACCCGTCGTCTGGATGTAGCCCTCCATGTTTTGTACATAGGCTTTGGCGGCCGCCGCTATATCGTCGATCCGTTTGATATCGGCTGCATCCTGAGTGATCGCCCGAAGTTCTTCCACATACGTGTCGAGGCTTCCTAAGAGATCAATGGCCACCTCGATGAGGGCCGTACTGTTGGTGGCCTGACCCTTGAAATTGGTTTCCCGTGCCTTAACGCCGAGGTTGGCGATCTCGTTAACGAGCTCGACCCTCTTCTGTGATCCGGCCAGATCGGCCTTGAAGGCCTGGTTCTGATCCGCGAGAAATTCATTGCAGAGGGTCATGTATTTCTCGGCAGAGGCGTCAAGAGAGGCCCTATTGCCCTGCATCCTGGCAACGATTTCACCGGTTTGCGCGATAGATTTTCCGTACGCATCAATGGCCTTTGCCGCGACCTCCAGATGCCCTCTCAGACCCTTCAGGTGTCTCGATTTCTTTTCAAGCTGTCCGCCCTGTTCAATGGCATTCTTAGCGGCCTGAAGCTCCTTCTGCGCCTCATCATAAAAAACCTGATCCCCTGTAAAAACATAACCCCGCATGGCATACATCAGACGGTTGGCAGCCGCGCGAAGCTCAGCGGCCATGTCCACTTCGGGGACATACTCCTCGGCAAGTTTGGTGGTTTCGGTCTTTACCGTGCCCATCTGCACGACACCGACGCCGCCAAGGATTGCCGCGATCGCGATCAGGACACCGAATCCCAACGCGATCTTTGCACCCAATTTCATGTTTTTCAACGGCCGTCCTCCTGATCAGACGAGAATTGTTCTGACGTGCCCGTCATTCTATAGGTCTTGCCCCAGCATGGCGGTTTCTTCAGCGCTGAGCACCCTGTCAATATCCAGCAGGATCTTGACCCCGCCTTCAATCTTGGCCATCCCAAGGATGTAGTCCGTATTGAGCCGGGTGCCGAAGGTTGGGGTATCCTCGGTATCTTCCCTTTTAATATTCAATACCTCCGATACGGAATCCACCACAATGCCGATCATGACCATTCCTGTCTGGCCTCGGATCTCCACCACGATGATGCAGGTGCGTTCTGTATAGTCGATTGCTTTCATCCCGAATCTGCGCCTCAAATCCACCACGGGAATCACCTTCCCCCTTAGATTGATCACCCCCTTCACAAAATCCGGCGTCTGCGGGACCGAGGTAATCGGCATCATCCCGATGATCTCCTTGATCTTCAGGATGCCGATACCGTATTCCTCACCTGCCAGTGTAAAGGTCAGGTATTTCCCTTCCTTGTTGAGAATAGCGCCTGTTGCCACGTCCATCTTTTCCGCTGCTTCAGCCATATCTTTCAACCCTCCTTATAAAGTTGCAAAAGGTTTTCTATCGTCCCCTTACGGCGAAAAGACCCTCGGAGGTAATTTGCCCTCTTGGACAGACAGCCAACCCCCCTCACCCTCTTCGAAAAAGCATCCTTCAGCTCTTTAGAAAGCCCATTCGTCATGTGGGATCAAAATGCAGTAACCGTGCCAGAACAGTGAAAAAACAACAATTGACAACTATTCAAATGAGTTAAACCTCCTTCACAAGAAATCGGCATCATAAGGCGAAAGATCGGCGGACGCGACAGTTCATTACCCGTCAAACTCTTGACTCCTGCAGAAAAATCCGGTTTCGACCTCACCATGACAGACGATTGCAGCGAGCTTCATATCGAGATCCTCATCCCAAAGAATTCCCCTCTTTCTGGCATATGGTGAATCAAACATAGGGTTCCGATCATATGGAACGAGGTCCAATATATAAAAAAACGGGCAGATTAGCTAAAGCCAATCTACCCGTTTTTATGATTTCTTTCTGGTCGGGACGGAGCGATTTGAACGCTCGACCCCCTGAACCCCATTCAGGTGCGCTTCCAGGCTGCGCCACGTCCCGCATACTTTTTTCTATTTTATAACACCTGCCCCCTTTGTCAAGCGATAAAATGGATTCCGCCACAAAGGTCCTTGTTACTTTTCCCGATTGGGGATATTATGAGATCGTTTGGTCCAGTGCCCCGTTTTGGTTTCTTCGTTTCCCGGGTTTGAGCCATGAGCCGTCCCGACTGTATCAGTAATCGAAATATCAGGATCATCGCCGCCTATGTCAAGAACAGGATCGGCAGTCACCCATCTCTGTTCGATGGACTCCCCTATCCCCGCGATGAATACCTTTCCGCAGAGGATTTCTTCCTGAACGAAGATGAATGGACCACCTACGAAAACTTTGAGCGTGTATTCAGAAAGGCAAAAGATCTGGTTGGCGAGAGCGATTTCTTTTTCAACTGCGGTGCTTCGTCGGCAAGGCTTCGTTCATGGGGACGGTTCCACTACTTTGTACGGGTCTTTGCCACTCCCGACGACGGGTATCAACGGCTCCCTTTTTTTAATAAGAATTTTGACGATACCAAAGAGATCCAAGTTATTTCCCCGCCCACCTACGACCCGGATTCCAGAAAGGTCAGGGCACTTTTAAAAGTCGAGTGTCACACTGATTTTGACCCGAACGGGGATTACATCGGCGATCCTTACCTCCGGGGCATTCTTTCGTCCATTCCGACCATCTGGGGGCTTCCCCCTGCCGTCATTCGGCAGCCCTTGCTCCCTTATAATCCTGAAGTCCTATTTAATCAGGAGCCGGAATTCACGCCATACCGGCTGGATGTCAGGGTCGAGGCGGACGTCATGACCCTTAAGGCCCCAGGCAGGGATGGCCGTCTCATCGTCGGGAAGAGGGTTCTTCTCGTCCCGGAGGTGATAAACGGCAAAGAGGTCTTCTTGGGGAAATACGTCGAGATCCCGACGGGTTCCGATGCGGTTCCCAATGATCAAAGAAAGGCCATCCTCATAACAGAGACACTTCGGCTGGGCGACCGGCTCCTCTTCACGGCTGGTGAAATCTTCATGGCGCCCTACTTCATCTTGGATGTTTCATATGATCGTCTGTCCGTTTTCCGCGGTCTGTCCCAGATATTCCGGATACGCAACGCCCATCGGGATTCAGGGGAGGAACTGGTGGAAACCATCAACCAGCTCAGAAAGAGCATGGCATCCAGGAATCAGGCTTATGTGAGACTCGAAAACACCCTTTCTGAACTGATGGATGCCAAGGCCCGCCTGGATGAAATCAACAGGGAGCTGGAAAACAGGGTTGAAAAACGCACCTTGGAGCTTCGCGAGGCTCAGCAGGAACTGCTCCTCATGAACAAAAACCTCGAGGCAAAGGTGAAGGCCCAGGTCATCGAGTTGGAAAAACATAACCAACTACGCCGTTACCTCTCCCCCAAACTTGCAGAGAAAATCCTGAGCAGCGAGGATACGTTGTGGGCAGAACCCCAGAGAAAGATGATGACCATTGTCTTCACCGATATCAGGGGGTTCTCATCTCTCACCGACAACCTGGAACCGGAGGAGTTGTTTCAGCTTCTGAGCACATACCACTCGGAAATGATCCGGATTGTCCATGAGTACGACGGGACACTGAATAAGATTGTGGGTGACGGCCTCCTCATCTTCTTTGGCGATCCGATCCCGGTGGCCGATCATGCAGATAGGGCCGTCCGCATGGCCATGGACATGCAGAGAAAGGTTGCTGACCTGTCGGACGAATGGAACCGATATGGGCACCGACTGGGGGTGGGGATCGGCATCAACAGCGGGTATGCGACGGTGGGCAATGTGGGCTCAGACGCCTACAGAGACTATACGGTGATCGGCAATCAGGTCAATGTGGCCTCACGCCTGGAGACTGCCGCGGGGCCCGGACAGATCCTGATTAGCCAGAGGACCTACCACATGCTGAAAGACGCCGTTGAGGTCCAAGAGATGGGGCATATCGAGGTAAAAGGGATTCACACCCCCATCAAGACCTATAGCGTGGTGTGGCAATCGCACGAATGATCGCCCCGGGCATGGCGACGACATCGCCTCCTGCATAAACCCCTTCCGTGATCGATCGATCCACCTTTTTAGACATATTCCCTGGTTTCCTGTCACAAAAAACAAGAAATTTGTAAGCGCTCAAAGGTTCCGGGTTCCCCGTTCCGAGTTGAACTCCCTGAACCCCAGAACCTTTGAACCCGAAACCTGGGCACCCTTGGGTTGCGGGCGTGGCCCGCGTGGGACAAAGGTTCGGCAGTTGCTTTCTGGGCCCTCTGATCCTGCGCTGGAGGCGTACATCCCATAAGCGAAAACCGGTTGCTCACCTCTAATCAGAGGATAGGCGACTGAATCGATGTGTGTTTCCAGAGGAGCTCCCTGTTACCTGAGATCTGATCTTTGATCGTGGACACCTGTCGCTGACCTCAAACATCAAACCCGACACCTCTGAACACCTGCCCTATCAGGATATGGCCTCTCTGCCTTTACATTGGAGCAACCGACATTATTTTATTATGTAAACCCGTCGGGTTTAACACATAACGCTATGACGCAATTTTCCCATTATCATTGTCATCGATATATAACGGGAAATGAGGGAGGATTCAGATATGCAATACAATCAAGAAGATAAGAGCTTAATGCTGCCCCGTGACATCTCCATACTTCCATTGAGAAACACCGTGGCGTACCCATATTCGGTGATGCCCTTGATTGTGGGGGTGCGACGATCCGTCAAACTGATTGAAAAGGCAGCCGAAGGCGATGGGATTATCGGTCTGGTCGCCTCCAAAGACGGGGCGATCGAGGAACCCAACCCAGGGCAGACCTACGATGTGGGAACCCTCGCAAAAATCGAGCGGATTGTCCAGGAGTCCGGAGATACCCTGCAGATCGTCGTCAGGGGGATCGAGCGCTTCCGGATCGACCGCTGGATCGCCACCACCCCCTATCTCCGGGCGCATGTTGTAGGGGCCCCCGAGACCGTGGTACAGGATGTTGAGATGGACGCCCTGATGCGCAGCCTTCAAGAGGTGACCGAAGAGATCATAGAACTTTCCCCCAATCTGCCCAAAGAGGTGGGCAAGTTTCTCCATCACCTAAAGGATCCCGGCCAGTTGATCTACATTGTGGCGGCTACCGTGAACCTGGACGTCAAAAAGGGCCAGGTCCTGCTCGAAACGGACGACATGAAGGACAAATTGCGGATGCTGGTCGCACATCTTTCCAGGGAAAAGGAAGTCATGACCCTGAACAGAAAGATACGTTCTGAGGCCCATGAAGAAATGGACAAGGCCCAGAGGGATTACTACTTGCGCCAACAGCTTAAGGCGATCCAGAAGGAATTGGGAGAAGGCGCTGATGGCGCTTCGGTCTCCGATGAGTACGTAGAAAAACTCGAGGAGGCGGGGTTGCCGCCGGAGGCCATGAAGGAGGCGGAAAGGGAACTCGGACGCCTGAAGAACATGTCCTCCCAGGCGCCCGAATACTCCCTCATTAAGACGTATCTGGACTGGCTTCTGGAACTTCCCTGGACCTGTTCGAGTGAAGACCAGATGGATACTCAGTATGCACGCACGGTCCTCGATGAGGACCACTACGACCTGGAAGAAGTCAAGGAACGGATTATTGAATACCTGGCGGTCCGCAAGTTGCTCGCCGAGCGTTCAGACCAACTGGGTGAGGGGAAAAGCCAAGAGCAAAAGGCCGAAGGCATGGGCGCCATTCTCTGCTTTGCGGGACCCCCGGGGGTCGGCAAGACCAGTCTGGGTCAGAGCATCGCCCGGGCCCTGGGCCGTCGCTTCACCCGGATGAGCCTGGGCGGCATGCGTGACGAGGCGGAAATCCGCGGGCACCGGAGGACCTATATCGGCGCCATGCCCGGACGCATTATCCAGGCCATTAAGCGGGCCGGAACCCGCAATCCGGTCTTCATGCTGGATGAGGTGGACAAGGTCGGCAACGACTGGCGAGGCGATCCAAGCAGCGCGCTGCTGGAGGTCCTCGATCCGGCCCAAAATCACGCCTTCCGCGACCACTACCTCGATGTGGATTTCGATCTCAGCGACGTGATGTTTATCACCACGGCCAATCAGATTGAAACGATCCCGTCCCCTTTGCGGGATCGGATGGAGGTCATCCAACTGGATGGATACACGGAATACGAGAAGCTTCATATTGCCCAGAAATACTTGGTACCCCGTCAATTGAAGGTCAACGGCCTCGGGAAAGGGGAGATGGATTTTGAAGACGATGCCATCCGAAAGATCGTTCAGGATTATACCCGTGAGGCCGGCGTGCGCCACCTGGAGAGAAATATCGGGGCCGTATGCCGCAAAGGGGCGGTCCAAATCGCCGAGGGACGGATCCATCACATCCATGTGACCCCCGGAGTCGTCAGGTCCTTTCTGAAGAAGGAACGATTTGAATCGGAATTGTCCGAACTAATTGAAATTCCTGGGATTGCCACGGGATTGGCCGTCACGCCGGTAGGGGGAGACATCCTGTTTGTGGAGGCCACCCTTATGAACGGCAAGGGCCGGCTGACCCTGACGGGCCAGTTGGGGGACGTGATGAAGGAGAGCGCACAGATCGCCCACAGCTACGTTCGATCCAAGATCAAGTCCTTACAGCTGGACCTGTCTCTTTTCAGGACCGCCGATATCCACGTGCACGTACCCGCGGGCGCGACTCCCAAAGACGGTCCCTCTGCGGGGCTCGCCATGGTCATGGCCGTTATCAGCCTCTTGAGCGGCCGGCCTGTGCGCAGCGATGTGGGGCTTACCGGAGAGGTGACCCTTCGGGGTCGGGTCCTCCCCGTAGGGGGCGTTAAGATGAAGCTGCTTGCCGCGCATCGTGCGGGTCTCAAAACCGTTATCCTGCCGAAGCGCAATGAAAAAGACCTGGAGGAGCTTCCCCAAGAGGTGCGGAAGGATCTGAACATTGTATTTGTGGAAAGGATCGAAGATGCCCTGGAACAGGCCCTCTGCCCTGAGAAGAGCGAAATGGATCTGCCTCTGGCAGCCAACGCCTGATCCGAGGCCTTTGGCCCCTGAAAACCATGGGGTCCGGGGGTCCCTTTCCCCGACCCTTTTCTTTCCGGCAAATCAGAGAGAAGAGAAATGTCCGCAACGGCGGTAGGACACTGAAACGGTCACCCATCACTTATGGAGGATGAGCATGAACCATCCACTTGGCACCTCCCATAACGCCCTCATCCATGAAAAAAGCCCCTACCTGCTCCAGCACGCCGAAAACCCGGTAGACTGGTACCCCTGGGGAAAGGAAGCCTTTCATAAGGCAAAGGAAGAGGATAAACCCATCTTTTTGTCCATCGGCTATGCCACCTGCCACTGGTGCCATGTCATGGCCCACGAGTCATTTGAAGACCCGGAAACAGCCCGGATCCTCAACGCCCACTTCATCTCCATCAAGGTGGATCGCGAAGAGCGCCCGGATGTGGACAAGATCTATATGTCCGTATGCCAGGCCCTTACCGGCCAGGGCGGATGGCCTTTATCGGTTTTCCTCACCCCGCAGCGACATCCCTTTTTCGCAGGAACCTATTTCCCCAGATCCCCCCGCATGGGGCTTATCGGTTTTCCCGAATTACTCCTAAAAATCTCCAACTTGTGGAAAGACGACAGAGACCGTCTCCTGATCACGGGGAATCAGATCACCGATCATATTCAAAAATTTTCCCGCGCGACTTCCTCCGGGAAAACCCTGGGCGTCGAGACCCTGCAAAAGGCAGGGCAGCAGCTGGCCCGGACCTTTGACCCGCAATGGGGAGGGTTCGGAGGGGCGCCAAAATTCCCCACTCCCCATCAACTCACGTTTCTCCTTCGCCGCAACCGGCGAAGCCGGGATCCTCTCGAGTTGGAGATGGTGGAAAAGACGCTTGAGTCCATGCGCCGGGGAGGCATCTTCGACCAGATCGGTTTCGGTTTCCATCGTTATGCCGTGGATGAGAAATGGTTCGCACCCCATTTCGAAAAGATGCTCTATGATCAGGCCCTGCTGGCCATGGCCTACATTGAAGCCTACCAGGTTACCGAGAAGCCGTTCTATGCCAGGGTGGCCCGGGAGGTGTTCGCCTATGTGCTTCGAGACATGACCGCTCCGGAGGGCGCCTTTTACTCGGCCGAAGATGCGGACAGCGAGGGCAGGGAAGGACTCTTCTACCTCTGGACGCCACAGGAGGTCCGGGACATTTTAGGAAAGGAACCGGCCGAGATTTTCTGCAGCTTCTACGATATCCGCGAGGGCGGCAACTTCGAAGGAAACCGAAGCATTCCTCACATTGCCGTCTCTGTTCCTTCCTTTGCAAGGCGCCATCGGATCGATGAACAAGGGCTGGAATCCATCCTGCAGGATGCCAGGGAGCGGCTTTTCCTGGCAAGGGAGAAGCGTATTCATCCCCTTAAGGACGATAAAATCCTGACGTCCTGGAACGGACTCATGATCGCCGCCCTTCTCAAGGGATACAGGGCCTTGGGAGAGGAGGCCTACCTGAGTGCCGCTCAAATGGCCCTCACCTTCCTCCTCAATACATTGCGGATAAAGGACGGCCGTCTGCTG
>Ga0209164_1002827_pt1 | contig 17415 bp, 17 predicted proteins | sample MTBNYHSulfiMetaG_FD_187458 | JGI IMG/M metagenome (GOLD analysis project Ga0209164, IMG submission 187458) | Enrichment culture microbial communities from rom New York Harbor, USA that are MTBE-degrading - MTBE-NYH (New York Harbor Sulfidogenic)... | ecosystem: Environmental > Aquatic > Marine >...
ACTCAAAACGTTGAAGGGGCCGGCCCTGGCATTTCTTGAGGGCTCAGACAACCTTAACCTTGATCCTATCGATGAGGATCAAAACCACAATATCTTGTAGCTGCTGGAGCGAAGTGCATACCCCAGTTGAATATTTCCAGTTGGCTAATATAGGCAACAGGCCAGGAATAAACCCTTTGGATTATTCTCTTGAAGAACTATTGGCCCAGGCATGGGATTTCTCTGAGCAGGATCGATGGAAAGACTACGAAATGGTCACAGATCGGCTGAATTCTCCGGTATTGTTGAATTATTACGAAAGGGTTACATTTATATATGAAATTAAGGAAGGCACTAGGATAGATCCATATACCTACGCTGGATCACCGAAAAGGCTATTCAAATCTAATAGGGGCTTTTGTATCGACGTCTCTGCCTTCACTGCATATTGCTTGCAAAAAGGAGGATACAAGGTTTGGGAACGAGATGTCAATCCGTCTTGGTATCATCTAGTCTGCTTCTTTGAAGATAATGGCAAGGAATATATCTTGGATAACGGCCGTCCTGATAAATTCTTACGTCGAGGGATCATCCCTTCAAAGGAATATGAAATGTATCACGATCAAAAAAATTCAAAGAAGGGGGGCACCGAAAATCATAAGGATCCGGTCTTCCAGCTCCAGGATAACTATGCCTTAACTCTAGTCTATCTGATTGAAAATAAGAGCCGAAGCACATCAATAAAAACAATAAGTAAAGATTTAGGAGGACCCGGCCGTTTTGAAACAAATGTAACAAAAGGCATAAAAGCACTCGTTGAGTCGGGGTTCATAACAATCACCCCATACGAGGATGCAAAGTTAAGTAGCTTTACTTATAAGATTAATGAGCCCCTTTGTAAAAGATTTCTGAAAGAAAGATATAATAAACAACAAAATAAGTACCCATGGGTTGATGGTGTGAATAGGGGCTATTATAGCTCATTAAAATAATTGATTACATTCTATAAAACTTTGTCACGAAATAAACAAAATTTGCACGTCTAACCTTGCGCTGCAAGGGGCGGAGCGTAGCTCGCCGCCCCTGACCAGTCCGTTATCTGCTTAAGAATAAGAAAATAAGTCCATTAAGCCCACTATTAAAGTGATACATGCCAAGCTACTTTGGAGGATAGGATGACAAAAGTTCTATGCTGGCACCCATCACATTTTTGCATTATTTATTTTCTTTGGGCTATTCTATTAGGGTGTTCTACAACCCCCAACTTGCCCTACCAAGGTTCTGGATATCCAAGCAGTTTCGCCAAATTAGCTTTAAACAAGCGACTTCTTGCGAATGAGTTAGGTAAGTTGCCAGAACTCCAAGATGGAATTTCAGAGAAAGAAGCCAGAGCTTTGGATGCTATAGTCAAGTTCTATCATGAAAATCCTGATGCCTTTGATTCAGCTTTCAAACAAATGTACCAGATTGGTTTGCCTGAAGTGAGGAAGTATTGCTCTCCTCTGCAAGCACTTTTTTGGTTAGCTGAAAGCGGTGAGATTGAAGAAAAGAAAGATCTGATCAAAGGATACTCTTTAGAACAATTACTTGATATGTCGTGGAAATTTGAAAATTCATCAAGAATCTCGAAACTCCAAATTGCTGAAATTATAGACGGTATTAAAAACGAAAAGATGAGAAACGATTATTTAGGTTATAGTAAACGACTACCTACTAATATAATTGTAAGATTTATTAATGAGGATTACAATAGAAATAAATGTGCTTTTACTAAGGAAGCAAAAAAAATAATAGATGATATCAAGGATCCCAGATGGAATAATTTTGATGTAGTCATTGAAAGATTAAATGCACCGGAACTCATAGATTATTACGAAAGGAGACGGTTTAATTATGTAGGTGGACCTGTCCCAGTCTATCCAGAGTATGTATTCAAACATAATGTAGGAGACTGTGTTGCTATAACTGATTTTACACTCTATTGTCTTCATAAGGCGGGTTATACAGCATATGAAATTCGGGTACCTGGCTATTATGCTGACTTTCATGCACTGACTATATTTGAAATGAATGGAAAGAAGTATACAATGGACAACGGATCATCTGCGCCTGCAGGCATTCATCCATTAAAAACAAAATAAATAGCCATGGTGCATTGGGTGGGTTGTGTGGGTTTGGGTTGGTTGGGTTGGGGTCGGACCAAGGTAACTAAGTTAGATGATTAAGAAATGTATTCAAAACCCCACATATTTTGAGGCTATAACGCTGTTTTTGATGTTTAAATGAGCCCTCTTACAAAAATGGGGGATCATTAAATGCCTAGAGCAAACCGACATTCTATTCCTGGATATATCTGGCATATCACTCATCGATGCCATAAAAGAGAATTTATTCTCAAGTTCTCAAAGGATCGACATCGATATCTTCAATGGTTGTATCAGGCGAGGAAGCGATACGGATTAAGGATTCTGAATTACATGGTCACTTCAAATCATGCCCATTTGCTTGTTGCCGATGGAGGTGATAAGGATGTCATACCGAATTCAATGCAGTTAATAGCCGGGAGATTGGGGCAGGAATATAATCAGAGAAAAATTTGAAAAGGAGCCTACTGGGAAGATCGCTATCATGCGACCGCCGTTGAAAGTGGGGATCATCTGGCGCGATGCATGGTTTACATCGATGCAAACATGGTACGTGCAGGAGTTGTGAACCATCCATCAATGTGGCTTTTTTGCGGATATAATGAAATTCAGCATCCGCGGAAGAGGAATGTATTGATTGATTATGAACTGCTCGTGGGGTTGTTCGGAAACGGGTCTTATGACCAGTTGAGAAGCAGTCACAAGGATTGGGTAAAAGAATATTTGGGGAATGGGGCTAAAGAGCGTCAGGATCAATGGACCAGCAGCATCGCAGTCGGAAGCAAGTCGTTTGGTCAAACCATTAAAGAGCGTTTCGGTTTTAAAGCAATAGGACGGGATATACAAGGAGGAGATGGAGCGTATCAGCTCAGGGAGAGTGCTGCTCTCTATGGGGCTCATTTTAAGGCCGAAAAGAGAGTTATCGGCCCCGAAAACACATACTTTTGGGATTTATAAATTGAATAATCAAGGACTTATCTTGGTCCGACCCGGTCAAAGGTCAAAACGGTCAAAACGGTCAACGGTCAATAGTCAAGGTCAAGTCAGTGCCCGCTCGTATGCCCGTTTCGATTTCAGCGGCGACTGAGGTCAAGTGCTGAGTGGGATCGATAACTCAGAGAAGGAGGAGGCAAAATGGACAAAGAATTTCATTATAATATCACCGGCATCATAGCCAAGCGAGCTGGTTTCGCTGAAAAAGAGGCCGTAACCATAGCTCATGCCTGTCAGCTTGTTGATGACAACGACTCCTTGCGCACCATTCATTATCCGAATTCCGCTGGCTCCTATGAAGTGTATATCAGTCAAACCATGGACATCCTCAAGCCTAAGCGCGACCTGATGAGGATCTACCCTATCTTTCACTTTATCCCCGGTGATCCCATGGCGCCCTCGGCCCGGCGATGTGACGGAAAAATGCACATCTTAACTACGACCCCAGGAAACAATCTTGCTTACAAAATCATGAGGGCTGCCCGAGAAGACAACAAACCCTACCAGCTGCATCGTTTGGGCGTGGCTGCGCATGCTTTTGCTGACACATGGGCACATCAAAACTTCATCGGCTGGTACGACGGCATTAACGGCGAAAAAATGAATCCGCTTCCCAATATCGGACATGCTGATTTCATCCATCACCCCGACTGGGTCGGCCACTGCTGGAACGACAGCCGAATCATAGACAATCAAGTAAACAACAATCACCGTTTTCTTGCTGCCGCCAAATGCCTCTTTCAGGAATTCTCTCTCTTCACCTCAGGAAAAGATAACGCTGCCTTGTGGCCAGATTTGCAGAAGGATCTCCAGGATGCTATGGGGCCAGTATTCAGCGGTGAGAAATTGCAGGGCAGGGATGTTCGACTTGAGAAATACGACAAGCTGTTCAAACTGCCAGAGTATGAGCCACACGCATGGTTCGACACTGCTGTAAAAACATCTGTAAATGCACTTCCCGACGATTTTATGCCTTCTTTGACTATGTTCGAAGATCATTATCACTGGAAGGTCAATTGGGAAAGCTCAGACTGGTATCTCTTTCAGGAGGCGGTAAAGGCTCACCAAGCTTTTTGTATGATTGAACTTACTGAGGTTTTCAAACAAATGAATGTAGAGTTAGGCGACTACTAGGGATAGGGGGATGTCATGAAAATGCGCATATCTGGGAGATTGAAGATATCATATGAATTGACGATGCAACGCTGTGCCAATGACATATGATGGATAGACCTTGGTTCCCCGGTTGGGTCAGAGCCTGGAGCTACCCTCTAAGATGTTCACAGCAATCGAGACGGATCTCCCAGGGACTAAGGACATGAATCACGCCTTGGCGCGACTACTCGATCCCGCTTGAGAGCGGGACTCATAGCTCTGCGCCCGGGCTTCCCCGCAAAATGTGGATGAACTTCAGACCGAGCCTCGGTGCAACGACCCTGGATTGGGTCCGGGGCAGGCTCTTGCCTGCGGCAAATATTTTTGCCCTCGTCTTCAATATGTTATAAGGCTTCGTATGCAGGGGGCTTGCATCCTATAAGCTAATCTCCTGCCGGGCATACCATTGCCGGGTGCACCGAATCGGCGCAAGAGGGCATTCGCATCCCGGTGCCTCTGGCGTTGAGGTAAAGAGAAAGGACGGTGACAAGACATGGCTGACACAGTTCTATACGATTGCGTCAAGGTTGTCAATGATACTTATAGAACAGCCCTAATGAACCGGATGTATTACGGTCATCGTCTATCAATTGTGAAGAGATGGAATCTCTTGTTAGAAATCTTTGTCGCTATAGGTACATCGTCGGCGATTGGAGCTTGGACAATATGGAAGTCAACGGCGGTGGGAGAACATATTTGGCCAATCCTGGCTGGTGTCTCGACATTGCTTGCGGTCATCAAACCTTTTCTAAATCTTTCGAAACATGTGGAAAAATACACCAAGTTATTTGTAGGACATGGCGACGTATATTATGATTTGCGAAGCATCACAGCCGATCTAGTGAGATGTAGAGACTATACCGACAAAATGCATGAAGCTTTTGTAAGAGCCTTGGGGCGCATTAAACAACTTGCGCCCGATGATGATCCCAAAATATCTGAGAAGCTAAGCAGGAGATTTTTCGAGGAAGTGAAGAAACAAGTTCCTGTCGAATCACTTTGGTGGCCAGAATAGAATTATATAAGGAGAGGAAGATATGACTGACAAGAGAGCTCATGACATGATGTCGGCGAGAGAACATCCAGAAGGCCCTCCAGAAAAGCCACCTTTCGAAAGACCAACAAGGAAAGCACCAGAACCACCTTTTCCTTGTGAACTTCCGCCGGCAGCAGAGCCATACCCCGCATTTGAGCCACCTGAGCCGTGGCCAGCGCCTGTTCCATCGAAAGCTGATAAGGGTGGGAAGAGCGATTAATTGTCGCTGGCCCCAATCGGGTAGCCGAGAGTCTCAACTCCACAGCCCTGTGGGAGAACAGGCACGCTGTTAATTTGTTAACTTGCTCCAGGCTAAATCCCCTTGTCTGACTGAGGGAACTGGACTCCTGGATAAGGCGGCGACTTCGATGTTATATCTGGAAGCTATGGGAAAGACGTGGATACCGGGAGTTGGTCAAGCGAGGAGTGAGCCGAGATCTGGCTTGGAATAGCGCAAAGTCCGCGGCGAGCTCAGTGTGCCGACACTGCACATGAAGGCAGCGTCCCAACCGAACGGCCGATGCACGTTATCCGTATGCCCGCTGGTGTGGGAGGGGATCCGCAAGGCTTCTCTCATCCCGATTAGGATCTACAGCAATACGTTAATAGCCCAGCTTTTTAAGGCCACCACATTGATCTCATATCTATGTTTTTGGCTAATGGAGGGCTTCCTGAAGCTCGTTCCAGATGATTGATGATTGTCACTTCTTCCCCGGTCCGAACCCGTGACACACGCTCACTGTCAAAACTTGCGTCGTCGCACAACAAATTGCACAGGAGGTGTCCATCATGAGGTACTTGGCCCAGTACACGTATCGTTGGTTCTCGACACTTGCGCTTGTTGCCATCCTCAGCGCCGGTTGCGCGTCGGTGCGGCCGGCCGCCACCTCGCTGGCATCGCAGGGTGGCACGACGGCCAGAAGCATCGAGGCGGATTTCGCCAAAATGGAGACCGATCTGGGCCTCATGGTCGATCGTCGCATCATGCAAGCCGCGTTGACCGGACGCAAACCGCCCTCTGCACAGGCGCTGCATAACATAGACCGGGTGCGGAAGGCGATGAACGCCCGCCGCAAGCTCAGCGGAGACCTGGCGAGGCTCTACGACAGCTTTGCCGCGCTGGCTGCCTACGATGCGTCAACCGAAGTCACAACGGCGTTCGGTCAGGTGAGCGCCAACACCAATGAACTCGCCACGGCCCTCGGAGAAAGCACCGTTGTCTCTTCATCGCTGAATGACCTGGCTGGACGGTTGGCCGGTGCGGTAGCAACCAGCATGCAGAACGCAAAGCTGCGCCGAACGAGCGCGGTGATTCGAGAATCGCTCGCGGTGGTGCGAGGTCTGCTTACCAAAGAGGCGCACCTGTACACATCCGTGCGAGGAGATCTTGAACGGATCGCCGGCGCTGCGTCCTTTGAGCTTTACCGCAGTGGAATCGGCAGACCATATCCGCTCTTGCGCGAGCTGCTCAATGATCGGGAGTTCTCATACGACGAGAAGCAGGTAAAGCTGGCCCTTGAGCGCGGACCGAAGTCGAAAGAAATCCAGAATGGCATCCAGCAAATCATCAACCACCGCATCAATCGCCGGATCGAACTCCAAACCATGGCGATTTCCGGGTTTGCGGCCGTCTTATGGCAGCTTGAGCAAGAGCATCGAGCCTTCGAAGCAGAGCAGCCACTCGATCTCAGTGGCGTTGTCGAACGGCTTGCCGCATTCAGGCAGGTTGTGGATCTCATTACCGAAACCCGTCCCGAGCTTGTCGACTAGTCTGGGAAGCGGCCCTAATAGAGGAGTATGGTGATGCAAAAGGAAGCTTCAGGCACTCCGATAATTCACCCGCAGACTCAAATCGACGTCTTCCGTCAAATCGAAGAGAACTATCGCCAGCTCGACGACGGGTTCGATGTTGCCTACGCAAAATGCTCCACCGCCAAACAGAAGAAGCGGTTGCGCGAAATATTGAGCGCCGCGGAGGATGCGTACTGGGCGGCCGTGGCAGATGCCCTGGCCGACAACAGTTCCTTCGTGATGGAGGTCCGCGCGGACCTTGAAAAGAAGAACCGGGAAGTCAAGCGCCACTTGGGAGACCTGCGAAACATCGCGGAATTTCTTGAGGCTGCGGCCGAAGCCACCCGTTTGGCGGCTGCCCTGGCGCGTTTGGCGGCGATCTAAGAGAGATAACTCGCCGCCACGGGCGCCACGCTTTCATGCAAACCGACGGCGCGGCCGCCTGTTGGCACCACATCCTTCCTGAAAGGAGCTTGCGATGAATAAGAAAGAATTTATTCAGCTCTGTAAGCAGCACCTTGGCAAACCTTATATCTGGGGATCCGATGGTCCGGACAGCTTCGATTGTTCCGGGCTGGCTCAGGCGTTGATAGCACAAGTCGGGTTGGACCCCCCGGGAGACCAAACCGCGAGCGGGCTTTACCACCATTTCATGCGCCCCGACCAGGGAATGCCGGTCGCAACCGCCGACTGCGGCTGCCTGGTCTTTTATGGAAAGCCGTCGCGCATCGGTCACGTGGCCATCTGTTTGAACGATAAAGAGATGATTGAGGCAGGCGGCGGAGGACCCGACACGACCACCGCCAAAATAGCACAACAACAGGGGGCGGAAGTCAGAATCAGGCCCCTAAACCGACGCGATGATATCGTGGCCATCCTTCGACCCAATCAACTGCCATGGGCCGGTCCGGGCCCGGCATCCACCGTCCCCGACAGGGCCGCAGCCCTGGACAAGAGTAGCTGGCTTTACAACACCATCGACATTTCCCATTGGCAAACGGTTCGAAACTTTGAAAGTGTCAAGGAAGACGGCATAGCCCTCGTCATCCACAAGGCCACCCAGGGATTCAAGTATGTCGATGACAAATACCGGACCCGTATGAAGCGGTTCAAGGAAATCGGTCTCGCATGGGGCTCCTATCATTTCGGCACAGGTGGTGACGGCTCCGACCAGGCGGACCACTTTCTCGGTGAAGCGGACCCCGATGGTCTCCTGGTTCTCGATCTCGAGGGAAACCTTCAGGGAAAGCCCATGACCCTGGATGAAGCCGAGGAGTTCGTTCAATACGTCAGAGACGTCACCGGGCGATATCCCGGACTCTATTCAGGGCACACCATTCGTGAACTCGTGGGAAACCGAACCGATACACCGCTCGCCAAATGCTGGCTGTGGACGGCACGCTACGCCCATGCGCCGGTGATCCCCAAGGCATGGAGACAGTGGACGCTTTGGCAATATACCGATGGGAAGAACGGGCCTGATCCTCTGAAGAAAGTCAACGGCATCGGCGAGTGCGATCGGAATGTGTTCAATGGAAACGAACTGCAATTCAAAGATTTTGTCGACGCCAATACGAAGGCTCCAGATTCCTAGGGGAAGACGAATACACCAGTTTTCTGCCCCTGTCTGGGATGTCCGGCGTTGTCGCCCATGGCAGAAACCATGGCGAATCGCTTCGGCACGGGAGAAGGCCGATCAGATGGACCTGGGATTTCCTCCCTCTGATGTGATCGCCAAGGATTGATGCCGGGACGCTGTGGGTAGCGAGGGGTAATGGGACATCGTTCCGCAGTTGATTTGCCAGACAACAAACGAAAAAACGTGCCCTTGCCCACTCACAGATAATCAGCAACTTGCCGTGGCCCTGCCATGGAAGCCGGGCACTTGGGGGCCAAAGATTCCCAGGATCGATTTCCCTTGACTTTGCGATAAGTTCCAATAAGATAAACTAAAAATTACCTTCGGCTATGTGTTGTGTCCCCTGTGCGTTCAGCTTTCAGACATGAGCATTGACCTTTCACCCATGAGCTATGAGCCATGAACCATGACAGCCTGGAGCACCGCCTCAAATACCCCATACCCACCTCCTGACAGGAGCCTTTCGGGCCTGTTGGGAGCGCCCATAATCAACACAACTATCCGGAATATTCAGGAACAAAAGCTGAAGAGCCACCGCTCCCGACCACTCTCCCCAGAATGGGGATCGGAACGGACAGCATCGGGCTTGAACAGAAGCTCCCAAAGACCGGAAGAGGATCTTGAACAACGTAATATACCTAACCGTATCAACTAGTTTTATTAACGCAATGTCCTCATGGTATCGAAACGCTCGAAACTCGCCGGTATTGACCGGAGACTATTCAATGTCTTGTTGGGTAACATATGGGAGGTCAACATGCGCAAATTCGTTTTTGGCTTGTTAATTGGCTTTGTGTTATTTGCTCCGGGAGATGGACAAGCCTACAGAGCAATCCCTGATGATAACCTTGCATATCCGGTACTTGTGAGCCTTGATACGGGATCCACCGGCTCCGGATTCTTCCTTAGAACCGACTCGCGTCTCTACCTGGTTACGGCTGCACATGTTCTTTTTGATGAGACTTCAGGGAATCTCAGGGGAACGCAGGCAAGGCTCCTTTCCTATTCAAAGAACCCGAAGGAAACGGAAAAAAACGTTATTCAGCTGGACCTCGCGCCTCTGTTAGCAGGCAAAAGAATTCGAAAACACTCGACTGAAGACGTAGTCGCAGTCCATGTCGCCGATCTGCTGGCAAGTGCTGACACTGGGCCAAAAAGCATCCGCATGGTACCAGGAACGTCGATGATAGAGAAAGCCCCCTCGGGCATCCTCGGCGCAACCCTTGACACCGTGAAGCATTTCGAAAACGTCTTGACCGCAAACACGATATATGTGTTCGGCTACCCGACATCACTTGGTATTAAGCAACTCCCACAAATCGATCCACTTAGGCCTCTCCTGCGTTTGGGAATAGTAGCGGGTACAAATCCCGCCCGCAAGACGATCATTCTTGATTGCCCATCCTATCCAGGAAATAGTGGCGGCCCTGTTTTGGAAGCCGATCAGGTCGATTTAGTCAACCGGCGTTTCCACGTGATTGGCGTGGTGAGTCAGTTTGTGCCGTTTGCCGAGACTTGGGTGAATGTAACACACAAGTACCAAAATCTGACCATCTCGAATTCGGGTTACGCAGTAGCCGTGTCTATAGACCCAGTGCTTGAGCTGATTAGCGGCCCATGAAAAACTGCCAACAAAGCGTTCAACCCCGACTCGCAAAAGCGGCGCTTCACGCCCCTTTTGTTCGCGGGTTAACGAGGACGTATGTGCCGGGCATGGCACAGAACAGCTGGGGTGAAAGTCCCCATGTCAGGACTTCGCGGAGCCGAAGGCTATGAGTTAGACAGAAGGGAATAAAAGGGGCAAGGGCGTCATCGTGAGGTGAGGTCTGGAGGAAGCCCAATCCAAAAGCGCGGGGCGACGAATCCCGCGGGACTTAGGGAAGAGAGATCGACCGTGACCGCGTGGGAGAAGTAGGCAGAGGACATAGTAGTCGAGAAAACGAGCCGCAAACGCGGAGGACTCACCCGACGAAGACCCGAACGGTTGGTGAGAGCAAGTAGGCAGGCGTGCAGTAGACATTAGGCCGACGCTCAAGCGTGGGCGCTTACTGTTGAGTGAGCAAATTGTATGCTGTGATGAATTGGCTGAAAACTCGGCTGGTTTCACACAGACCAGAGTAATCAACCGAACCGCCATATACGTCATCCGTATTCCTGGTGGTGTGGGAGGGGGCGGCCGTGAGGCCCGTCCCTATCCCGGTTAGCAAATCCAATGAGGTCACAATGCATCAAATAAAACTCATTATTGCTTTTTCGATATTTTTTGTGGCCGCTAATTTCAGTAATGCAGTTGGCGAGAAGAATATCACTGATGGTGCTCCATCCACCCAAGAAACTGATGAATGGATGAAAAAAATTGAAAGTCAATTGAATTCAATCAACTCGTTCTTTGATACTATTACTAATGAATTGGATAAAACCAAAGCCGATTTAAATACTAATCTGAGTTCAGAAATTTCGTCTATTGAGAAACAAATGGAATCGGCTCAAGCTAACATCTCAAGTTTGTCACAGGAATTCGATGTCAATAAAAAGAATGTTTCCGATATTTTGGTTGCAGCCTCTTCTCCAGATTATACTCAAATAGGGATGTTCTGGTTCAGCATGGTTTTGGTTTTTATTACTGTCATAGCAACATACATTAATTACAGACTTTATCGTTTACAAACCGACCCTGATGTCGTCGTCTATGCTATGCCTGATCCCAATCGCCCCACAATAATTAACCTTATTATTGAAAATATTGGCAAAGGTATTGCTAAAAACATTCAGTTTACATCCGATAAACAGATTCCATCTAGAGCCTTTGGTATGGATGACAATGCACCAGTACCAAATAAAATGGATTCAGGCCCATTAATTACTGGTATCGCAGAAATGGGTCCAGGTTCAAAGCGTATCATTACATGGGGCCAATATCATGGACTGGTCAAAGGTCTTGGTGACGAAGTTTTGAATATCTCTGCTGATTATTCAGCAAGGAAGACTTTCCTTAAGATGCCTTGGTTTAAATCAACATTTTCTCTTGATATCAAATCATTCGAAGGGACAGACGCTTCTGATCAAAATTGGGACAAAAAGTCAGCTGAAAGTCTTGAGAAAATGTCGCGATACATTAAAGAGATCGCTTCATCTATAAAGCGCAAAGAATGAATTGCTAACATCGGCATTGAGCAGGCCGCGTAAAAGACGGCGCGTCTCTCATTCCGGGTGTAAGGCAAAGGTAACGCCCAGAACATTTGAACTTGGGGAGGTGTCTATTATGCGAGTATCGGCAATCTGTGGACCGGTGATATATGTGTCTCGAGTGATAGCCTTCGTAGGAATCTTGCTTATTTCAAGTGCCTGTTCGCCCTATCTTTATGAAAAAGAGATTACGCTCTTTAACAAAGGGATAGACAACACTGTTGCCTCTTTTGAAGAGCTGAAACAGAAAGAACGTGAGCGGCGTGTCGCAAAGCGCAATGAGAACCTAAAAAATGACAATCGCTTTATCAGTCTGACAGAGGGATGCGATATGTTACGGAGTAAATATGAGGAGGGGTTTAATAAGGAGGCAAAAATCCTTCTCACAGAGGCTGACTACCAGGACTGCCAGATAATTCCTGTTGGAGAACCGAGGATAGATCCCCTACTTCCAAACCTGACGGCTATTGGAGAGGAGTTGAAGCATTATGCCGTTGCACTGAGCGCCGTGAGCAACGCTGAAGATGTCACCAAACTTCAGAGTGCATTCACGGAGTTCAACACCAATATCAAGGAGCTGCTGAAAGCGGTTAACCAGGAACTCAGTGAAAGGGGGGAGCAAAAGTTCGATACGGTTGCCGGACTCGTCTATCAGGCTGGTATCATCTATCTGAACCAGAGGCGGTTCAATGCGTTAAAAAATGCCGTTAATGAGACGCATCCCATCATTAAGAAGGCAGCAGAGCTGCTGGCTGAAGGATCCTTTGACATGTATGGCCCTGAGCTATCGGCCCAAAACAATAAGCTGATCACCCTGCGGATCGCGGTTGGAAATGCGACTGGAGATGACTACGTTACAGCTTGGCACGCGTTAAAGGCCGAGCGAGACACATATGTCGAGCTGTTCAGAAGCAGTCCGGTTGGCGTTTTTCAGGAGCTGATCGACACGCATGAAGCACTCCGACAATCCGTCAACGATCCGAATAACAAAGATCAAATTGAACAGGTGCTGGCCAACGCGAAGGCATTCCATAACAATGCTAAGGCGGCTTTGGATCTCTTTAAAAAAATGGGAAAAGACGGTGATGGAACTGGAGGTTGAACTTGACTATCTACCATGTGTACAGGGATAACTAATCGATAGATAATAGCTTCATAGATCTAAAAATGGAGATATCATATGGCAGCAACACAGCGCGCTAAACGTCTAAGGATCGACATTCGACTGGCGATCCTCGAGAATTTCAAGGCCCTTAGCCGACAATTGGATGTGGCTCTAAAAGAGAACGACATTGACTCAGCGAAGCAAATCCAGACAAACATTAGTGCATTGCACGACCAGCTTGATGAGTTGTCCCGGCTCAGTCTGGATGCGCTCGAAGACAGCGACGAGGTCAAGCAAACGATTACACAACTCAGACAGAGTGTTGTTGACCTTAAAGACGATGCCGATACAATCACAGATCTTGCAAACGCCCTCAAAATTGGGGCACAGATTGTTCAGAAGGCCACTGAGATCGTCTCTACTCTGGAGGGGATTACACACTGATCTTATAAAGAGTTTGGAGGGCAAATAATATACACAGGAATGGCACAGTTCTTTCTTCTGACCTCGCTACGCATCGGGGTACACAACTTTCCGGGAGGTGTTCAATAAGCAATTAACCTGGAGGAACCTGTGGCAGTTCCTTCCGGTTGTATAGCTGTGCAGCGGCGTATAATGGCCTAAAACGGCGCTGCGCCTGAGACCGCCAAATCTGCCCCGGTGAGCTTGAGTCGTGTGTGCCGGGCATGGCACTGAACTGATGGTGTGGAAGTCCCCATGCCGGGTTTTCGCGGAGCCGAAGCTTAGAGTCTATAAGTGTTTGAGGCGGCGCTAGGGCAGAGGAGCACATCACGCATGGCGTGGCGAAATATAATAACCCTTTGATTTTAATAATGAGGTGCAAGGCACAGCTCAACAATCGGTTGGTGGCTACGAGTTGCCGCCCGTTACGCAGCCGTAACGCTGCGTTCACTGAAGACCCCGGGAAGAACGTGAAAATGGCAATCAAATCCTTTTCGTCCAAGGCCCTTGTTCCCCTGTTCACTGCCCTTCTACTCATCCAGATCTCCTTGCTCCAGGCTCATGCCGCTGAAGGGCTGAATATCAACCCATTTTCGCTCGAACGGTCCAGGCTGGCGCCTGGGACGACCTTTGAAGTTCGTATTGACAAGGTCCTCCTCACTGAAAGCAAAATAGTCGACGACGCCGAATTCCACAAATTCGCGGCTCAGGTCCAAGGCATCAGCCTGCAGTATGAAATAGTTGAAGGGGAGGTGACGAGGACCGCCAAAATTCCTAGGCTCAACCATTATGTCACCCAGCGTGATCAAGATCTGTTCCTTTCCGTTCAGATGCCCGCCTGGCAGGTTCTTACCCGGCATGGAAACGACATCCGCCGCCAGTCCCCCTGGCGCGGGTGGCTCAAGGCCTACAGGGCCGAGTTGACCCTGGCGCACTCTGAACTCAGAGATCTGCCCAGTTTACCTGTAGAAATCCCTGATCCCCGATGGGGATTCATCTGGGGCCTTTTGGTCGTCTTTCTCTCCTTTGTGATTGTCTGGGCACTCAAGCCCATTCCGCTCAAGAAACACGAAGAATTTAAGGAAGACAGCAGCCTCGAAAACTGGGAAAAATCCAGCCGGATCCGCCGTTTTTTCCTCTATCCGCTCAATTTTGCCGTGACCCCCATCGGCACCTACAGCATCTCCCTTACACAGGTACTGCTGTGGACCTATGTCACCATCTTCGGTCTCGTTTATGTCCACTGGCTCACAGGCTGCTTTATCGAAATCACCGAACAGGTGTTGATGCTCCTTGGGATCGGGGGCGGCACGGCCCTGGCAGCCAAGATGAACGCCGTTTCACGGGTCAGGGAACTCCCTGCCAAGTATATGAACCTGATCAAGCGGGAGAGGACCCCGAAGCTCAAGGATCTCGTGACCATCGACGGTCAGCCCAATATCCACAAATTCCAGATGCTCGCCTTCACCGTGCTCATCGCCTACATCGTGGTGGTTGGAATCCTAAAGAGTTACGCGTTCCCGGAGATCCCCAACAGCCTGGTGGTTCTCATGGGCATCAGCGGTGGGGTCTACCTCTCGAACGAAGTCACGATCGCAAACATTTGGGATGAGATCAAGGCAAAGGTGGATGCCATTGAGAAGTTCGCAGGGGACAATGGCAAACCAGTCACCAATGCGGAGGAAATTGCGGCTCTGGGTATCCCCGAAGTCAACGAACTCATCAACCTGCTCGAGGGCATATATTCCTGAACATTCAGGGAGAAGTTGAAGACAATGAAAGGCGTTCGGCAATTCTCTTGGCGTTTTCAGGACAACGGAAGGTAGAAGGGAAAGATCATGTCAACGAGACGGTATCAGAAGAGAGGCCTGGTGTTCGGGAAGGGGGATTCAGCGGCCGGAGAAGGCGAGGTCCGTGAGCTTCAGAGGGACCTGAGGGCCACCGGCTATCTGAAACAGAGGATTGACGGCAAGTTCGGCTCCAACACGGAAATGGCGGTGAAGGCCCTCCAATACGATCTCATGAACAATGACGGCCGAACCAGGGGAAACGACGGGGACGCCCCTGTCCGGGTCGTGGATTTCAACAGGGGCAGGATTGTGGCAATGACGGGAATTGTGGACCAGAAGCTGGCCGGGTGCCTGGGCGAAATGGTCGATCACCCCGATTTCCCCCTGTTGCCGAAGACGGATCACCCCAGAGAAGAGAACGCCCGCATTCGCACCCTGATAGAGGGCATGCCTCCCAAAGGGGTTCCCATGCCGTTCATCATGGCCATTTTGAAGCAGGAGAGCAACCTCAGGCACTTCAATGAACCCTCAAGAAACGACGAAGACACCTACATCGTCATGGGCATGGATACCCATGCGACCGAGAAGCACATTATCACTTCAAGGGGCTATGGGGCCGGCCAGTACACCCTCTTTCATCATCCTCCCCGCAAGGAGGAGGTCGATGGCTTCATGCTCGATGTGGAGAAGAACCTGGAAAAGGCGGTCCGGGAGCTGAAATACAAGTTTGATCATTTCGTGAACGGCACTACCACAGGCACACGGGCCGACGACCGGATTGCAGAATACGGCCAGGGTCCCTTGAGGACATGCAAGTATCCGGCGGAGGATGAGAGGTGCATGAGGGAGTGCAGGCAGTGCATGATGGAGGCGGGCACGCAGGACATCCGGGAAGGGATCACCCGCTTCTATCGGGGATCCGGGCACACTTTTGAACCCACGCAGTATTACAAGAACGCCGACTACGATAGCGTGCCCGTTAGAAAAAACGTGCCATGCGACTGGCCTTACGCCGCACGAAGGTACAACGGATCAGGGATCAATTCGTACCACTATCAAACCATCGTCCTCAGAAATCTCCTGGCCCTCTGAAACCGCTCCCGGCCGGGTTCCCAAGATGGAAGTTCAATCCCATTTCACCCATCATCGAGATCCAGGGCGTTCCCGTAAGAATCGCAACTTATTGGCCGCGGCGCGCCCGGAAGCCCTTTGAAACGGGTTCCGGCTTGCCTTTTTCCCTCAGGCTAACGTATATTGATAAAAATCCAACACATGCCATCCACTGGAGAATGCACATGATTGTCTATAAACGCTCGGTGTGCCCCCACGACTGCCCGGACACCTGCGGACCCCTCGCAGGGGTGGGGGAAAAAGGGGAGGGGGCGTTGCACCCAATCATGTTCCGTGAGATGGAAGCGTGTCGGGCAAAAGCGTTCCTTTAAGGATCAGAACATGGGAGGCAGTCATGGAAAAACCGTGGTATACACTTTGGCCGAAGGTCTACCCCAGATCGCTTCACTATTACGAGGGGAGCATCGTGGATTTTCTGGATGCCAGCGCCAGCCGCTTTCCTGAACGGCCGGCCCTGATCTTTATGGAAAAGGCCATGAGCTTCAGGGCGCTTTGCGAGCAATCCAAGCGCCTGGCCGCGGCCCTGGCAGATATGGGCGTGAAAAAGGGGGACAGGGTCGCCCTCTTCATGCCCAATTGCCCCCAATTTGCAGTGGCCTATTATGGGGTCCTGAGACTGGGGGCCATTTTGACCATGTGCTCGCCCCTGAACAGCGAGGCCGAACTCAAGCATCAATTGAACGACGCCGGGGCCGAGACCCTGATCACCCTCCGGCTGAATCTCCTCATCGACAAACTCATGGGGGTGAAGGCCGAGACCGGCCTGAAGCGAGTCATTGTCTCAGGGATCGAAGAGGTCCTCCCGGCCGTCAAGAAATACGGATTTCTCCTGCTGAAGAGAAAGAATATCGCCCGGTTAAAGACGGATCCCGGTGCGGGGATCTATTCCTTGAAGGATCTTCTCGGCCACTACCCGCCCGATCCACCCGAGGTCTCCATTCATGCACGAGAAGATGTCGCCGTCCTGGCCTATACGGGAGGAACCACCGGGCTTCCCAAGGGCG
>Ga0209164_1002828_pt1 | contig 17405 bp, 14 predicted proteins | sample MTBNYHSulfiMetaG_FD_187458 | JGI IMG/M metagenome (GOLD analysis project Ga0209164, IMG submission 187458) | Enrichment culture microbial communities from rom New York Harbor, USA that are MTBE-degrading - MTBE-NYH (New York Harbor Sulfidogenic)... | ecosystem: Environmental > Aquatic > Marine >...
AAATCCAAAACCGGAAAGAAATTTTTGAAGGGGGTTGTGAAAAGTCTGTCTATAATCCTATATCAGGACAAGAATAAGAAAGCGTATTCAGCGAGCGCAAAAGCGTGATCGGATGCTCAGACCTCTGGAAATTCCAGCTCTTCCGCCCAAAGGCTGCCAGCTGCCTTCATGCGCAGCAGGTTCCCCTCCCCAGGTGGCGAGCCTCCTTGCCGCTCCTGCCTTCCGCCTACCCCACAACATGCCTATATGGGAGAGTTTTTCAGCGGCCTCTGGCGTCTCAGCGGGCCGCTCAGCGGGCGACCCGAGCCCGCTCCGCCCCGACAATCCGGCTGCCGGCGGAATCCACGATCTCGCCGATCAGGCGCAGATACGGCAGCCCGGCCCGCGCGGCGATCATTGGGAGATCCGAATGCGTGGGGTGCAGCCCCGCCAGGGGGTTTATCTCGATCACACTGGGCACCCCCCTGCGGTCGGAGCGCACGTCCACACGGCCGGCATCCCGGCAAGCCAGGGCTCTCCAGGCCCGGAGCGCCGCCTCCTCCGCCGCCCGGGCCTCCGGGTCCGTCGGGCTGCGGTACTCGATCAGCTCCTCGCAGCGCTCCTTGTTCGTGTAGGAGTAGGCACCCTGCTCGGCATGGGGGAGCAGCACCACTTCCAGCACCCCGAGGGCTCGGGCGCGCCGGCCGGTTCCCACGATGCCCACGGTGAACTCCCTCCCGGGCAGGTACTCCTCGACCAGCACCGGCTGCCTGTAGCGCTCCAGGAGCTCCCGGCAGACCGAGCCGAGTGCCTCCGGGGACTCGATGCGGGAAGACGAGGTGACGCCCTTCCCGGTGCCTTCGGCCACCGGCTTGGCGAACAGGGGGTAGGCCAGCTCCAGGTTCTCGAGGTCCTCCAGGTCCTCCCTGCCGGCTATCACGGCGAAGTCCGGGGTCGGCACGCCCATGTCCCGCAGGACGTTCTTGGTGAAGCCCTTGTGCAGGCAAAGAGCCAGCACGGCGGGGTCCGAAAAGGTGTAGGGGATCCGATACGCGTCCAGGAGGGCGGGAATCACCGCTTCCCGGCCCAGGCCGTACAGGCCCTCGGCGATGTTGAACACCAGGTCCCAGCGCTCGCCGGCGGCAAGCCGGCCGGTCAGGTCGTAGACGCTCCCCACGTGCACCGGGTGGTGGCCCAGCGCTTCCAGGGCGCCGGCGATTGCCTCCACGGTGGCCGGGCTGTCGAACTCCGCGGTCTCCTCCTCGGAGTAGCCTTCGGCCAGGTAGCGGCTCCGCAGGTCGTAGGTCAGCCCAACGGTAAGCGCCCCGGCGGCCGAAGGCCCCTCGGGCAGGCAGTCGTTCACTTGAGCTCCTTGAGGTAGATCAACTTGCCGTCCCCGGGGGAGTAGAAATCATCCAGCACGGTCTCCACGCGGTAGCCCCGGCTGGAGTAGAAACCCCGGGTCGGCTCGTATTGGGGGCGGGACGAAGTCTCCACGTAGACCCGCCGCCCACCCATCCGGCGGATCCGCTCCTCGGTCTGCTCCAGCAGCCGGGTGCCCAGCCCGCGGCCGCGAACCCCGGCACGGACTGCAATCCAGTACAGGTCGTAGGATTCCGCGGTGCAGGCAATCGGACCGAAACAGGTGAATCCCGTCGGTTCTCCGGAACGCCCGGCCGGCTCGGCAAACAGAAAGTGGTAGCCGCTGGCCTCCCCGCGCTCCAGGCGCTCCTGCACCAGCTCGGCGGCCATCCCGATCTCGGCATCCGAGAAGAACCCCGTGGACTCGACGATCGCCCGCACCGCCGCCGCGTCTCCCGGGAGCACGGAGTCCCGGAGGGAGTCCCGTGCGGGCCCCCGGACCAGGGACTCTCCCGGAGCAGGTCCCGGCGCACGTCCCGGCGCGGACCGCCCGGCACCGGAGGCCGGAGCTCGGGGCGCCGCCCCTCGTCCCAGGGCCGCACGCACCAGCCGCTCCACGACTGCGTCGTAGCTCAAGCCCCCGCGCGCGGCTGCGGCGGCGAAGCCCGCGTCCGGAGACAGGCAGGGGTTGGCGTTGACCTCGAGCACCCAGGGGCGGCCCGCCGGGTCGACACGGAAGTCCACCCGGGCGTAGCCGGACAGCTCGAAGAGCTCCCAGCACCGGCGCGCCACCTGCACCAGGCGCTCCAGGAGCACCTGATCCTCGGCGCCGAAGTCGAAGCGGCGAACCGTGTGGGTGTACTCGAAAGACCCTTCCTGCCACTTGGCCGCGTAGCCCACGATCCTGGGCTTGTCCGCAGGGTAGTCCAGGAACTGCATCTCCGCCGGGGGCAGGACGCAGGGCGCCCCGTCCTCCTCCAGGAGAGAAAGGTTGAACTCCCGGCCATCGATGTACGACTCCGCGAAGAGCTCCGACGCCGGCGGGCAGTCGGGACGCTCGGGGCCCTGCTGCCGGTCCCGCAGAGCCCTCTCCACCTCCGCCGCGGAGGCACAGACCTCCTCCAGGCCGAAGGAGGCGTGGTCCCAGGCCGACTTGAGAAGCGCCGGGAAGGCCAGGGGGGCGCATCCGGTCGAAACCTCCGACAGCTCCGCCCAGGCCGGAGTCGGGATCCCGGCCCGGCGCATCATGCGCTTGGCCGCCAGCTTGTCGCCGCTCAGGGCTGCCGCGGTGCTGCTGCAACCGGTGTAGGCCAGATGCAGGGCCTCCAGGAGGGTCGGGGCAGCGCTCATCAGGCGGTCCCGCCCGTCGATCGACTCCACCAGGTTGAACACCAGCCGGGGGCGCAGCTCGAGCAGCCGCCGGGCCGCTGCCCCCAGGTCCAGGTCCAGCGGCACCGCGGTCGGCTCAAGTCCCAGCCGGCCGAGAGACTCCGCCACCGCCTGGGCCTGGACGAGCACGTCCAGCTCGTCCTTCCGGGCGTCGGGGGCCACGGCACCGTGCAGAACGGCAACCGGGCCGCCGACGCCCAATTCGTGGTCGGTCATGGGCTCCTCGGGATGCCGGGTCAGACCTCGGCCGCGCGCCGGGCCGGGGCCGGCTCGTCCACCGGCGCGCGGACGCTGTCGGGGTAACGGAAGATCTTCCCCTCGTAGTTGCGCAGAAGCAGGTCGTCGCCGTCCCGGCCCACGACGCTGTCAGGCAGGAGCGGGATCTTGCCCCCACCCCCGGGGGCGTCTATCACGTAGGTCGGCACCGCGTACCCCGTGGTGTGACCCCGGAGACCCCGAATGATCTCCAGCCCCTTGGACACGGGGGTCCGGAAATGGGCCGAGCCCAGGATCGGGTCGCACTGGTACAGGTAGTACGGCTTGACCCGGATCTTCAGAAGGCCGTGCACCAGGCTCTTCATGGTGTCCACCGAGTCGTTGATCCCGGCCAGCAGCACCGACTGGCTGCCCAGGGGAATCCCCGCATCGGCCAGGCGCGCGCAGGCGGCCTGCACCTCCGGCGTGATCTCCTCGGGGTGGGTGAAGTGTATGCTCATCCACAAGGGATGATAGGCCTTGAGCATCCGCACCAGCTGGGGCGTGATTCTCTGCGGCAGGACCACGGGGACCTTGGTCCCAATGCGCACGATATCTACATGCTCGATCCCCCGCAGGCGGGCCAGCAGCCACTCCAGTTTCTGATCGGACAGGGTCAGCGGGTCGCCGCCGGAAATCAGCACGTCCCGAATCTCGGGGGTGCGCGCGATGTACTGTATCGCCCGTTCCCAACGGTGGTACACGCCTCCCTGGCCGTTCTCCGTGCCTACCAGGCGCGAGCGGGTGCAGTAGCGGCAGTTGGTCGAGCAGAAGCTGGTCACCAGGAACAGCGCCCGGTCGGGATACCGGTGCACCAGTCCGTGCACGGGGCTGTCGTCCTCCTCACCCAGCGGGTCCTCCGCCTCGCCGGGGGAGCGGACGTACTCCTCGTTCACGGGCACGGTCGTCCGCCGCAGGGGCTGGGCCGGGTCCCGCGGGTCGAGGAGGCTCGCGTAGTAGGGCGTGATGGCCAGCGGGAGGCTGCCGGTCCTTCGCTGGATCGCCGCCATCTCGTCCACCGACAGCTCCAGGATCCGCGTGAGCTGCTCCAGGCTCCGAATGCGGTTGCGCAGCTGCCAGTGCCAGTCGTTCCACTGGCTGGCAAACACGTTCGGATAGAAGCGCCTCCGAAACGCCTGGGTTCGGGGACCGATGGGTAGTGTGTGCTGACGGCGTTGGGGTCTGCGAACTAGGGTGGGGTCGTAGTCATAGAAGGGGAAACTGGTCTGGAAAGCGTGTTCGCCCCGCTCATCCTTTGACTCTCGGTGGCTGACGAAGGCATGTGTTGAGAGGTTCCGGCGCGAGCCCGGAGGTTCCTCCTCAGCGGCATGGAGTTGATCACTGTCCATGTTCCATGGCACTCCTTGGGTGTTGATGGGTTCGAGAAAGCCTTCTCTTCCTCGAAGTCAATCTGCACCGAGAGGCCGCTGAGGGGCGATGTGGCGGGAGCTGTGTGGCGCAACGCGCTCAGGCTCTTTTCCATTTCCAATCTCTTAAATCAGCGCGAATTCTTATGCTAATATACCAAAAAAGCAAGTGGCTCATAGCCGAAATCTGAAAAGTTTTTTTTGGAGCCGCCGTGATTCGCATACGCCGTGTCTACAGCACCGCTCTTCCCTCCGACCGGGACCAGATCGAGCAGGTCAAGGAGCTCTTCCGGCGGAACTTCGCCGCCGTGGGGGAGTACGCGGAAAAGATACCCGACATGCTCGATCGTCCTTTTCACTATGGATATCGGACGGTGCTGCTCGTTTGCTTGAGCTCCAACCACCGGGTCAGCGGCTTCTCCCTGGTCCTGCACTTCCCGGAGATCAACAGCTCCCTCCTCGACTTCATCGCCACCGATCCGGCCATCAAGGGCGGCGGTCTGGGCAGCGCGCTGTACGAAGCCACCCGGGAGACCATGCGGCAGCTGGCCTCCAAAGGCATCTACATGGAGGCTCTGCCCGACGACCCGGCAGCGGTTACGGACCCCGCGATCCTCAAGGAAAACCGCCGGCGCCTGAGGTTCTACGAGCACTACGCCGTGTACCCCCTTGCGGGCACGGCCTACGAAACCCCCATCGGCGAGGGCCCGGCCCCGTTCCTGCTCTTCGACGGGCTGGGCAGGCGCCAGCCCCTGGGCCGGTCCGAGTGCCGCGCCGCGGTACGGCTGATCCTGGAGCGCAAGTACAGCCACCTGGTGAGCCCGGAGTACGTGCGCAAGGTCGCCGACTCGATCGTGGACGACCCGGTGCGCTTCCGGGAGCCCCGGTACGTCAAGGCGGAGGTGCACCCGGAGATCATGGACGGAAGGCTCATTCGGGCCATGGCGCTGGTCAGCTCCACCGTTCACCGTATCCACCACGTCCGCGAGCGCGGGTACGTGGAGCGCCCTGCCCGGGTGGAGGTGCTGCGGGAGGTCCTCCTGGCCACGACCCACTTCAACGCCGTGGAGCCGAAAACCCATGGAGGCAGGCTGCTGCGGGAGGTGCACGACCCGGACTTCGTCCAGTACCTCAAGACCGTCTGCGAGCAGCTGGCCCCCACCCGGCCGGTGTACCCCTACGTGTTTCCGGTCCGGCGACCTGAGCGCAAACCCCAGGAGCTGGCGGTGCGGGCCGGCTACTACTGCATCGACACCTTCACTCCCCTGGATCAGAACGCCTATCGGGCGGCCCGGGCAGCGGTGGACGTGGCCCTGAGCGCGGCGGACGAAGTCCTGGAGGGCCGGCCGGTCGCCTATGCCGTGTGCCGGCCCCCGGGGCACCACGCCGGCCGGCGCGTGTTCGGCGGCTTCTGCTACTTCAACAACGCGGCGGTCGCCGCCCAACGGCTGTCCCAGGAGGGCAAAGTCGCGATCCTGGACATCGACTTCCACCACGGCAACGGGACCCAGGACATCTTCTGGAACCGGGCGGACGTCCTGACCGTTTCGATCCACGGGCACCCCAACTTTGCCTACCCCTACTTCTCGGGGTTCGCGGACGAGGTAGGCGAAGGCTTCGGCCGGGGGGCCAACCGCAACTTCCCGCTGCCGGAGAACGCCGGGGAGGAGCGATACCTCCAGACCCTGGAGCGGGCCCTCGAGCTCGTCGAGCGCTTCAAGCCCCTCGTGCTGGTCGTTGCCCTGGGCTACGACACCATGGCCGGGGACCCGACCGGATCCTTCGCCCTCCGGGCGCATGGCCTCGAGACGGTCGGTCGCCGACTGGCAGCCCTGGGCCGCCCGCTCCTCGTCGTGCAGGAGGGGGGCTACTCCCTGCGGAATCTCCGCCGCGGCTCGGCGGCCTTCTTCCGGGGCGTGGCCCGGGAGCTCCTGGCTCGGGACCGCCACAGGCCCTCGCGGGCGCCGGCGGGCGGCTCGGGCAGCTGGAAAACGCCGCAGGACGGAAGTACACTCTTCGACAACCGCGGTAGCGGAAGGAGGCAAGACCCATGAAGCGCTCTTTCGACTTCAATCTCGACGCCCGCAAATTCTTCGGCCTGTTCATCGGATTCTGGATCCCGTACATCGTTCTCCAGGCCGTCTCGAGCAGTCAGAACACCAAGCTGCAGGAGGGCGCTGGCTGGGGAGGCGGAGCCGCGGCCCTTTCGATCGTCGCCGGCCTGGGGATCTTCCTCCTGGTGGTGCTGTTCCAGATTCCCTTCATGCGCCGCCTGGTCCCGGCCACCAGCTTCGATGGCACCCGGTTCGATTTCAAGGGGTCGGTGGGCAGGTACTTGGGCCTCAACCTGCTGGGGCTGTTCCTGAGCGTGATCACCGCCGGGATCTACTACCCCTGGTACATGACCCGCATTGTCCGCTACCTGGTGGGCGAAGCGTCCTACCAGGGGGCGCCCCTCCGCTTCGCGGGCAAGGGCGGCCGGCTGTTCGTGATCCTGCTCCTGGCCCTCGTGCTGCCCCTCGGGGCTGTGGGTGCGTACGTCGGCGTCCTGAGCGTTCGCTGGGGCGACCTGGCCTACGCCTTCTACAATCCCGCCCAGGTCCTGCTGTTCGTCCTGCTCGGGCTCATCGTCCTCGGCTTTCTCAGCGCCAACGTATACCTGGTGTACCGCTGGGTCTTCACCAACCTGCGCTACCAGGAGCACGCCGTGCGCTGGAACACCGAGCTCTGGGGCTCCACGGCCTACGTATGGGGCCAGATCCTCCTGACCGTCGTCACCGTCGGGATCTACGGGCCCGCGGCCTACGTCCGGGTCTACCGGTACTTCGTCAACCGCACGGGCGTCGACAAGGACGGGCAGCGGCTCGGAGGGCTCACCTTCGAGGGCTCCGTGGGCAAGGGCTTCGGCCTGTTGTGGGGGCAGGGACTGCTGTGCCTGATCACGGTTGGAATTTACATCCCCTGGGCGGCGGCGCGCGTCGGCAAGTGGTACCTGTCCAACACGAGCTTCGTGGAGGGGGAATAGCGGCGTCGATGGCGGCCGCCCCGGCTACTCCGCGGCAAAGGGGATCACCAGGGCCTCCCGGTTGATGGCAAGCTGCCGCATTTGCACCCTCGCGGCGGTGAACATCCGCCTGGAGGCCCGGACCGCGCCTGTGTCCTGGTACTTGTCCGAGAGGTACACCACCTCCGTGATCCCGGCCTGGATGATGACCTTGGCGCACTCGTTGCACGGAAAGAGGGCCACGTACAGGCGGCAGCCGTAGAGGTCGGCGCTGATCTTGTTGATCACCGCGTTGAGCTCCGCGTGGCAGATGTAGGGGTACTTGGTGTCCAGGAACTCCCCTTCCCGCTCCCAGGGGAACTCGTCGTCCGAGCAGCCGGTGGGAAAGCCGTTGTAGCCCACCCCCACGATCTTGTTCTGGGGGTTCACGATGCAGGCCCCGACCTGGGTGTTGGGGTCCTTGCTGCGCTGGGCCGACAGGAGCGCCACCCCCATGAAATACTCGTCCCAGCTCAGGTAGTCCCGGCGTTTTTCGACTGCCATCCGATCGCTCCTGTTCCGGGCGCCTCGCGAAGCGCCCGGAAGTCGCCTCTACTGGCTCATGGTGGCGCCGCCGCTCACGAGGAGGTGCTCACCGGTAATGTGGCCCGACAGGCTGCCGGCCAGAAAGAGCGCCGCCCGGGCCACGTCCAGGGGCTCGGCGATGCGCCGCAGGGGCGTGGCCTCGATCGTCTCCCGCTCCAGGTCGCGATTACCCTCGAACAGCCCCTGCAGCATCGGCGTGCGCACGGCCCCGGGACACACGGCGTTGCAGCGAATCCCTCGAGGCCCGAGTTCTCGGGCGATCGAGCGGGTCAGCGCCAGCAGCCCGGCCTTGGAGGCCGCGTAAGCAGCTTCGTCCGGAAAGGCACTGAGAGCAGAGTCGGAAGCGATGTTGACGATCGTGCAGCCCCCCCGCGCGAGCATCAGCCGGCAGACGGCCTGGCACATCAGGAAGGCCCCCTTGAGATTGACCTCCAGGTGAAGGTCCCAGAGCTCTTCTGTCATGTCGACCAGGGGGGCGGGATGGAGCACCCCGGCGCAGTTGACCAGGATGTCGATCCGTCCCAGCTCCCGGTCCAGGGCCTCCACGGTGTCCCGCACCGCGCGAGGATCCCGGACGTCGAGGGTTCGGGCCACGGCCGGCCGTCCGGTGCTGGCCTCGATCGCTGCCGCAGCCGCGCTCGCCCCCTCCCCATCCAGGTCGCACAGCACCACCGCGGCTCCCTCCTCGGCGAACACGGTGGCGATGCTTCGCCCGATGCCCCCGGCGGCTCCGGTGATCAGGGCGATGCGGTCACGCAGGAGCACGGTCGCGCCCTCCCGGCCCCCGGCCGCCTGGCTCCCGTTGCCTCGCGTCGCTCCGCCCCAGGTTGGCCACGGCTATGCCCCCGAGCACCAGAACGGCCCCTAGCCAGAACAGCCAGGCGAAGCGCTCCCCCAGGATCAGGAGCGAGAGGATCACGGCGAAAGTCGGGGTCATGTAGATGAACACCGAGATGTGGGAGGCCGGCAGGCGCTTCAGGCAGAAGAACCAGAGGGGGTAGGCCACCCCGATCATGGTCGCCCCCAGGGGCAGCATGAGGCCCCAGGCCAGGCCGCTCGCGCTGCGCAGGCTGCCGAAGCCCACGGTGGCCGCGGTGAGCACGTCCAGGAGCACCGCCCCGGCGAAGAGGGCCAGGGTCGAGACCAGCAGGGGGTCGTTGCGCGAGAGGATGCGCTTGCCCAGGATCGTGTAGAGGGCGAAGCTGACCGCGGCGGACAGCGAGAAGGCCACCCCGACCAGGTCGACCCGGCCGTCCAGCACGAAGCCCTGGTTGAAGGTGATGAACACCACGCCGGTCAGAGCCACGAGCACCCCCAGCACCCTCAGGGGCGGGATGCGCTCCCGCAGGACCAGGGCCGACAGCAGCACCACCAGCACCACGTTGGTGGCCACCAGGACCGCGTTCATCGATGCCGGGATGCGGGCCAGGGCGCTGAAGGTACCGATCTGGTAGGTGAAGAAGCCGAACACCCCGAGGAAGCAGGAACCCACGAAGTCCCGGCGGCCCATCCGGAACAGCCCCTTCAGCTTGCCCGCCGCCAGCAGGTACGCGAGCAGGCACAGGAAGCCCACGCTCAGGTTCATGGCCGCCAGCTGGAAGGGGTGAACCTCCCGCAGGATGATCCGGCCCAGCGGGTGGCCGATGGCCCAGAAGAAGGTGGTGAGCACCATCAGCAGGTACTCGAGACGCAAGCGAAAGCGCGGTGAGTCCATGGGGATCCATGATACACGAAGCTCGGGAAATGACAACGCAACCGCAGAAGCGGCGAAAGCGCATGAGCTCCGTCAACAGGCGGTGGGACTCTTCGGAGAGCACCCGGGGACGCACACCCTTCTTCTCGAGGAGAATCTTGTCCAGTAGATCTGCATGCCATCTGTCCGGGCTGAGGTTGTTGTCGAGTCCCTGGGCTACGCGCAAGAGGGCAGTCTCGACGGCTAGCGTTCATACACGAGCCTTCCGTGCCGGCGAATGTAATCGGCGTAGGCGGGATGGATATGCTCCATCGCCACGATGTCCAGAGGGAAGTCGGTCAGGCGCTCGGCATCAGCCCGCAACTCCGAGAGCAAAGCCTGATCCGCAATCCCCTCGTCTCGGGCAGCGAAACGAAAGGTAGCGCCGGGCGTAGATCTCGAGTGCTGGGTCCCAGACGGCTGCACGGTACCTCCGGATTCCAGCCCACTCGACATTTCTGCCGCAGCCGCGGCGGCAGTCAGGATTCAGGAGAGACGAGGGTCACCGAAGGGAAGTAGGTTCGATAGCGATCGGGGTCGCGGGTGAGCAGCGCAAGGCCGTCGACCTGAGCGTGGGCCCCGATGTAGGAATCCGGCAGGGGGGACCGTCTTTCTCCTCCCCGACGGCGATAGCGAAGGTAGGCACGCCCGGCAAGAAACCCCGCCCCGTAGGGCAGAGACAGCTTCGCAATGGCAAGAGAGTCCTCGGCGTAGATGATCGAGTTGATCGCCCCGCCCCCGTCCAGGATCGCGTCCTTAGGTGTTCCCGCGACCAGTCTTTCCAGGCCGGGTCGGCGGTGAACAGATCGAGAAGGACGTTGGCATCGAAGAGGGTCATCAGAGCTCGCCGCGGGTAAGTCTCATGATCTCGTCGGTGGTCAGCGGTACGCTGGCCGCGCCCGTCGCCCTGGAAAGCCGGCGGTCGATCTCGGCTTCTCGGCTCGTGGCCCGACGGATCAGCACTCCATATCGATCTCGAAGCCGCTTGGGAATCGTGACCTGCCCCTTGGTAGTAATCTTCATTGGTAAGAGCATTACTTCTACTTGTCCGCCCGTCAAGTAGCCGGAAGACCCCGGGAAGGACACCGGCTGCCCCTGCCCTGCCCTCTACACCGTGAGCTGTTCGAGGAACTCCCGGGCCGCGGCGGCGATCTGCGCCGGCTGGAAGCCGTGCCGGGTCAACAGCTCATCGTACGGCCCGGTGCCTACGAAGCGGTCCTGGATGCCGATCATCCGCATGGGCGTCGGCCGCTCCCGGGCGAGCACCTCGGCCACGATGCTTCCGAGCCCCCCGGCCAGGTAGTGATCTTCCACCGTGACGACCCCCCGGGTCTGTTCGGCGGCCCGCACCAGCAGGTCGCGATCCACGGGTTTGAGCGTGTGGATGTTGACCAGCATCACCGAGATGCCCTCCCGCTCCAGCAGCCGGCTCGCCTCCGCGGCCCTGCCCAGCATCGTCCCCGTGGCCACGATCGCGAGGTCCCGGCCCTCCTCCATCACGACCCCTTTGCCCAGCTCGAGCTCGTGGTCTTCCGCGAACAGGACGGGCATCCGGGGCTTGCCGATCCTCAGGTAGACAGGGCCGTCGTGCTCGCAGGCCCTCTGGACGGCCTTCCCGATCTCGATCGGGTCTCCGGGACTGAGGATCGTGAGGCCGGGAATGGTTCTGAGAATCGCGACGTCTTCCAGCGAGTGGTGGGTCGGCCCGAGGTCGGAATAGGTGAATCCCGAGCACCGCCCCACCACCTTGACGTTCTGGCGCATGTACCCCAGGTCGTTCCGGATCATCTCGAAGGGTCGGGAGCTGACGAAGGGGGCGATAGCCGCCACGAACGGGATCCTGCCGGTCGTGGCCAGCCCGGCGGCAAACCCGATAACCCCCTGCTCCATGATCCCGAACTCGATGTGCCTTTCGGGGAAGCGCTCCTTGAAGGGGCCCATCCCCGAGCCCTTGGAGCTGTCCGCCGACAGGGCGACCACACACCCGTACCTCTCCCCCGCCTCGAGCAGCGCCTCCCCGAAGGCGGCGATGGGCTCCCGCGTTTCCCTCATTCAGCGAGGCTCCCTTCGATTTCGGCCAGGTCTCTCTCGGCGAGCCGAATCTCCTCCGGGGTGGGTTTCCAGTGGTGATAGTCCACCCGGTCTTCGGCAAAGGAGAACCCCCTGGACTTGACCGTGTTGGCCACGACGGCCGAGGGCCTGCCGGCCTCGAAGGGCATCTCCCCGGCGTTCTCGACGATCTGGGCGAAGTCGTGCCCGTCGATTTCCCGGACGCTCCAGCCGAACGCCTCCAGCCTGCCGCCCACCGGCTCGTAGTTCATCACCTCCGCGGTCCTGCCGCTGATCTGCAGGGCGTTGCGGTCGACGAAGGCCAGGAGGTTGTCCAGCCGGTGATGGCTGCAGGCCGCCGCGGCCTCCCAGTTGGACCCTTCGGCGAGCTCCCCGTCCCCCAGGAGCACGTAGACCCGCGAATCCAGCCGGTCCATCCTGAGCCCCATGGCCATCCCCCCGGCTATCGCCAGACCGTGGCCCAAAGCCCCGGTGCTAGCCTCCACCCCGGGCAGCATGTGCATGTCCGGGTGGCCAGCCACCCTGCTTTCCAGCGCCCCGTAGGAGTCCAGGACCTCGAGATCGAAGAAGCCGCGTTGGGCGAGAACCGCGTACAGTCCCAGGCATTTGTGCCCGGCGGACAGCACGAACCTGTCCCTCTCCCGCCACAGGGGATTCTCGGGGTCCACTCTCATGACCCGGAAGTACAGAGCGGTCAGGATGTCCGCAGCCGAGAGGGCTCCACCCAGATGCCCGGAGCCGCCTGCCTTGAACATCCTCAGGATGTTCCGGCGCACCCGCAGGGCCGTCCTCTTGAGCTCCAGGGTCTCAAGCTCGGTAAGGGCAGTCACTCTCGGGTCGCTACGCCGGTCGGTCCCGGGCATCTACCGGATCCGGTAGGTCAGGGACAGCCAGGGCAGGGGAACGAAATCCCCGCCGAACAGCCCGGTCACCCCGCCGTCGAAGCCCAGGGGCATCACGGCGCCGATGTCCCAGCTCAGCCGGCCCCCGGCGATGCGGAAGGCCAGGCCGAAGAGCCCGGACAGGGGTACGGCGTCCCAGCCGGCGCCTTCGGTCCGCTCCCCCCAGATCAGCCAGTTCTCGGAGACCAGGGCGGTCGTGGCGGTCAGCACGATCTTGCCCCCCACCATCGCCACCAGGCCGTAGCTCCGAAACCCCTCAACGCCATCGACGACCACGGCCCAGGCGGTGCCGACGGTCAGGTTGTTCTCCGGCTCGCCCCACGAAGCCAGCAGGTAAGGCAGGAGCAGCCCCGCCACCGGCTCCCCGAGGATCGCCAGCCACTCCAGCCCGACGAAGGACCCGGCGGACAGGGCGAGGGAGTCGCCGATCGGCAGGATGCCTCGGGCACTGGCCAGGACCCCGAGGGGGCAGATCCCGCCCCAGAACGACACGTAGTCGCTGAGACCGTAGCTGGCCGTGACGAACAGGAGCTCCGTGTCGGTGATGTGCAGCTCCCCCGGCTCCATGGCGAAACCGGTCGGCGCAAAGATCAGGCGGTTGGACGCCGAGTCCTGGTAGAAGGCCCGTACGCCCCTGTCCGTCGGGATCTCCTGCAGCCCCCTGACTCGGGCGCGGCTCACGGCCACGATCCGGCCGTCGGATTCCACCAGCTCAAGGCGATCCGGGCTCACCGCCAGGAGCGTCCCCTGGAAGACGCCGCCGCCCTCGGTCTCGACCCTGACGGCCCGGCCTATCAGCTGCTGCGCCTCCAGGGGTGGTGCGGCCTCGTCGCCGGCAGCCCACACTCCCACCCTGCCGCCCAGAAGGAGCAGGAGGAGGAGAACCACCGCCGGCATGGGCTTCCGTCGTTTCGGCTGACTCTTCATAGTTGACTTCCACGATAGAGTATGCATACTGATACAATTCTAGCAGAACCATGAGAAAAGAGGCAAGACCATGGTCAAGCGCCGATACCTGACGATCCCCAACGGCCTGTCCCTTTCGCGCCTGGTGCTCCTCCCGGTTCTCTACGTCTTCGTGTTCAGGGGGATGAACACCGCCTTCGTGATCGGCTACGCCCTCCTGGGAGTCACCGACTATCTCGACGGCCTGATCGCCCGGAAGTTCGACCAGAAATCCGACGTGGGCAAGGCCCTGGACTCGATTGCCGACCTGCCCTTCTACATTTCCACCGCCTACTTCATGGCCCGGCTGTTCCCGCACTATCTCCAGCCGAACAGGATCCTGCTGTACGTGTTCTTCGGGGTGCTGGCGGCCTCGTTCATCATCTCGGGCATCCGCTGGAAGAAGCCGGTCCTGATGCACACCTTCGTCATGCGCAAGAACGCCGTGCTGGTGTACCTGTGCATGCTCCTGTCCTTCTACGTGAACACGACGATCTTCATCGCCGTGATTCTCGTGATCTACATGGTGGGCCTGACCGAGTCTATCATCATCTTCCTGACGCACCCCGAGGCCGACCAGGATTCCCTGTCGATGTTCCACGTCATCGAGGTTCAGAAGAAGTAGACCCGCCGCTGCGCCCTACTCGATCTGCAGGGACTGCAGGTACGCCTCCAGGTCCCGCTGCTGCCCGAGCTCCCGGGCCCGCAGGCCATCGATGCTCTCCAGGATCTTCTCCAGCTGGTCCTCCTGGTCGTTCAACTGCTGAACGTAGCGCTTGTACAGCGCCGAGTCCCGGCTCAAGGAGTCCATGTTCTGGCGGATCCGGGACTGCTCGCTCCTGATCTGCTGGAGCTTGCGCTCCTCCTCCTGGCGGGCCCGCTGGGTCTCGATGAGCCGCCCCTTGCGGGCGGAGATCTCTTCCAGGGCCGCCTTGATCCTGGGGCTCACCTCCCGGGCCCGGAGGTAGAAGGCGATCGTGTCGTCGTTCAGGTTGGTCAGGGCGATGGACTGGGAGACCTTGCGCTCCTCGACCACCGCCAGCTCCTTGACCGAGCCGGACGTGCCGGCGGCGGGAACCGACACCAGGAAGCGGTAGAGACTGCGGGTCTTCTCCTCCACCTTGGGGGGGAGCACGAGCTCCCAGCCGGAGCTGATCGGGTACTCGATCAGGACCTCCCGGGGCCGCCGCGAGCTGTTCTTGACCGTGTACGTGCGCTCGCGCCGCAGGGTCCGGGTGGTGAGCAGGCTGCCCCGGAGGATCTTGACCGACACCAGCTCTTCGGGGAGGCTCCGGGAGGCGCCGGCCACTTCGACCTCCAGGTCGAGGGCGAAGCTGATGAGGCGCTCGGCCCCGGCGGGCAGGGTGTCGATCTGGGCGTCCCCGGTGTAGGAGCCCGCCTCGAACACCGTGAGGGGACCGCCCATCAGCTCCAGGCCCGTGGAGTTGGTGAGCTCCAGCCCGAGCAGGGGATGCTTGGGCTGGACCCCCTCGTTGTAGATCGAGACCCGCCTGCCGGCGATCTCCTGGTTCAGGATCGGCAGCATTGCCGACTCCTGGCGGGGGAGAGTCACGGGCACCGCGATCCGGTACTCGAAGAAGCTCCCCGCCTCGCCTGCCTGGGCCAGGGCGGAGACCCCCTGGCTGAGATCCAGCCGCTCTTCCTCCCGAGACGCCTCGGCCTCGTACGCCTCGCTCCGGGCCATGGGCGGCGCGGGAGCGGCCTTGGCCCGCGGGGCGGCCATCGGCGCTTCAGCGGGAGCGGCGCCGGCAGCCATGCGCTCGGCTGCGCTCAGGTCCTCGTCATAGCGCTGGGGGCGCAGGGAGGAGTACAGCTCCGGCTGCACCACCGGGCGGGGGACGTACAGCGGCCGATACAGGTCCATGACGAAGGAGATCGGGCGCCCGGAGACCAGGCGCAGGGAGACCCCCCGCCAGTCCTCCTCGCCGGTGTTCTCGACGATCGCCCAGCCTTGCAGGAAGTGCCGGTCTCCTTCTCCCAGGACCAGGCGGTAGCTGGTCTTCCAGACCGGGGTCTCCAACAGGTACCCCACCTCGACCCGCCGGCGCCCCTCGCCGTTGAACCGCACGGCCACGCGCTTGCGCTCCGGCTTGAGCCCCTCGGCGAGCACCGCCAGAGCCTGGCGGAGCTCCCGGTCGAGGGCGGCGTCGAGGAAGCGGATCTCCCCGACCTCGGCGAGGGACACGCTCCTCAAGCCCCCGTCCGTGAGCACGTTCAGGTAGGTCACCTGGGTGCCCTCCGGGCTCTGCCGGGATTCCACCCCCACGATGGTGCCGCGCAGTCGCTGGGGCGCGCTAAGCTCCACCGCCTGGCCCCGGACCTGGGCCAGGATCCCGGCCAGGTCGGGGTCCGAAGTCAGGTCGATAGCGAAGCTGCGCAGGGTCCGGGCAATCGGGTCCCGGGAGGCATAGTTGACCGCAGCCACCTGGCCACCGTCGAAGTCCCGGACGACCAGGCTCTTCAACAGGTCGTTGACGTCCCCGGTCCGGAAGGAGAGCTCCAGGCTGGAGTCCCCGTCCACCAGGCCCTCGCGCTGAAAATACCCCACGCCGCTGGAAAACAGCACCACTCTGGAGAGGGGAATTTCTGAAGCCGGCACCGGCCCGGCCTCGGGCACGCCCTCCCCGGCGCCTTCGATCGATCCCTGAGCCCGAAGCGCCGCGGGGCCGCCCAGAACGAGCAGCACGGCGGCGGCGGCCAAGAGCATCTTGATGGTTTTCATAGTATAGAACACTATCCCCTGGCCTGGGCAAAATCAAGGAGCCTGCCGGCCGTCCCTTCGTCGACTGCCCTCTTGTCGGTTGCCCGCCCTCCGATTGCCCCCCGCCAGCCGGCGTGGTACACTGGTGGGCGCAAATCCCGCTCAAGGAGAGACGCCATGCCCGCAGATCGAGAGCCCGTCTCCGCCCGGGTCCAGCACTTCGTCCTGGAGAAGGCCGGAGAATTCGACAAAGCCCGCAGCTTCGGGAAGGACCCCTTCTGGAAAGGATTGCGGGAGGCAGGTACCGAGCTGTGGCTGGACACAGGAGACCTGGAGGCGGCCGCATCGCTGTGGACCGACGAGTTCACCGCCCTGACCACCAACAACACCCTGCTGAACAAGGAGATCCAGAAGGGGTTCTACGACTCCGTGATCGAGGCCGCCGGGCCGCTCCTCGATGACCTGGAGGTCGAGGAACGGATCATCGAAATCGCCTTTCTCCTGAACGCCCTGCACGGGCTCAAGCTGGTGGCGGCCTTCAGCGCCCGGGTCAGCGTGGAGCTTCACACCGCCATGTCCCAGGACGTGGAGCGAACCCTGGCGTACGCCCGGCGCTTTCACACCATCAGCCCGAAGAGCTTCATCATCAAGGTCCCCCTGACCGCCGCCGGGCTGGTGGCTACCCGGATCCTGCGCCTGGAAGGCATCCCGGTCAACTTCACCCTGGGCTTCAGCGCCCGACACAACTACCTGGCCGCCCGCTTCGCCTTCCCCAGCTACGTCAACGTCTTCCTCGGGCGCCTGAACGCCTACGTGGCCGACAACGGACTGGGCGACGGGCTCCTGGTGGGCGAGCGGGCCACCCTGGCCAGCCAGCGGGCGGTCCGGGCCGTCTCGGAGTCCACCGGGCGCAGCACCCGCCAGATCGCCGCGAGCATGCGCAGCGGCGAGCAGGTGCGCGACCTGACCGGTGTGGACGTGATGACCATTCCCGTTGCCGCCGCTCGGGAGGCCCGGGCATCCCTGTCGGGGCGGTGGGAATCGGCCCTGGACAAGGACTACCCCGTCCGCCTGGGTTCCGGGATTACCGACG
>Ga0209164_1002831_pt1 | contig 17397 bp, 17 predicted proteins | sample MTBNYHSulfiMetaG_FD_187458 | JGI IMG/M metagenome (GOLD analysis project Ga0209164, IMG submission 187458) | Enrichment culture microbial communities from rom New York Harbor, USA that are MTBE-degrading - MTBE-NYH (New York Harbor Sulfidogenic)... | ecosystem: Environmental > Aquatic > Marine >...
GCTGGTGGGAGAAATCAAGTCGGTGCCGGTGGTGGTGCAGGAAAACTGCAGTGTTTACGACGCCGTGGTGACTATGTTTATTGAAGACGTGGGCACTTTGTTTGCCGTGCGGGAGGGCGGTTTCCTGGAGGGGGTTATCTCGCGTAAAGACCTGCTAAAGTTCACTTTGGGCGGGCAGGACATACATAAACTTCCCGTTGGCGTAATTATGACCAGGATGCCCAACGTCGTGTACGTTGAGCCTGAGGATTCCATCTGGGCGGCCGCCCGTAAACTAATCATCCACGAGGTGGACGCATTGCCGGTGGTCAGGGAAGTTAAGGACGAAAGCGGCATACCGGCTCTGGAGGTCATCGGCCGGATTAGCAAAACCAACATCGCCAGGGTGTTTGTCGAACTGGGCGAGGGTAATATCTAAGTCTAAAGTCTAAAGTCGTACTTCCATGGATTAAATTTTGGGGGGGCGGTCTATATTTCCGCGGCAATTAACCAATCCAACCGGATAGTATACATAATTTCCGACTCCATCGGTGAAACGGCCGAGCTGGTGGTGCGGGCCGCCGCCAGTCAGTTTAACGGCGACGGGGTGGACATACACAGGGTGCCTTACGTCAATGACGCGTCGGAAATCCCGGAAATAGTGGAAGAGGCAGCCGGATTCAACAGCATGATTGCTTACACCCTGGTGCTGCCCGAGCTAAAGGAGACCCTGATCAGGGAAGCCCGAAAACACAATATCATTACGGTGGACATCATGGGGCCGGTACTGGAGGCGCTGACCAAGCTGGAGGGGCGCCCGCCCAGGCTGGAGCCGGGACTGGTGCGCAAGACCGATCAGGAATACTTCAGCAAGGTGGAAGCCATCGAATTTGCGGTAAAGTATGACGACGGTAAGGACCCCCGGGGAATTACCAGGGCTGATCTGGTGGTGATTGGCGTCAGCCGCACGTCCAAAACGCCGCTGTGCATGTATCTGGCCCACCGGCGGATCAAGGCCGCCAATGTGCCCCTGGTGCCCGAGGTGGCGCCCCCGGACGAGATATTTCAATTGCCGCCCCACCGGATGATCGGTCTGACCATCCGGGCCGGCGTGTTAAATGAAATTCGCCGGGAACGGCTCAAGTCGCTGGGACTTACCTCCAGCGCCGATTACGCCAGTATGGAACGCATCCTTAAAGAGTTGGAATATGCCGAGGGGATTATGAAAAAAGCCGGCTGTTCGATTATTGACGTATCCAATAAGGCTGTTGAGGAGACTGCCAGCAAAGTGCTGGAAATTTACTACAGGGGGCAGAGGTATGGCAAGTAAAAAATGGGTCTACACATTCGCAGAAGGCCGGGCCGATATGAAGGAGCTGCTGGGCGGCAAGGGGGCCAACCTGGCGGAGATGACCAACATCGGCCTGCCGGTACCGCCCGGTATCACAGTTACCACCGAAGCGTGTATCCAGTTTTATAGCGAGAACAGGCAGTTCCCGCCCGGGATGGAAGACCAGGTGCGGGAGAAAATGAGCACCCTGGAGGAAAAAACCGGCAAGCAATTCGGTAATCCCGACAAGCCGCTGCTGGTCAGCGTGCGTTCCGGGGCGGTGATTTCCATGCCCGGGATGATGGACACGGTTTTAAACCTGGGTTTAAACGACGATACCGTGCGGGGTCTGGCCAAAGCATCCGGGGACGACCGGTTTGCCATGGACTGTTACCGCCGTTTTCTCAATATGTTCGGCGATGTGGTGCTGGGCATCGAACATGATAAATTTGAACGCATCCTGAGCATGCACAAGGATAAAGCCCGGGTCCAGTATGACAACCAGTTGAATGCCGAACAATGGCAGGCCGTGGTGGAGGAATACAAAAAGCTCATTCAGCGGGAAACCGGGGAACCGTTCCCCCAGGATCCCATGGAACAGCTGTTTAAAGCCGTTTACGCGGTGTTTAACTCCTGGAACAGCGACCGGGCCATTGTGTACCGTAAAGTAAATAAAATACCCGACGATCTGGGCACCGCGGTCAACATCCAGGCCATGGTTTTCGGCAACCTGGGGAATGACTGCGGCACCGGAGTCGCCTTTACCCGCAATCCGTCCACCGGCGCCAGGGAGCTTTACGGAGAATACCTGATTAACGCCCAGGGCGAGGACGTGGTGGCGGGCATCAGGACGCCGCAGCCCATTGCCACGCTGAAAGACGAAATGCCTGCGGTCTATGAGGAGTTTGACCGTATCTGCGGGCTGCTGGAAAAACACTACCGCAATATGCAGGACATCGAGTTTACCATTGAACGCGGCAAGCTTTACATGCTGCAGACCCGGAACGGCAAACGCACCGCCCAGGCCGCCATGAAAATCGCCGTGGACATGGTTGACGAAGGATTGATTAATAAGGAAGAGGCGGTGATGCGGGTGGAACCGGCCCACCTGGATAACCTGTTGCACCGCCGTATCGACCCCGACGCCAAGCTGAACGTAATAGCCAAAGGGCTTCCCGCGTCGCCCGGCGCCGCCGGCGGCAGGGTGGTGTTCAGCGCCGACGAGGCCGAGAAAACAGCCCAGGAAGGCGTCAAGGTCATCCTGGTGCGTACCGAGACAACGCCGGACGACATTCACGGCATTGTGGCCGCCCAGGGCATCCTGACTTCCAGGGGCGGTATGACCAGCCACGCCGCCGTTGTGGCCCGGGGCATGGGCAAACCGTGCGTGTGCGGGTGCGAGGCGCTCCGGATTGACTATGATCATGAACTGTTCACAGTTAACGGGTTGACTGTTAAAAAAGGCGATGTCCTGTCCATTGACGGCGCCACCGGCCAGGTAATCATGGGTGAGGTGCCCATGATTGATCCCGAACTGGGGGCGGAATTCCGCAAGCTGCTCACCTGGGCGGATGAAATACGCACCCTGGGGGTCCGTACCAACGCCGACACCCCCGAAGACTCGGCCAAAGCCAGGGAATTCGGCGCCGAGGGTATCGGCCTGACCAGGACCGAGCACATGTTTATGGCTCAGGAACGGCTGCCCATCGTGCAGGAGATGATCCTGGCCGGCACGGATGAGGAAAGGGACGCTGCCCTGGCCAAGCTGCTGCCCATGCAGGAAGAAGACTTTTACGGCATTTTCAAGGCCATGGAAGGACTGCCGGTGACCATCCGGCTTTTGGACCCGCCGCTGCACGAGTTTCTGCCCAACGCCGAAGAATTGATGGTGGAGATCACCAGGCTCAAACTGACCGGCGGCGACGCTGCGGAACTGAAACAGAAGGAAGAACTGCTTAAAAAAGTGCGCTCCCTGTCCGAATTCAACCCCATGCTGGGTCACCGGGGCTGCCGGTTGGGGATCACCTTCCCGGCCGTGTACGCCATGCAGGCCAGGGCGATTTTCCAGGCGGTGGCGCGGCTGGTGCGGGAGGGCTGCCGGGTCATACCCGAGGTTGAGATCCCGCTGGTGATTGAGGTCAAGGAACTGGCTTACCTGCGTGCGCTGGTGGAACAGACGGCCTCGGACGTAATGAAGGAAACCGGGGTGACGTTCGAATATACCGTGGGGACCATGATTGAAGTGCCCCGGGCGGCTCTTTTGGCCGGTGAAATAGCCGCCGAAGCGGACTTCTTCTCTTTCGGCACCAACGACCTGACCCAGACCACACTGGGCTTCAGCCGGGACGATGCCGAGGGCAAGTTTTTGCAGCATTACACCGAGAAGAAAATCCTGGCCGAGAACCCCTTCGCGGTGCTGGATCGCAAAGGAGTGGGCAAGCTGATGGAAATGGCCGTGCAGCAAGGCCGGGCAGTCAAGCCGGATATGTTGATCGGTATCTGCGGGGAGCACGGCGGGGAGCCTTCCTCCATTGAATTCTGCCATTTAATCGGCCTGAATTATGTAAGCTGCTCTCCTTTTAGGGTGCCCATCGCCCGCCTGGCAGCCGCCCAGGCGGCTGTTATCGAAAAAGACCAATCCAAGGGTGGTTCAAAAGAGGCTGGTCAGAAGTAGAAAAAGCCTTGAGTAGAAAAGGCTTGGTAATCTAACAAATCATAACAGGGTGTTAGCAACTAAGAGTATGAGTGCTAACACCCTGTTTTTATATAAAAAGTGTATAGAACAGTTCTAATGCAATTATGAGACTTCTCCTGATATAATTTTGTATTGAATATGTATACAAAACGTGATACAATACATATAATAATGCAGGGGGTGAGAATATGGCAAAAACAGAAACATTGCACATTCGTGTGGAATCCGCTGTTAAGGCGGGGGTTGAGAATACGCTCAAAACATTGGGGCTTTCAACTACCGAGGCAATCAATATATTTCTTCATCAAGTTATTCTTACAGGTGGATTACCGTTTGAGGTTAAAAATCCTCAGTATAATGCCGAAACAATTGCGGCTATTCAGGAAGCCCGTGATATCATAGCTGGAAAAGTCCCGACAAAAAGCTATAGCACAGTGGCAGAACTGATGGAGGACTTGAACAGCGATGATGAAGATTAACAGAACCTCTCGCTTCAAGAAAGAATACAGGCAGATGATGAAGCGGGGATATGACCCAAATCTCTTTGAATATGTGGTTGGTGAATTAGCAAATGGACGTCCATTAGCGCAGAAATATAACGACCACGCACTTAAGGGGAGCTTTGAAGGATTTCGTGAGTGTCATATTCAGCCGGATTGGCTATTAATTTATATCATCGAAAACGATATTTTATCACTAACTCTTACCCGTACGGGAACACACTCGGATTTTTTTAAAAAGTAGTCTAATTATACATTGATAACAGCATATTCGAGCAAGTAATTACGACGTTGAAGCGTGATGGTATGTTGCGTGAAGGCATCAATGAAACGATTCTTCATCATTTATTCTTCGATACCATGATCAAGGCAATTGAAAATACCGAGTTTTCCAAACTAAACATTCCTCGGGATGAAATTCTCAGAACGATACGTGAAGTTTTTCTTCATGGGATTATAGGCTCCAAATAATAGGAGATGAAGAGTGTTGGGTAAGAAAGAGATAAACCGCCGAACAAATATATTCTATCTTACGGTATTTCTTGGTGTGTTTGGAACAGGATTAGTATTATTTTTTGAATTCCACATAGGTGACGGCAGTATGCGCGAAATGTTTTTGGGTGTGCCGAAGTCAGTATGGTTGAATATTCACAGAGCGATGGCAATCGCATTTTTAACTGGTTTTATGATACACATTGGACTGCATTGGAGTTACATAATAAATATTACAAAACGTTGGAGAGTTGGTCTTCCAAAAAGGATCAAAACCACTTCTCGGCATCAACTTCTTCTTCTCATCGCATCAATTGTAGTTATGGGAACTAGCTTTTACACATGGATAATCCTATCCCTATCTGAAAGCATTTATCAAAAATCAGAACTACATCACCACTTGATAGATTTGCACAACATCGTCGGTCTCTTTTTGCTTTTAGGCCTTGTAATACATATAAAACGACGCTGGCATCGGCTTTTTTGCTTAAAAAGAAATGTACCGTCAAGTACAAAAGTCGTTACGGATAGTTCCGTTTATTCTAGGAGGGGGAGTTCAAGAATTTTCCACAATCCTTTCACTCGACATACTAGAACCTAATATGTACAAGGAGATACCCGTAAATGCAAAGTATGTGGTAAGTGTGTTGAAGCGTGCAAAAATAGCGTTCTCGAGTTAATCGATATCCTGGTTCATTCTCACGTTCACGTCAGATGTGCGGAAAAATGTCGTGGTTGCAAGAAATGCATTGCTGCTTGCCCTAATGCTGTGTTTTTCGAACTAAAGTAATGGGCACAAGATTATGTAAAGCTAATATAAAACTTATGTTTATGAGAAAGTGTTCCATAATAGTGAAAAATGGCGATTGGTCTATTATGATAGCAGCTGCCCAGGCGGCCATCGGCGGCGCCGGATTGGGACAGAAGTAAATAACGAAGAAAAGCCCTCCCCCCTCTGGGGAAGGTGGCACGAAGTACCGGATGAGGTTATAAGGGGTGCTGTAATGCAGCTCCCTTATTTCATGGGCAATTTACTAATTACAAATTATGGGTTATAATAAATAATAAGATTGGTCAATATGCGAGGTGAAATGGCGTGCGTAACCTTCGAGATAAATATAATATGACCAGGGAACAAAGTATTTTTTTTGCCAAAAAGAAATGGGATGAAAATATCTATTGCGGTATGCGGATGGAAAATCGGAATATAACTTTTCCGCAGACACAGACTATATTAAACGGAGTTAATGTACCCGGAGTCACGTTAGACGATATTCAGGCAGTTTTAAATATGCGGGACGCATGGCGGTATCTGGTTGCTACTGTTGACGAACCCATTTCAGCAGCCTACATTTGCAAGCTGAATGAATTTGTTGCCAGAAATGAAGCCCTTGAGTGGGGAGTATTGCGTAAAGGAAATGTGGGCATATCCGGTACGGATTATGTGCCGCCGATACCTGTCCGCGGTGAAGTGGAAGAGGAACTGAATAATATATTAATCTCTGAAAAGACCAATACCGAAAAAGCGATTATTACTTTTTTGTGGGGTGCCCGGCGCCAATTATTCTGGGATGGAAATAAGAGAACCTCACTGCTGCTTGCTAATAAAATCTTAGTAGCCGGAGGCAACGGTCTGTTGACCATAACGGAAAAAAATATGGCTGAATTTAACGAGTTGCTGGTTGAATATTATAATATGGGGAATATGCAGGTTATAAAAGAGTTTCTGTATGAATACGCAATCACCGGCATTGATTTTGTATAATTGATTTAGTATAAAAGGCTAAGGTCTTAGAAAAGCATCATTTTATAGTCAATGAATACAATCAAAAACTGTATGGGATATGCAAAGACTGTAAGCAATAATACCCCCTGACGAGATATTGACGTTTCTACAGGGGGATTTCGTTTGTGTTCTACCGGGGGGGCATCTTTTCGCGAAGTTCGGTTGATAAGAGCGGTTTAAGCGCAACTTTAGAGGCAATTTGTAAGGCTTTAGAATGTCAGCCCAGAGATATTTTAGAATACAAAAGCGACGCAATTTACTTTTTTAGCCTCTTAACCAGATTGGACAGATGGTCTTGTTTGGTATGCTGGAAATGGAGGGGTTGCAAGGCTAAGGGACACATTATTAATTTTTTATTAACATTTTAGTTAACAAAAAGGATACGGGAAAAAGATATAGAAATAAATATTACCTTCAAATGGAAATAATATTGTTTGAAATACGAAGTCTTTAGGCGGTGTGACGGCGTGGAACAGGCCAGGCTTTTCTGGGCTGTGAATCTGCCGGCCGACGTAAAATTGAAACTGGCGGAACTGCAAGCCCGAATGCAAAGAAAGACTGCGGACGTCAAGTGGGTGGAGCAGCAAAATTTACACCTGACAGTCAAGTTCCTTGGCAATGCCGGCCGCGACAGGATCAATGAGATTGTCCGGGCTGTGGAGTCCGCCGTGGCGGATAGCGGTCTCATAAGGCTGGAACTGGGGGGAACAGTTTTTTTTCCGCATAAAATGCAGCCGCAGGTAATCTGGGTTGGTGTGCGGGGTGAATTGGACAAGTTTCGCCGGCTGCACCATTTGGTTGAAAAAAGCCTGGCCGGCATTGGTTTCCCATCCGAAAACAGGGGGTTTTCACCGCATTTGACCCTGGGGCGGGTTCGCTATCCCAGGGGCGCCGGTGGCTTAGCGCGTGATCTCGAGGCAATGGCCCGGGAGTCGGCCTGTTTCGGCAGGGTGGACGTGAAAACCGTAGATTTAATGGAAAGCGAATTAACCTCCAGAGGGCCGGTTTACTCGGTATTGGCCCGGGTAAAGCTGGCCGGGGTATAGTGGGTTATTTTCAGACATACATTTTAAAAGGAAGTTCGAACACTCACTATAATTAAACGTTTTGAAAGAGGCTGATACATAATGTTGATCATAGCCATAAACGGAAGTCCCCATCCCAGGGGCAACACCGCCAATATGCTTAAAGCCGCACTGGACGAAATTGCCGGGACGGGGGCGGAAGGGCACTTTATGCAGGTCAGTGACCTGATAAACAAGGCCAGGGTTCCTTATTGCATAGCCTGCTCCAACCCGTGCGACGGCAAGTGTTACACCGGTACGCCCCTGGAAGACGCCTTTAACCTGCTGCGGCGCTGTGACGGCATTATCATGGGCAGTCCGGTTTATTTCTGCACCGTATCGGCGCCTTTAAAATCGTTCTGGGATAAAACCAGGATTCTGCGTAAGGAAAAGGCGCTTTTAAACGTTGCCGGCGGCGCCCTTTCCGTGGGTGCAGGCCGTTTTGGCGGGCAGGAAACAACCGTGCGCGCCATGCAGGATATGATGCTTTGTCAGGGAATGACCGTGGTGGGCGACGGCTTTTTCGATGACGACGCCGGTCACCTGGGCGCCTGCGCTCAACATCCTTCCGGTGAGGATCAAAACGGAATTAAACAAACCCGGGTATTGGCCCGGCGGGTTCTTCAGGTGGCCCAGGCCACCAGGGAACTGCGTGCTCACAGGACTTGACAAAAGCTTCCTGAACGCCCCGCCGGTTTATAAACTGGGGGGGTTTTTAATAAGCGGAGGTGAGTAGGGATGGATTTTCGCCGGCAGACGGAGTTATGGGAAGAAGAGTATCTTTCGCCATATGCAGCCCGCAGCAGCCGTTCAACCGGGCGAATCAGATATGAGGAACCGTGCCGGGTGCGTACCGAATTTCAGCGTGACCGGGACCGGATTATCCATTCCAAGTCGTTCCGCCGGCTGAAGCACAAAACACAGGTTTTCATTATCCCCGAGGGGGACCATTACCGTACCCGGCTTACCCATACCCTGGAAGTAGCCCAGATCAGCAGGACCATCGCCCGGGCCTTGCGGCTGAACGAAGACCTCGCCGAAGCCATAGCCCTGGGGCACGATCTGGGACACACTCCCTTTGGGCACTCCGGCGAGAGCGCGCTGGATGAGATCATGCCCGGCGGGTTCGAACATAACCGGCAAAGCCTGCGGGTGGTGGAAGAGCTGGAAAACGGCCGGGGGCTTAACCTGACGGCTGAGGTCCGGGACGGCATTCTCAACCACACCGGCCCCGATACACCGATTACTCTGGAAGGGCAGATCGTTAAAATAGCCGACCGCGTCGCCTACATCAATCACGATATCGACGACGCCATCAGGGGCGGGATTATCAAGGTCAGTGACCTGCCCGCCGAATGCCTTGCTGTCCTGGGCCGGGAACACCGCACCCGTATTAACAGCATGGTCACGGACCTGATTGAAAACAGCCTCAACAAGCCTTTGATCGCCATGAGCCCGCAGGTGCGGGAGGCCACGGACAAATTAAGGACCTACTTGTTCCAAAACGTGTACATTGATTCAGAGGCCAAACGCGAGGAGAGTAAAGCCCGGCATGTGGTCCAGTACCTCTTTAGGTTTTGGACCGTAAACCCGGACAAAATGCCTGCCGAACACCGGGAAAGGGCACAGCAGATAGGAGTGGAACGGGCGGTTTGCGATTACATTGCCGGTATGACCGACCGTTACGCCATCGCCCGTTTCAAGGCGCTGTTTATCCCCAGTTCATTTGCCATTCCGGAGGACGGCGGGTGAGCAAAAAAATGTCGAAAGCAGCAGGATAATTAATAGTGGCAGCGAATAAAAGTTAAACGTTAAATATATTTCTGCTGAATAATATAATCCGGAAGGGAATTACAACCGCTCGGAGAATTCTCCAAATGTAAGGGTTTTAAGGTGGTGATACGGTGGGGGGATTCATACCTGAGGAAATATTGGAAAATGTAAGGGTGCGGGCTGATATTGTCCAGGTGATTTCGGAATACGTACATTTGCAGAAAAAAGGTAAGAATTACGTGGGCAACTGCCCGTTTCACCAGGAAAGCAGCCCTTCTTTCACCGTCACGCCGGAAAAGCACATGTTTTATTGTTTCGGCTGCAGCGCCGGAGGCAATGTTTTTAAGTTTATTATGCTGCAGCATAACGTAACGTTCCCTGAAGCGGTTAAAATGCTGGGCGACCGGTTCGGGGTGGCCGTGCCAGACGGTTATACGCCGCAGATTCGCGAGCGGCTGCGCCGCGAGGAAAAGGCCTGGAGAATCAATGCCCTGGCCAGGGATTATTTCCACGACATCCTGGTGAAAAGCCCGCAGGGGGCCACAGCCAGGGATTACCTGGCCCGCCGGGGAATAACCCGGGAGATAATTGACAACTTCAAACTGGGTTTCGCGCTGCCCGCCTGGGATGATTTGATAAAAATCATGCAGGGCAAGGGCTTTGGTGTACGCGATCTGCTGGAAGTCGGCCTGGCGGTCAGCGGGGATCGCAAAACCTACGACCGGTTCCGTTCCCGTTTGATGTTCCCCATTACTGATGTTCTGGGCCGGGTGGCGGGATTCGGCGGCCGGGTGCTGGACGACGGGCTGCCCAAGTACCTGAATACGCCGGAAACGGAGTATTTCAGCAAGGGCAGGATACTATACGGGCTGGAGAAAGCCCGGCAGGCAGTTCGCGATACCGGATACATGATTATCACCGAAGGTTATATGGATACCATTGCGGCGCACCAGTACGGCATTGCCAACACCGTGGCCGCCCTGGGCACAAGCTTGACCCGTGAGCACGGCCGGTTGTTGATGAATTACGCCGGTGAGATTATTATCGCTTTTGACGCCGACGCCGCCGGGGTGGCCGCTTCGTTGCGGGGGCTGGATATTCTGCAGGAAATGGGTTGCCGGGTAAGGGTGCTTTCTTTGCCGGAAGGAAAAGACCCCGATGAGTTTTTACAGGCCCGCGGTGCGGAGGATTTCAGGCTGCAAATTGAACAGGCCATGCCGCTGGTGGAATACAGGTTAAAACAGGCCATGGAAAAGCACGGCCATACGCCTTTTAAAAAGGAAGCGGTACTGGGTGAGATGCTTCCCGTGCTGGCAGCAATGAACAGTGAACTGGAAAGAACGGAGGGCATAAAATTGGTGGCCTCCAGGCTGGTTACGGGTTATCACGTGATTGCCGAAGAATTAACGAGATTTTCCAACCAACAACGAAAAAAATGGACAAAATCGGATAATATTACTAATAATAAGCATAATATTATTAATAGGGAAAGATCTGATTTCGGGGCCAGGGCTGAATTGGGACTGCTGAAGCTGATGCTTGAAGATACCGGCAGATTAAACCAGGTAACCGGTGCATTGCCCGGCAATTTCTTCAAAAATCAGTTTTGCCGCGGGATTTACAATAAGGTTTTAGGGCTGATGCAGCACCCCAATTTTAGTTTATCTGTTTTGCTTGACTATTTGGAAGAAGATGAACAGCAGCAATTGGGGGCCCTGTTGATGGAGCCGTTCCCCGGAGATAATATAGACGCTATCCTGGCCGATTATATTGCGGCCATTAAAAGACGGGAACTGATGCAATCCCGCAATAACTTGCAGGCGGTGCTGGTGGATACTGAAAAATCGGGAGACCGGGAAGAAATGACGCGTATTTTACAGCAGATTAGCGCCATCGACAGGACATTGAAAGGAGGGGAAATGTGCCATGAGGGAAGGCCAGAATAAGAGTGAGCTCATCAAAGACGTCAAGGACTTGATTGAAAAGGGCAGGAAGCAGGGCGTTCTCACATACCATGAGGTAATGGACAGTCTCCAGGGTGTGGAACTGACGCCGGAGCAAATTGATGAGGTATATGAAAAATTGGCCGGGTTGGGTATTGAAGTCACTCCCGAAGCCCAAAACCTGGATGAGACTGACGGCACATCCCTGGAAGATGGAAGCACAGAGGAAGTAGATGTTGACTTAACCGTCCCGGAGGGCGTTGGTATAGATGACCCGGTGCGCATGTATTTGAAGGAAATCGGCAGGGTACCGCTCCTAACTCCGGAAGAAGAGATCCATCTGGCCAAAAGGATGGAACAAGGTGACGAAGAAGCCAAGCGCCGCCTGGCGGAAGCCAACTTGCGCCTGGTGGTGAGCATCGCCAAGCGCTATGTGGGCCGGGGCATGCTTTTCCTGGACTTGATTCAGGAAGGCAATCTGGGCTTGATTAAGGCTGTGGAGAAATTTGATTTTCGTAAAGGCTTTAAGTTCAGCACCTACGCCACTTGGTGGATCCGGCAGGCCATCACCAGAGCCATTGCCGACCAGGCCCGTACCATCCGGATACCGGTGCACATGGTGGAAACCATCAACAAGCTGATTCGGGTCAGCCGCCAACTGCTGCAGGAACTTGGCCGCGACCCTGTACCTGAAGAAATTGCCCGGGAGATGGGCATATCCGAGGACAAGGTGCGTGAAATTCTAAAAATCGCCCAGGAGCCCGTTTCGCTGGAGACGCCGATTGGTGAGGAAGAAGATTCCCATCTGGGCGACTTCATCGAAGACCATGACGCCCGTGCGCCCGCCGAGGAAGCGTCATTCACGCTGCTGCGGGAACAACTGGACGAGGTGCTCGAAACTTTGACCGATCGTGAGCAGAAGGTGCTGAGGTTGCGTTTCGGTCTGGACGACGGCAGGGCCAGGACCCTGGAAGAAGTGGGTCAGAAATTCGGCGTCACCCGGGAGCGGATCCGTCAGATTGAGGCCAAAACGCTGCGCAAGCTGCGTCATCCCAGCCGCAGTAAAAAACTTAAAGACTACCTGGATTAACATATTTTATTCAACCGTTCTGTATTGACCTTGGGGGCTAACGTATTGTATAATGATTTTCGCAGCGTTCCTCGATAGCTCAACGGTAGAGCATCCGGCTGTTAACCGGAGGGTTGCTGGTTCGAATCCAGCTCGGGGAGCCAATCCCCGGGCCCATAGCTCAACGGTAGAGCATCCGGCTCATAACCGGCTGGTTCTAGGTTCGAATCCTAGTGGGCCCACCACGCAAGGCCCCATGGTCAAGTGGCCTAAGACACCGCCCTTTCACGGCGGTAACCCGGGTTCGAATCCCGGTGGGGTCACCAACGGGCGATTAGCTCAGCTGGGAGAGCGCCTGCCTTACAAGCAGGATGTCGGCGGTTCAAGCCCGTCATCGCCCACCAAAATAATGGAGCAGCACCGAGTTGTAATATCGCGGTGCTGTTTTTTATTACTTAAAAAAAGATTCACTATTATATGATTTGCGGGGGTCTGCCTTTATTAAATATGGTGTTTAGGATGAAATGTGGATGCCATTAACCTTGCAATAAGATATAATAACGGTAATATTGATTCACGGTAATATTGATTCAAGCGAGGTTTTACATGCTTTTTACCACAACCGGTCTGATACAGGATAATTTTTATATCTCAGGGCTGGCTGCCTATCCCGTTCACCTGCTGGATGTCCCGTTAAACCCGGTGCTCTTTGACGGCGGTATAACCTGCGCCGGAAAAATATACACGGACGCGATCCGTTCCGTTCTAGGCGACCGGCAGCCGACCATGCTTTTTATATCTCATCTCCACTGGGACCATTGCGGGGCGGTTTCCCACCTGCTCAACGCGTTCCCCGGGTTGAAAGTAGCGGCTTCAAAACAGGCGGCGGAAATCCTGCAACGGGAAAACGCACTGGCACTGATTCAAAAGCTTAACGAGGAAGCCAGGACCACTGTGCTCACATTCCCCGGGGTCGACCCGGCCCGGTTAATAAATGAATCCTTTCGCCCGTTTAAAGTGGATATGATCCTTGAAGACGGCCAAACAATAGATTTGGGGCGGGGCGAGACCGTTGAAGTGCTGGCCACCCCGGGCCATACGCGGGACCATTTGAGTTACTATTTACCCGGAGAAAAAATCCTGATCGCGGCGGAATCGTCAGGATGCCTTGACAGTTCCGGTAATATAATGACTGAATTCCTCTCTGATTATGAAGCGTACATGTCCTCTCTCCGGCGGATTGCCGTGCTCCCCGTTGAGGTCCTTTGCCAGGGCCACCGGTTTGTGTTTGTCGGCCGGGAAGAAGTCCGCGCCTTTTTCGAGCGTTCCATCCGTGAAGCGGAATTTTTTAAGAGCATGGTCTGCAGGCTTCTTGACGAGGAAGGCGGCTCCATAGACCGCGTTATTAAAAAAATTAAAGCAGAACGGTACGATACCGTCAAAGGACCCAAACAACCCGAGATTCCGTATCTTTTAAATGTCACGGCCCAGGTGAAGCATCTGGCCGGCAAAAGAGCTTGAATAATGCCTTTTATTGATGCCCAATATCTTTTTTTCTGCATGCGCAGAGAATAATTTATAGCCCGTAAAATCCGGGCTATTTAATGGCTTGTCCGCTTTTCTCTAATATTAGCAAATCTATAAAGAATATAAGAAACTGCTAAGCCATAAGCTATGTAATTTATAATATGGAACAATACTCCTACAGCGTCCTGGCGCATTTGGGTGGCAGTAAAAATACTTACCCAAAACCCCGCCGACGTATTGACTTGGCTTGGGATTAGGAAAATTTCCCCGGAAACCTGCATTGTCGTGATACCAATAAGCCCTAAGTATTCCCAGATCGCAGAGAGTAAATGTAATACCAACGTGCCCAATATTCCCGCCACGGCACCAGTAATAAAAGTATCTTCAGCTGCTTTTTCCACCAGATTCTTTGTTGAATCAGCTCGCAATGTATTACTAATGGCAGGGGCAAGTTCAGCAGCTGGTTCATAATCATAGCGGACCCGCATACTCTCAATACTGGCGTTTTCATTACCTAAAATCTGCTCCAAATCTTGGCGTTCCGTTAGGGGTTTATCAACAACTACTTCCTTTTCAACAACTACCTCTTTTTTAGCTTTTCTACGTGTATTTTGGTAATCGAAAAACCATATAATATCCCCTTTACCAAGCAATTGTTAATTTATGTTACCCTTCGTCAATATTTTTTAAACTACTAGTCTCATCGCTGGTTGTGACAAATTCGTTAAAGTTCATTATTGTGGGTGTGGTTTATTTGGGGCTGAGCCTGTTTGAACGGAGAAAAAAAGTGTCCGTTGGTGAATATGATACACCGGAGCCATTGGTGCTCCTGAAAAAACGATACGCCAACGGTGAAATTTCCAAAGAAGATTTCAGCAACATGAAAGAGAATTTACTTAGGGGGTAACTTTACCCAACTACAAAAGTTCTTCTCCATTTGAAACCTATCATTGTTAGAGCATCTTTTTGCCGGGTAGTTACACCCGGCTTTTACTCTTTTGTTCCTTAACAAAATGAAGCAAACCCTACATAGATGAGAGGCGCGGGTGACAAAATAGTTTGTGAACATTGCAGATGATCGAATGGAGGCTTGAAATGAAAAAGTGGTGGTGGGCAGCGGCACTGGGTACACTTGTGCTTGGTTTAGTGATCGGTTCTATGGTCGGACCCCGGTATTGGATGGGGGGCGGTTACGCCAAGCCTGCTCCGGAACCGGGCGCAGGCCCGGGTTACGGGCAGGGGCAAGGTTACATGATGGACTATATGCACGATTCCGCCAATTGGGACGATATGGCCAATATGATGAGTTCACAGGAGAATCGTCGCGCTATGGTGGATATTATGAGTTCGCCACAGATGCGTCAGGCTATGATAGATATGATGCAGCAGCCTGAAATGAAGCAATCCATGATCGACATGATGCGGGACGCCAGGATGAGGCAAGCCATGTCACAGATTATGTCCGACCCCGAGGCGCGCAAGAACTTTATCGAGATGATGGCTCTCCCCGGGATGCAGCCGGTAATCAGGGACATGGCCGGTGACAACCGTTTACGCCCGGCGATGGAAGAAGCAATTAACGCCCGGAAGTAAATGATAAGGCAAAACCACAAGTTATGCGGTTACCTTCACCATAACCTTTGTTATGGCCATGTTGGTGCCTGTTGCTGTTTTGTATTTAACCAGCTTGTTAGTGGGTAAGTTCAACGGAGAAGCAGCACTTGCCAATTTTATTAAGTTTGGTTACGCATTGATTCCCCTTGATCTGGCGGGTTATCTGGCGCACAATCTGTTCCACCTGCTGGCTGAAGGTAAATCCGTGTTCTATACGGCCATAGCAATGCTTAAACCGGGATATGAAGGTGGTTCCGCAGCCCTGGTGTCTGAGGGAACAATACAGATAATACAATTTGTTTTAATTGCCCTGGGTTTATTGGCATCACTGTTTACGCCCTATAAAATCAGTGGCTTTAATTTTAGCGGAACAAGAAAAATTCTAACTACCTTTTTAACTTACGCCATGCTGCTGATTATTTTAGCTATTATAAATATATACCTTTTCACGTTACCAATGAGTATGAGGATGTAGCAAAAAATTTGAGACAGTTCTATGGCTATACTCTTTTGCCGGGTAATATTATACCCGGCTATTAGATTTAACTATTACCGTGTATGAACCTGCGGCGGCAGGAAATTGTCGAATAATAAAGAAAAAAGCATTTGGAGGTGAAGATTATCCCAAAGGTGATTACTGGGATTGCTAGTTTACTGGTTAACTAATTTTGGGGGCTCGACCATGAAAATCAATCAAAGCAACAAGGGCAAGTTATATGGTACACTCACCGGATTGGCCGTGGCGGCTGTTTGTATCACATACTGTTATCTGGTGCCGCAAATGTGGCCTATTTATATATTTACTTTGCTTTATATTCCCATCGGACTTTGGATTGGGTATACTTACGACCGTATCAACCACTTGGCCAGTTTTGATACATTGACCGGTGCGGCCAACCGTAGAATGCTGCTTCAGATGCTGCACAGGAACCTTGCCCACGCAGATAGAAGCGGTACGTTGCTATCAATAATATTTATTGACGTGGATAAGTTCAAGCAAATCAATGACCGGTATGGGCATGCGCAAGGAGATCACGCCTTGCAGGTTATTGCCAAAACATTTGAAGCAAATATACGCGCCAGCGATGTTGTCGGTCGTATTGGTGGGGACGAGTTTGTAATTTTATGCCCGGGTTTATCAAGGGTTCAAAGCGTTAGCCTGGTTAAGAGGATAAAAAACGCTTTGGCTCAGCAAGCCAAGAAACATCCATTGGTAGTCTCGGCAGGTACCCGGAGGATGGCCGGACAGCTGATTTATTATTGAGCCGGGCGGATGAAACCATGTACCATAACCCAAAAAGCCGTACATAGATAAACAGCAGGTTAAAAAGCACCCCGGAAAGCTTTTATTTAGCCAACGCTACTTTTGTATTTTTCTCCGGTATTTAACTACCCACCAGGCTGCCACCACCCCGGCTAACAGTGCTATGGCCAGTAAAGTGTCTTCCCAAAACTCCATTTAATTACCCCCATGGTATAATTACGATTTTCATTTCTCCATTTTATTTGGGCTTCCGGGCCGGTGCGGGCATCAAGCAAAAAGGCGTCCGTTCATTTTTTCTAAAGTCCCGGTAGGGATCAAAACGCTTTAACCTCAGGGAATTGGCCACCACTGAAACCGAAGA
>Ga0209164_1002833_pt1 | contig 17385 bp, 19 predicted proteins | sample MTBNYHSulfiMetaG_FD_187458 | JGI IMG/M metagenome (GOLD analysis project Ga0209164, IMG submission 187458) | Enrichment culture microbial communities from rom New York Harbor, USA that are MTBE-degrading - MTBE-NYH (New York Harbor Sulfidogenic)... | ecosystem: Environmental > Aquatic > Marine >...
GGCATATCCTGGGGCCTGATTACCTTAATGCCCAGCCAGTCTAAATCAGCGGAGGGTCGGCGGTTCACTACCTTCTCAGAATACCCCTGAAGTGCCAGCCCGGCTCGCTTCAAAAACTGCGAAGTAGGTGCCTGCTGGTGCCCATCGGGCAAAGCCAGGTTGATTTCCTTTGCCTGCCATGAGGGACGAGGCGCCTTTAGTTCCTCGGATATATCAAGCCCATTTTCTATTGACGTCGGCGGCTCAGTGGTAAGCTTGGAGCTAAAACACATCAATATCTGGCTCAAATCCTTGTTCTCCAGGCTTTCTCGATTGGCTATTAGAAAGGCAGTAACGGGGAGCAAATTTTTAAGGGGAATTAAGCCTTGAGTTGCTATATCTGCTCCACTCTTTCCCCAGAGCACCGCTAATTCAGCATTTTCCGGGGGATAAGCTTCAGCAGCTCCCCACACCGGGAAAATCCTGAACCTTCTCATTCTGAGATTTAAAGCAAAAGCCTCAGCCAGATTAGGATACTCACTTACTATACGACAGTCATTTCTCCCATCCGATAACTCATCGAGACTGGCTATCCCCGCCTGAGTACTGGCAACCACGTGTATACCGCCTTCACCATAATTTAGACTCGATATTTTTACCAGAGCCCCTGCTGGATATTTCACCAGGAATTCTTCAATCCAATCCAAACCACAAATACCGAGGTCGTAATTCCCTACAGCCACCTGTATGGAAATATCTTTTTCCTGAAGTATTTTAGCGGAAAGACCGGGAAACCTTGCCGAGCGAAGGCGATATTGCTTTGTTTTATCGCTATAATCCTGAAATCCCAGGCCTATATCGGCAAGCAAGCTAGCTGTAGGCGATAGAAACCTGCCTTTAGGAAGGGCGAGTTTTATGCAGCCGTCTTTGTAGTCTTTCATCCCTCACTTACCACTTGAAGAATCTCTGCCATAGAAGCGGCATCCCGCTGTCGCCCTTGTACACAATCCGTGAGCGTAAACGGAGAGGGGTCCTTTCCCGAAACCAAGACGACCCACCTATAATTAGCTTCTTCTCGACCTGTGAAGTCAAGCTCTGCCGGGTGTCCAGCGTCACGAAGCGATTCCGCCACAGTAAAGCACGTCTCTACTATTTCCGGAGTCAATTCCTTACCTTTAACCAGGATTTCAGATTCGCCCTTTTTCTCTTTCTCCAGCGGAAGTAATTTAATTATGGTGTCAACATATAAGGCAAATCCGCAGGCGGGGATGTCCTCTCCATTCATAAGGGGCACAAGGTTATCATATCTTCCCCCGCCGCCTATTTTTTCCCCGGCAGACAGGAACTGAAAACAGATTCCAGTATAGTACTCAAACCCATGTATCGCTGCGATATCAATTTTATAGCTGCAACCCAGGTTATCCAGCAATGTGGTAATGCTAATGAGGTCCTCCAGGCTGGACTTGAAGTCCTGCGAAGCCTTGGGGAATGAAGCTCTTAAATTGTGTAGAAAGCTGCTGGATTTTCCCTTGAGTCCCAGTAGCGCAGCTATAAGCCTGTCGATTTCGGGGCCAGCGGATTTCGCCTTGGTCAATGCCTGCCAATTTCCTTCCAAAATGCGGTTTGTCATCTTAGCTTCTTCACCGGGGCTGAGCTTAAGCTCCTTGAGCAAAGCCTTTACCAAGCCGGCATGGGACAGTTGCAGCCCGACATCGCTGATGCCCAGTCTGCGGATAACCTCCTCAGCCAGCAGAATAATCTCCACATCCGGGGCCAATTTGTCACCACCGAAAAACTCAGCACCACATTGCCATCGCTCCCTGTTCTCCTTCCCTGTTCCCTCGAAAGCGAAGATATTAGTCACATAAAAAAGCCTGGCTAATTCTTGTCCACTTAGATTGTCGATATAGAGTCTGGCTACAGGAATAGTGCCATCTGGCCTCAAGACGACCCGCTCACCACTCCAGCCATCCCAATCGAGAAAGGAATATACCTTGCTCAACATGCTCGGAGTAAGTGTTCCCGTAGCGGTAAACAAGTGCAGATATTCTAAGGTCGGCGTCCTCACCTCCTGGTAGCCCCAGTGACGACAACAAGACCGGAAGACATCTTCAATACGGCGAAAGCGTAACATGTCCTCGGGGAGCAAGTCCTGCATTCCCTTACATTTCTGGTTCTTCATCCTTAGCCTATTCTACACTAAGCTGTATCCAGCTTCAATGATGAACTTGAAATTTTTTGTTACTTTTAATCGCTTAGTTTATAATTAACTTGAGGATAATGCGAGATGCTTAGAACCGGGCTTAAGTTTTTCTTCGTTGCTTGGCTCGTGATTCCCATAGCTGTAGGTTTAGGAGGCAGCCTGATCGCTGCAGCCAGCCCTACTACCGTAGAGGTCCTCACCGTGGATGGCACTATTGTACCCGTGATAGCGGACTATATAGATCGGGGTATCAGCCAGGCAGAGGAGAACGGTGCTACTGTCTGCATCATTGAGCTAGATACCCCCGGCGGGCTTCTTGACTCAACCGAGAAGATAGTCCAGAAGATTATGAATGCCGACGTGCCCATCGTGGTTTACGTCTCACCTAAAGGTGCCTGGGCTGCCTCAGCGGGAACCTTCATTACTCTATCTGCTCACATAGCAGTGATGACGCCGGGCACGACCATCGGCGCTGCCCATCCGGTATCTGCCGGAGGAGAGGAAATACCAGAAGACCAGATGCAAAAAATAGTCGAGTTCTCGGCTAAGTGGATGAGGACTATAGCTGAGGAGCGCGGCCGCAACATGGAAGAAGCCGAGCTGGCAGTTACGGAAAGTAAATCATTCACCGATGTTGATGCCCTGGAATATAACCTTATCGACCTGCGAGCTGACAATTTGGAAAGCCTTATTTCCCAAATCGATGGCTGGGAAGTCACTTTAGCCAGTGGCGAGGAAGTTATCATTGATACTGCGGACTATGTTCAAACCAGAAACGAAATGAATGCCATTGAGAAATTCCTGCAAACCATCAGCGACCCTAATATTGCCTATATCCTCTTTACCCTGGCTACCATAGGGTTAATTACGGAGATTTCCAACCCGGGGCTGGTTTTTCCCGGGGTCGCCGGTGGCATCAGCTTATTCCTGGCATTCTACTCCCTGGGTGTGCTTGATGCTTACTGGGGAGGCATAGCACTTATGTTACTTGCTGTGGGGCTTTTTATCGCCGAGTACTTCACCACTACCTTCGGATTATTGACAGCCGGAGGTATAGCCTCGCTGGTCATGGGCTCACTGATATTGTTCAGCCACAGTCCGGGGATAGAGGTAAATAGAGGGCTAATTGCCGGGGTTACGGCAGGCGTTACCGCCTTCGCTGTCTTTGTCGTCGGGGCCATTATCCGCGGGCAAAGGCGGCGCAAGGCTACCGGGGCTGAGGGAATGATTGGGACCATAGCCATAGCCAAAACACCCCTCGACCCTACGGGTACGGTTCTGGCTCAGGGAGAACTATGGACGGCAGCATCGGAAGGCGGCAAAGTAGTACCGGGTGAAGAGGTGATAATATCCAGAGTGGAAGGATTGAAATTATGGGTGGCAAAGAAATTAAAAGAATAGGAAGGTAACATTTATGGATTTTATGGATTTTGAATGGACTGGCCCGATTATCATAGCCATAGTTTTTGCCGTCGCCTTTATCATTTTCGTTATCTACGCCATCGTACAAGGCCAGAAGCGAAAACTCTCGGCTGGCATAGAAGACATGATAGGGAAGGAGGCTGTGGCGCAGACGACCCTCGACCCTAAGGGCACGGTTCTGGCCGAAGGAGAATTGTGGACAGCTATAGCCGAAGGTAGTAAAATAGAACCCGGAGAGGAGGTGACAATAACCAAAGTAGAAGGATTGAAATTGTGGGTGACCAAAAAATCTAAAGAAAAGGAGGAAAAATGAACGTATTTATTTATGTTGTTATCGCAGTAGTAGTAGTAATACTTCTGTCGGCAGCTCTCAAAGTCGTTCGGGAATATGAAAGAGGGGGCGTTTTCCGACTGGGTAGATTCGTGGGCCTCAGAGGACCGGGGCTGGTCGTGATTATACCTTTCATTGAGATTATGCGGAAAATTGACCTTCGGGTAATCACCATGGATGTTCCCCAGCAAGAGTGCATCACCTTGGACAATGTTACTGTCAGGGTTGATGCCGTAATTTACTTTCGGGTGGTCGATGCCGGAGAGGCTATTCTCAAGGTGCTCGACTATATCAAGGCAACCTCGTTGCTTGCCGCTACCACCTTAAGAAACGTTGTCGGACAATCTACGCTGGATGAGTTACTAGGTCAGAGGGACAGGCTCAACGAAAAGATACAGTCGGTGGTTGATGAAGGCACTAATCCCTGGGGTATAAAGGTGAGCATGGTGGAGGTTAAAGATGTGCAACTGCCGCAAACAATGCAGAGGGCTATGGCAGCCCAGGCTGAGGCTGAGCGAGATAGGAGAGCCAAGGTGGTTCATGCCGAGGGTGAAGCCCAGGCGGCAGAGAAATTGGCCGAGGCTGCCAAAATTATTTCCAGTCAGCCTTCAGCTCTACAGCTCCGCTATTTGCAGACATTGGCAAGCATTGCCACAGAGAGAAGCAACGTTATCCTGTTTCCTTTGCCCATGGATATACTGGCTCCCCTTTTGGGCAAGGTTATTGGGTCAGAGAAAAGTAAATAGTATGATATAATCCGTGACAATAGCACACAGCGAGAGCGTTTATTAACGTCATTCTGAGCTTCCATATAGGTTTGGACGCCGAAGAATCTCTAAACACCATCCTGAGCCATGTAAAGGGCTCAGGGCTCAGAATGACAATTCCATTCTGTCATTGCGAGACATGGACAGTGCCGAAGTAATCTCAGTGGGATTATGAAGGATTGCCACGCACCTTTCCGGTGCTCGCAACGATAAAAAGTGAAGGCTTCAGGATGACAAGATGCCAAGGTCTCAGAATTACAAGCGGAGGTTATTAATACATTTCCATCCCAAGGTAATACCTGGACCCGATAGAGTCCATTGGATAAATTTTCTTAACTCAGGGGGTAGCTATGGCCAATAAAAGTAAGCAGGAATGGCGTGAAACTACATTGGCTTCGGCTTTGAAGCGTGCCGCCGAGCGCCAGGAGAAGTTTGAAACCAGCTCTGGCGTGGAGATTGACGCTGTTTACACACCGGAGGACTTGTCAGATTCTGACTATGTTCGAGATTTAGGCTACCCCGGAGGGTATCCCTTTACTCGGGGTGTCCAGGCGAATATGTATCGGGGTAGGATATGGACAATACGCCAGTACGCTGGCTTTGGTACTGCTGAGGAAACTAACCAGCGGTACCGTTATCTCTTAGAGCAAGGGCAGACTGGCCTGAGCATAGCTTTCGACCTGCCTACACAAATCGGTTACGATTCCGACCATCCCTTAGCTAAGGGTGAAGTGGGCAAGGTCGGCGTTGCCATAGACAGTCTCCGGGATATGGAGATTCTTTTCCAAGATATACCTCTAGATAAGGTAAGCACTTCCATGACTATAAATGCCACTGCCCCGATTCTCCTCGCTATGTATATTGCCCTGGGTAAAAAACAAGGAGTCGAGCCAGCTAAATTAAACGGCACTACTCAAAATGACATACTCAAGGAGTACATTGCCCGTGGTACTCATATCTTCCCACCCCGCCCTTCCATGCGGTTGACCACTGATATATTTGCCTATTGTGCTGAGCAGGTCCCTCGCTGGAATACCATTAGTATCAGTGGTTACCATATACGAGAAGCTGGTTCCACCGCGGCTCAAGAAATTGGCTTCACCCTCGCTAACGGTATTGCTTATGTTCAGGCAGCTATTGATGCTGGGCTTGATGTAGATACATTCGCTCCCAGGCTATCATTCTTCTTCAATAGCCATATCAACTTTTTTGAAGAGATTGCCAAATTCAGAGCGGCACGACGCCTCTGGGCGAAGATTATGAGAGAAAGATTTGAGGCTAAAGAGTCACGTTCCTGGATGCTTCGCTTCCACACTCAAACTGCTGGATGCAGCCTCACTGCACAGCAGCCACATAATAATATTGTTCGGACAGCCCTAGAAGCCCTGGCTGCGACTTTAGGAGGTACTCAATCGCTGCATACTAACTCTTTCGATGAAGCTTATGCTCCGCCTTCTGAAGAAGCAGTGACCATAGCAGTGCGGACTCAGCAAATATTGGGCTACGAGAGTGACATTGCTGCTGTTGTCGATCCCCTCGGTGGCTCTTATTACATAGAGCACCTAACAGACAGCCTGGAAAAGGAAGCCGGGGAGTATATCTCCAAAATTGATAGCATTGGTGGTGCCGTAGCTGCCATAGAGCAAGGATATCAGCAGAGGGAAATTCAGGACTCTTCTTACCGCTACCAGAAAGAAATTGAAAGCGGTAAACGTACCGTGGTAGGGGTAAACAAATTCGTCTCTCCCTACCCTAAAATAGTGGGCCTGCTTCGAGTTAAGCCAGAAGTGGAAAAAAGACAGAGGGAGAGGACTGCCCAGGTTAGGAAAGACAGGGACACCAGCAATGTCAACCATGCGCTTAAGCGATTGGAAGATGTCGCCCGAAGCAAGGATAATACTATGCCTGCCTTTCTTGAATGTGTGGAAGCTTATGCTACCGTGGGTGAGATATGTGATGTACTGCGCAAGACTTTTGCTACCCAAAAAGAATTCCTGGTTTTTTGAGAACAGCCTTCAAGATTTATGGTACTGGCTTTTAAGGAGGTGAAATGGCCAAAAAAGTTGACCACATCGGTATTTTAGTCGGCAACCTCGATGAAGCGATAAAGCTTTATAAGGATTGTTTCGACGTTGAGGTTGACAAGATTGAAACCCTCGCGGAGCGCGGAGTAAAGGCAGCCATCCTTTCCTTGGGCCAGGGCGCCAACCTGGAACTTTTAGAACCACTTCCCGGTAGTAACATGGCTAAAGTCCTAGAGAAAAGAGGGGAGGGACTTCATCATATAACGTTTGAAGTTGATGATGTAGATAAGGAGCTTAGCCGCCTCTCTGAAAGGGGGGTGGAATTAATTGATAAGAAGGCTCGCCCAGGCTTCGAGGGCATGGTAGCTTTCATTCACCCCAAATCGCTTAGGGGGGTGCTTGTTGAGCTTTGTCAGAAAATCTAGAGAAGGAGCAGCGTATGACCGAAGGTAGAATTCGTGTTCTGCTAGCCAAGCCTGGTTTAGATGGGCATGACCGAGGTGCTAAAGTGGTAGCGAGAGCTTTGCGAGATGCCGGAATGGAGGTAATCTATACTGGTATCCGACAAACTCCCGATATGATTGTCGAGGCAGCTATCCAGGAGGACGCAGATGTTGTTGGGTTGAGCATCCTGTCTGGAGCTCATTTAGAGCTCTTGCCACCGATCATAGAAGGATTAAGGGAAAAAGGAAGAGAAGACGCCCTGGTTATCGCTGGTGGCATAATACCCGAGGATGATATCCCCGCCTTACAACAAATGGGCGTAAAAGCTGTTTTTGGCCCGGGCACTTCCACAGAGGACATCATCAGCTTTATTCAGAAGGAATCGACCGCCAAATAGCGGCTCTCTCAGGACTTATCCCGGGCAACGCCAATAAGGTCAGTGAGATTCTCCACCCCCCTGTCCAGCATAAAATGCTCTATCCCCTCCAGTATAGTAAGACAGATATCAGGACTAGTCAGGCAGGCTGTGCCAATCTGCACAGCAGTAGCTCCAGCCATAATAAACTCCAGGGCATCCTCGGCACATGCAATGCCGCCACATCCTATCACTGGAATACGGACCACCCGGGCTGCCTCGAACACCATATAAAGAGCCACGGGCTTGATAGCGGGACCAGAAAGTCCGCCTACAATATTCCCCAGGCAAGGCTTTCTCTGGTCTATGTCGATTGCCATGCCCTTCAGTGTGTTAATCAGGGATATGGCATCAGCTCCAGCTTCTTCCACGGCCAAAGCGATTTCCTTAATATCGGTTACATTGGGGCTCAACTTAACCATAACCGGTAAGGTGGTGGCAGACTTAACCGCTGAAGTTACCTGTGCGGCAAGCTGGGGATCGATACCAAATTCCATCCCGCCTGAGGAAACATTAGGGCAGCTGATATTTAGCTCAATGCCGCTGATCCCGGGCACGCCTTCTAACTTGCTTGTCACAGCCACATATTCGTCTATTGTTTCCCCGGCAACGTTAACGATAACCGGGACCCGCCATCTTGCCCATACAGGCGCTTTTTCTCCAATCAGGGCGTCGACACCGATATTTTCCCAGCCTATCGAATTAAGCAGACCACCAGCGGTTTCCACCAGTCGTGGTTGAGCATTACCCTCTTTAGGCATAAGGGTCGTTCCTTTACAGACAATAGCGCCTAACTTTTGTATATCAGCAATTTCAGCATACTCTACGCCATAGCCAGCTATGCCAGAGGCTATCATCACAGGATTAGACATAATTAGTCCCTCAGGATGCCGGGGGGCCAATTGCACACGGAGGTTGGGTAAGTTTCTCATTGTCTAAAACTTTATCACTGCTCGGGGCAAAAAAGAAAGGACTAACCAAGGGGCACAATTTTCACCCTGCCCCAGATACCCATTTGGTCGCCCACAATAACAACCACACCACGCAGCCCCTCGATACTCCGGGCTTTTTCGATTGCTTTAGGGATATCATCTACGGCCTTGACCATATTACCCAGCGCTGTGGCTGCGGCATCGGCTAAAGCTGCCGATGATGAAAGGCCTATAACGGCATCAGCGCTGCCCAGGCTTAAAGAATGCCCTACGCTTCCTGAAGACGTGCCTATGCCCAGTGGTGTCTCTCCAGGCATAATTTCCAGGGCAATTTTCTTGGTAAAAGATGATTGCCCGGCGTAGATGCCCACCAGCCTCTTCTCAGATATTTTCAGAAAAATATCGCCACCATTCTCCACAATTACCTCTGGCGAGAAAGCTAGTAAATCCTTACCTACCGCTTCAGCAATGGCGCCAGCTACCGCTGCCATAGGGCCAACACCTGTTAGCTGAGAGACCCTGGCCATTTCTTTGACAATGGCCGGGGCTTCAGCTTCAGCCTGATAAGCGTCCAATGTAGTCAGGAAAAGAGGATGACGCCCAATATATGCCTCTAGAGAGCCACGGTGCTTCAGCACGGAATTAAGGGCTTTATCCTTCAGGTTACGCCGGGAGCGGATGTATAAGTCTGTCTGCGCTACCACTACATTAAAGGAAATTAACCCGCTGTCCTTAATCCAGTGGCGGTAGAAACGTGGCTCATGCATGGGGATTCTTCCCCTTCACCTCGTTCAGCGTCAGAAATGCAATATCATCGCTCGAGGAGGACAAGCCTTGACACACAGTCCACAGACAACACACTTATTATGGTCAAAGAGCACTTCCCTTGTTTTTGGCTCCAAAGAAAAAGCCTCGGTAGGGCAAATGGTGATACATGCCCCACAATGAGTGCACCTGGATTCATCGCGGACGACATCCTGGCTTAAGGATTGGATTTCTACCCCGGCCTCAGTGAGGTATTTGATGCCCTTATCGTAGTTTTTCTGCTCACCGCTTAGCTCCATGACCAGCAATCCTTCCTCCCCCGGCGATACTGAAGCTTTGAGGATATTAAAGGTGAGACCAAAATCCTTGACCAAGCGGTAAACGACCGGCTGCCCCGTTATGTTGGGCGGGAAGTGAAGCACTATTCTGCTGGAGACATTCATTTTTCTTAATTACTCCCCTATCGGTCTTTCCTTAAGTGGCTTAAAGGTTATGCCTGACTCCACTCCGGGCAGCGGAGCTACGGGCTCGGTAAGTAAAAACTCACCCTTCTCTATCCATTTTTTCAAGATACCGGCAATTTCCACCGCTTTAGGATAGCTAGATAAAGAACCAGTCGGGACATCCTTGCCTTGAAACTTTATATGACCGCTTTTGAGTTCAGCGTAGCTAACCTCTCCCAGGATATCTGGCTTCATCTGGGAATAAGCCTCGGAATAGTCCACGACGGGTGCCAGGATGCCGGCATCGCTTACCGTAGTGTAGCGGAGAATTTCCTCGGAAAGTATGGGTATCGGGATACCTATGCCCACAGTTAATGTACAGCCGTAACCGAGCATGCTTGTCCCTACTAGCCACTGTGGCTTCATCTGCTTCAAATCTCCAATCACGGCCAGTGTCCCTGCTCCCTCCTGCGGCACGCCGTTGTCTCCCCTGCGAGCAGTGGGATTATGCTGCGTACCATGCCAGGCCACATACCCTACACCACCGCCCAGGAAAATCTTCGTCCCAACACCTATAGTCTTATAGTAAGGGTCATTAAACAGCGGCGAGAGTTGCCCCGCAGTAGAGTAGTGAGCGTTTCCCAAGTTCGGCTTAAGCACCCCCATATAGGTATAGATAACCTTACCGGAGAGGTTCACCGCTACATTATAGTTCTGGTATGCATTTCTGATATTAAATAGAACTGCCTCGTTTATGTCCTTAATGTTAATCAGGGTATCCAGCTTTTTCCGGGGGTAACAGTCCGTTCCAAAAGCGGTGGCGGTGAGTCTTACGTCTTTCCCCGCTACCAGCTCCTCAATTACATGTCCACCACCATAATTGAATTCCCCGGGGTAGAACTTATTCCTGGGGTCGTCATCGGGAAGTGCAGTCGCCCCGAGGAAAAAATCTACAGCAGCAATCCCGGTATAGACCGGAACATCATTGAGGTAAACCTTACCGCCGCCGAGTTTTATCCTCGGCCTGGAATGTCCAATATTGAAAAAAGCACCAGACCCGCACATAGGGCCGAAGGTACCGGTGGTAACTACATCGATTTCCTCGGCCGCCCTGCTTACACCCTTTTCCTTAGCGATGTCGATCACTTCCTCGGCAGTCACCACGACGGCCTTACCTCTTCTGATTTTCTCGTTGATTTCAGCTATTGTCTTTCCCATAGTAAATTTAGCCTTGCTTAATTAATTCCTTAGCTACCCGGGCAGCCTTTTTACCGGATAAAAGCATGCCACCAAAAATGGCTCCCATCCTCGGGGAACCAAAAACGGCGTTCGCTGTCATACCGGCGACCACTAATCCGGGATAGACTTCCCTGGTGTTTTCCAATATTTCTCTTTCCCCTCTTTCAGCCCACATAGACTTCTCCCCCATAACTTCCCCTGTCTTCGTCCTCAACTTCGGGCCTATCTTCCCCGCCACGATACGGCAGACTTCAGCGTCATGGCCAGTGGCATCTACAGCCACCTTGCACCTCACAGTTAGAGGGTCTACGTGCAGCTTCGACCAGGAAACAGCGCTCCAATTCAAAACAAGCCCGGTTATCCTGTCATCTTCCCGAATCATGACATCTTCAACGCTAATCAAATTGAAAATCTTCGCCCCTGCTTTTATAGCCCTTGAGCAGATAGTGGAAATAGCCTCCAGCGAATCAGCAACATAGTACCCCTTTTCATATTCTTCAGCTGAAACTTTAACCTCATCCAATATCCGCTTGCCTTCTTCCTGAAGGACGATGCGGTTAAACATCATCCCTCCTCCAGACATGCCGCCGCCAACACGAAGCTGCCTCTCAAATACTACCACCTTTATTCCCTCTTTCGCCAGGTAGTATGCAGTGACAAGCCCGGCCGGCCCCGCCCCAGCTACAGCAACATCCACCTCCATCGCCTCCATGAAATCTTTCATGTAGCTTTCAACAATGGCACGGGAAATAATAACTTCATCCATTCTTAGTCAGCTACCTCCTAGCTACTTGAGCGGCGGCTTTGAAGACGTGCTAGCTAGTATACCTCTATTGGTAAGCAATGTCCAGCCACCTGAGGTTTTTGTCAATGCGGGCCATTCGCTCTTTTGTCATTGCGAGCGAAGCGTGGCAATCTCATTCCCTTCACCGAGATTGCTTCGTCGCTACGCTCCTCGCAACGACAAGAGGGAGAGTCATTGCGAGCGAAGCGTGGCAATCTCCGGGGATTGCTTCGGCTGAGTAATATCAGCCTCGCAATGACAGAGGTAGAGAATCTTGCAATGACAAGAGGCGGTAGTAAAAAAGAGCAGTGATTCGGGCTCACCGAGGCCACCAACAGGTCTATCAATGGGCTACTGCCCTTGCTCCGGTTGCTCTCTACTCAGGCATATGGTGGTCGATTACATTCTGCGGTATTATAAGGTTCACCGTGCCGGGGTATGCAAAGTTCCAGCAACCATATTGGTCAGTCAACGCCTCGTCGTACCCATCTCCGAAATCCATCGGCCAGACGCCGACCTTCTTCCACTGACCAGCCCCTTCGTCCCACTGCCACTGGGCGCCAACGCCGGTTAAGAGGCCAGGACCGTAGGCCAGGTCATGAGTGGTATGTGCCGGCATTGTCCAGTCCTTCGCGTCATACGTATACGTATAGTTATAGCTATCAAGATCATACAACGAGCGTACCTGGGCCTCGGTGAGCGCTGGCTTCCCGGCAGCCGTGGTTTCCGGCCTGGGATAATAGGCGGTCAGGCCAGTCGTGGTCACCTGGGCATTTGCCGGGTCTTCCATCCATTGAATAATGTCATCAGCCCAAGCGTATGCAACTCCCTCCTCTGCGTCGTATTGCGCCACTGCTTCGATGGCCGCTTTCAGACCAAAAAGAGCATCATAGGTAGCCGCGGTATTGAGTGGGTACTCTCCTGAGGTAAAGTTCATGACCGCAGTAAGGAAAGGTCCTGTCTTGCCGGGGCCCTGCTCTAGCCCCTCTGCCCAGGTATCCAGTATAACTTCATAAGCACAAGGCGGGGGACTATCATCAACGTCAAGGGCTCCCCAGGGGGACTTGAGTTGGGCAAGTACGTTAATGCCTACCGACATAGCATTCGGTACATCAGATGCACGCAGTGCATCATAGAGAGCGCCAGCATCCGCGGAGAAGACGGGAATGATAAACTGGGGGTCTAAGGCTCTTATCGAAGTCAGCGCGCTCTCCATTTCTGCTTCGCTGCCCGCTGCGTTCACCCAATACGGGTCCTGAACAAGGTTCACGTTTATACTCCCCAGCAGATCCTTGATATCTACTACCTGCTTCCAAGCCCATTCCGAATTGTCAGCGACTATGGTGGCATTCAGCGCATAATCAGCTGCTACTCCTATTTCCTCTCTGAGCTTTATTGCCACGGCTCCCAGTGTCCTTACAACGCTCTGCCCCAAAAAATACTCATTGTACGGCGTGCCCTTGAACCAGAACCGGTAGCCCGCGTAATCATCGACTACGCTGTGCTGTAGCGTTTCTGCAGCAGCACCACAGTTGATGAAAATCACATCCTTCTCCATAGCCACATCCCGGTAGAACCCAACGGCTTCTGCCCAGGAACCACCGAGGACGAAGTCCAGGTCTTCTATCGCCGCCGTAAGATTCAATACGCCAGTCAGACCAGTAGGGTCCGCGGTCTCTTCACCGGTCTCTATGGGGACCAACTCCAAGATATAGGACACGCCCCCTATGTCTATACCACCATTGCCGTTGATTGCCTCCTGTGCCAGCATGGCGCCTGCCCATTGCATCTCGCCAGTCGCGTAGTTCAATTCCCCGGCTATACCGATACTAATTTTCCCATCTTCGAATACATAGCGTACTGACTCGAGTTCTGGTCCACTAGCACAGCCCGGTAAGACCAACCCTATCACCAAAAGACTGGCTATAATGAGTAAGATAATTCTTTTCACTGCGTATAAACTTCCTTCTTAGTTTGTAGTTGCTTGATTCATCAGGCTGAACCATGGTGCTGGAAGAAACCGGCCGACCACCAGTTGCCTCCAACAAATTGGTCTTTATAATACACTATACCGATAGGATATCGATAGACCCATCTGCTTTCTTGCTTCCGGTCTCCAAATTCTTGTAGTTGCCTGATTTATCAGGCCCGGTTGCTAAAAGCTTTGCATTTTGAGTTTTCATCTTAATTTGCGACCTTGATTTTTCAATTGTAACATCTAAATGCTAAAATCTCATTAAGATTTACGGAGATGTGGCAATTTTATAGTGGGCTGGGGGTAGTAGAGGGTTAGATGCGAAGAATATATCTAGACCATGCTGCCACCACGCCAACCCGTCCTGAAGTAGTGAAGGTCATGCTGCCTTTTTTTGCCGATACCTTTGGCAATCCTTCGAGCATCTATTCCTATGGACAGGAGGCAAGGGCGGCTATAGAAGAGGCCAGAATTAAGGTAGCGGAACTTATCGGCGCCCGGAACGAGGAGATTATCTTTACCAGCGGAGGAACGGAGGCGGATAATTTCGGCCTGAAGGGCGTTACCTATGCTAATGAACGTAAAGGAAATCACATCATCACCACCTCTATTGAGCATCATGCGGTGCTGGAAGTGGGCAAGTTTCTGGAGAGAAGGGGACTCAGGATAACCTACCTCCCGATGGATAAATATGGCCTGGTTGACCCTGACGATGTCAGGAAAGCTATTACCGATAAAACCATCCTTATCTCGGTCATGCATGCCAACAACGAGGTAGGCACCATAGAGCCTGTGGAAGAAATAGGCGAAATTGCCAAAGAAGCCGGGATTTATTTTCATAGCGATGCCGTGCAAACGGTGGGGCATATCCCGGTGAACGTGGATAAACTCAAGGTGGACTTGCTCTCCATTTCAGCACACAAGCTATACGGGCCAAAAGGAGTAGGAGCGCTGTATGTCAGGAAAGGCACCAAACTAGTCTCCCTTATGCATGGAGGGGAGCAAGAAAAGAGGCGCAGGGCCGGTACCGAAAATGTTCCTGCCATCGTGGGGCTTGGCAAGGCGGTGGAGCTTGCCGGGCAGGAGATGGACAGGGAGATAGAACGGCTGGCTGGTCTTCGGGATAAGCTAATTAAAGGTCTCGGAGAGAAAATTGACCACATCCACTTGAATGGTCATCCCACGAGAAGGCTGCCCAACAATGTCAATGTAAGCGTTGATTTTGTGGAAGGGGAGTCCATACTGTTAAATCTGGATTTAGAGGGTATCTGTGCTTCTACCGGCTCAGCCTGTAGCTCGGCAAGCCTGGAACCTTCTCATGTTCTTCTGGCTTTAGGGCTTCCCCCCGAGCAAGCTCATGGCTCGCTCAGGTTCACCCTGGGACGAGAAAACTCTGAGGCAGACGTGGAGTGCGTGCTGGAGGTCTTGCCGGGAATTGTCGCCAAGTTGAGAGCAATGTCCCCACTTCTAAGAACTCAAAAATAGGAGTGAAATAAATGCCTGATGCCTGGTCACTGTACAGCAAGAAGGTAATGGAGCACTTCAAGAATCCCCGCAATGTCGGGGAGATGGAGAACCCCGACGGCGTCGGGTATGTCGGGAATCCTGTCTGCGGCGATATTATGGAACTTTACATTAGGGTAAAGGACGGCATCATTGTTGACGCTAAGTTCAAGACTTTTGGCTGTGGAGCAGCTATTGCCACCAGTTCCATGGTCACCGAGATAGTGAAGGGAAAAAGCATTAAAGAGGCTCTGAAAATCTCCAACAAGACAGTTGCCGAAGCTTTAGATGGTCTGCCGGCGGTCAAGATGCATTGCTCGGTCCTGGCTGAGGATGCGCTTAAATCGGCTATTGAGGACTATCTAGGACGGCAAAAACCGAATAGGTAGACCTGGCATTTAAGCACCCCGCTTTGTTTTCCTGCTATTTCACGCGGTCTATTAGTCATCTCAAGAGCTATTCCATTTAGGATTTATTGACTTTTTCAAATATATGAATTATAATTCATATAAACAGAGGTTCATATGACCATAGTTGAAGACCAGGCCAGATTTTTTAGGTGCATTGGGGAGCCGACTAGACTCCAGATACTCAAGCTACTGGCTAAGGGCGAGAGGTGCGTTGGTGAACTCACCAGCGTTCTGAATAAGGAGCAATCCTTGATTTCGCACCACCTGAGAGCCCTTAAGGAATGTAATATTGTGAAAGAGAGGCAGGAAGCCCAAAAGGTTTACTATAAGCTTACGGATGCTAGATTAGCCAGGTTAATTATTGATTGCGAAGCTCTAATGAATGAGCTATCGCTATGCCAATGTCAGGAGGTGAATTATGAAAGAAAAGGAAATCAAGGAAGTGGTGAAAGGTAGATATGCCCAGATAGCTAAGCAGGACCAAGAGAGCTGCTGCCCAAGTTGTGCTCGCGGGGCCAGCTCCATGTTGCAAACTAAGGGTATTGGATACTCAAGAGAGGATTTGGAGCATATCCCGGAAGAGGCGATTATGGGGTTGGGGTGCGGTAACCCCACCGCCATAGCAGACCTCAAAGCGGGTGAAGTAGTCCTGGATTTAGGGTCGGGAGCCGGAGTAGATGTGTTCCTGGCAGCCAAAAAAGTCGGCCCCACCGGCAGGGTTATCGGGGTTGATATGACCAAGGAGATGGTGGATAAGGCAAGAAGTATCGCCACGAATCATAGCTATCACAATGTAGAGTTTCGCCTGGGAGAAATGGAGAGCCTCCCGGTCGAGGATGAATCTGTGGATGCAATTATCAGCAACTGCGTTATCAATCTCTCCCCGGATAAATCTAAGGTTTTTCAGGAGGCTTACCGAGCCCTGAAGCCCGGCGGAAGGCTCATGGTCTCTGATATTGTCTCGGAAGGAGCACTCCCCGATGAGATAAAAACTGACTCAAATGCCTGGTCGTGTTGCATAGGCGGGGCTTTGGAGCAGCAAGAATATTTAAAAGAGATAAGGGAGGCTGGCTTCGAGGATGTGCAGGTGCTGTCCAGCAAGGAGTTCTATATAGAAGGCGAGGAAAGCCAGACATTGACGAAGCTTCTGAGCATTACCGTAAGGGCATGTAAGCGAGAAAAGTGAGACCCTTCGCCATAGCTTTCTCAGCTTGGCTATTTGCGTGAGGAGCATTTATGAATTTCTTGTCTCCCGGGTTACCTTGACACGCAAGCTTTTTGTGGCTATGCTATATGCGGATATTCAAATATAAGGATAAACCTACCCGTGAGATGGCAATGAGAGTTTTTGTAAAGTTATTCAAAGCTCTTTCTGATGAGACCAGGTTAAGAATACTCAATATCTTACTGGAGAGGGAGTGTTGTGTCTGTGAAGTAATGCAGGCCCTGGATATCTCGCAGACTAGAGCGTCACGTAATTTGGCCGTACTTTATGAGGCCGGTTTCCTTAAACTTAGAAAGGATGGACTCTGGTCGCTCTACTCCATCGACAGAGATAGCACGAATGAACACTTAAGCGATTTGGTGCAGGTGGTAGATAAGGCTCTGCAAGGAAACAAGAGGCTTGAGCAGGATCGAGAGCGCTTGAGGAAAGCTGCGCGGGTAGGACCCGGTTGTGCTGAAACGATGCGTGGAAAAAAGACCATCGCATGATTTTTTTTGCGTATTTATATGCGTTGATGCGCATTA
>Ga0209164_1002834_pt1 | contig 17385 bp, 14 predicted proteins | sample MTBNYHSulfiMetaG_FD_187458 | JGI IMG/M metagenome (GOLD analysis project Ga0209164, IMG submission 187458) | Enrichment culture microbial communities from rom New York Harbor, USA that are MTBE-degrading - MTBE-NYH (New York Harbor Sulfidogenic)... | ecosystem: Environmental > Aquatic > Marine >...
TTCGGGACGTCCTCAAGGAGAGGGGAGAGTGGCCCGTATCACCCCCGACATCCCCGGATTCGTAGCATTCATCATCAAGAGGCTGAAGGCCGCTGGATTTGAGGCGTACGTGGTTGGCGGGGCTGTACGCGACGCATTTTTGAAACGGCCCATCATGGACTGGGATGTTGTCACCTCTGCACCGGCCGGTCGCATCAAGACCCTTTTCAACGATCAGAGGCAGTTCGCTCTCAGGCATGATACCGTAACCCTGGTCCATTCAGGCGTCCATTTTGAAGTGACGCCTTTCAGGGGAGGGGAAAACGACCTTGCGAACGATCTCTCACGCCGGGATTTTACCATTAACGCCATGGCCTGTGATCCGGATGGGTTGAAGGTGATCGATCCCTTCCACGGGGAGTCGGATATCCGACAGAGGGTCCTTCGTGCGGTCGGAGATCCAGAAGAGCGGTTTCGGGAGGATCCGCTGCGCCTCCTGCGGTGCATACGGCTTTCAGCGGAACTCGGTTTCAGAATCGACAAAGAAACGCTTACGGGTCTCTGCAGAACCGCCCCCCTTCTATCGTCCACGGCCCCGGAGCGCATCAGAGACGAACTGATGAAGATCCTCATGACCGCGACGCCTTCCACGTCCTTCTATCTCATGGTCAGGACGGGCATTTTGAGATCTTTTCTCCCCGAACTCCTCGAAGGATATCTCAAACGCCAGAATCACTATCACCGCCATACCATCTTCAGACACATTGTGGAAACCATCGACCAGGTCAGGCCGGACCCTGTCCTGCGGCTCACGGCCCTCCTTCATGACATTGCCAAGCCTCGAACCAGGGTTAAACAGAGGGGGGCATGGCGTTTCTACGGCCACGAAAAGGAAAGCGCGTTGCTGGCTGAGAAAATCCTCAAGAGGCTCAGGTTCGGCAAGGAGGTGATGAGGAGGGTGACCCATCTCATTCGACACCATATGATCGGGTATGATTCCGGATGGAGTGATGCCGCGGTTCGCCGTCTGATGCGGCGCGTGGGGACCGGAAACATTCACGATCTCCTGGAATTCCGCCGGGCCGATCTCCTGGCCCACGGTTTTGCAGGCCAGGACCTGGCTTTAACGGATGAACTGGAACGGCGGTTGGCGGAACAGATCCGGCTGGGGGCTCCGACCAGGAGGGGAGATCTTGCCGTGGACGGAAATATGGTCATGAAAATCACCGGTCTGCCGCCCGGTCCGGCGGTGGGAAAGGTGTTGCGGGGCCTGAATGAGAAGGTCCTGAATCACCCGGAGTTGAACAACCGGGAGGATCTGACGGCCATCCTTAAAGTTATTCAAACTTGAGCTTGACCATCCGGTTGTCATTCTCTATACTTCGTCGATTAAATATCCCACATCACCCAATGGAGAAATATGAACGCCCCTTTCAAGTCGATCAGAGTCAGGATGATGCTGGCCTTCGGGATATTCGTTCTGTTGGTCTTTAGCGGCTGTGTGACCGATTCGCATCCTGTACCATCCGAGCCTTCGTCATCATTCGCAGCTCCCCCATCTGTCAAGGCCCCTTCCGTTGAACGATCACCATCCTCACCCATCTATAAAGACCCACCTGTTTCCGAAATCGAACATATAGAAGAGATGCCCGCCGGAATGACGTTGAACCGCCCGATCTCTCACCCCGCAACCAACGGGATAGAAGAACCGGCGTCTACCTACGAAAGAGAGGAAATGCCCCTTTTCACCTCCAAAGCAAAGACAACAAAATCGGCTCAGGAGATTCTTGACTCGGTCTTGGAGTTCTGTAACGCGAGCAACGATTTCTGGGAAAGGGGGGACCTGGATAATGCGGTGGACGCCCTTGACCAGGCCTATTCACTCCTGTTGAATATAGAACCCGGCCAGCCCCCCGAGATCCTTCAGCAGAGGGACGATCTCCGTTACACCATATCCCAGCGGGTTTTGCAGGTCTATTCCTCCCGCTTTACGGTTGTGAACGGATATCACAAGGCCATCCCCCTGGATATGAACCCGGATGTGGAGAAGGCCCTCCAGTTGTTAAAGGGGCCGGAGAGGAGTTTTTTTATCAATGCCTACCGCCGTTCGGGCAAATACCGTCCTGCCATTGTAAAGGCGCTCAAGGAGGCGGGGCTCCCCGAGGAGCTTTCGTGGCTGCCGCTGATCGAAAGCGGGTTCAAGGTGAATGCGCTGTCGAGGGCCAGGGCCCTCGGGATGTGGCAGTTCATCGCATCCACCGGCTATAAATACGGGTTAAAGAGAGGTCAGTGGGTCGACGAACGGATGGATCCTGAAAAATCGACCGAGGCCGCCATTGCCTACCTCAAGGAGCTGCATCAGATTTTTGGAGACTGGCAGACCGTGCTTGCCGCCTACAACTGCGGCGAGGGAAGGGTGTTGAGATGTATAAATTCCCAAAAAATTAATTACTTAGATCATTTTTGGGATCTCTACAAGAAATTGCCGTCCGAAACCGCCTTTTATGTGCCCAAATTTCTGGCCGTGCTCCATATCCTGCAGGATCCGAAGGCCCACGGCTTTACGCTCCCACCGGTAGAAAAAGAGATCCAGGCAGACGTGGTCACTATTAACAAACAGATTTCTCTCAAGGCCATATCTCAGCACATCGGCGTCTCCTATGAACTCCTTCAGGAGTTAAACCCGGCGCTCAGGCGCAACTTTACGCCGCCACGGCCTTATGATTTTAAGGTCCCTGTGGGGAAAAGCGCCGTGTTCCTGGCGGAACTGGACAACATTCCTCAGTGGCAGCCCCCTGTTCAGACCTATGGGACGCACAGGGTAAAAAAGGGGGAAACCCTCTCATCCATTGCACGCAGATACGGGACGCGTGTCAGTGAAATCACGGCGCTCAATAATCTCAGAAGCAGTCGCTACATCAAGATAGGCTGGAACCTCAAGATCCCTACCCGTGCGAGCTATGCCCCTCCCGTAAAGAAAGCCGCCCCTCAAGCCTCCTCAGCGCAGGCGACCCTCCAGCCAAGGAAACCTTCCGTCACCAACTATGTGGTCCGAAAAGGCGACTCCCTTTGGAAAATCGCCAATCGATTCAACACCACCACCCAGGAAATTCAGTCCCTAAACGGATTGCGCAACAGCCGTCTGAGCATCGGGCAGGCCCTGGTGATTTCCACTGAGTCTCAAGAATTTGCCAGCGTAGGGGCCGAGACCTATAAGGTCTTAAAGGGGGACTCCCCCTACATTATCGCGCAGAAACACCAGATGGACCTTGCAGACCTCCTGCGGTTGAACAGACTGACCCCTCGAAGCACCATCTTCCCGGGCCAGACCCTGATCGTCAAAAATCAATAGGTCTGCTTACACCTCATTTTTTCCAGTAGGCCGGCGCCAGAAGGACGATTACCGTGTAGATCTCCAGACGGCCGAGCAGCATGCACAGAACCAGCACCCACTTGCCTGTCAGGGGCACATCCAGATAGTTTCTGATCGGTCCCACCACTCCAAGTCCCGGCCCTATATTTCCTATGGTTGCGGCGACCGAGGCAAACGATGATACAAAGTCGAGGCCTAACGCGGCCATGATCAGGGAGGCCGTTACAAAAAGGCTCAAGTAGAGGATAAAGAACCCCCAGATACTGCCGAGGATGTCTGCGGGAACCGGCCGGCCGGCCAGCTTCAATGTGGTGACCGCATGGGGATGAATGATTTGAAACATCTGATGATAGCTGTGCCGTATCAACAGCATGACACGCATGGTCTTCATCCCTCCCCCGGTGGAACCCGCCATGGCCCCCAAAAACATGCAGATGAGCAGGATCAGTTGCGAAAAGGCGGGCCATGTTTCGTAGTCCGCAGAGACAAACCCGGTGGTGGTAATGATGGAGCTGACCTGAAAGGCGGCGTGCCGGAGTGCCTGGCCTATGGAGCTGTATACGGAGCCGTAGATATCGAGGGTGATCAGGGCCATGAAGACCGCCACCAGAATCAGAAAGACCCGGCACTCTGAATCCTTGCCGAATATCCCCAGATCTCCTTTCATAAGCCTGTAGTGAAGCGCGAAATTAATCCCGGCCAGGAGCATGAACACAATCAGAACAGAATCAAAATAGACGCTGTTGTAGTGGGCGATGCTCATGTTTTTGGTGGAAAACCCGCCGGTGGGCATGGTGCAGAATGCATGACAGGCTGCATCAAAGACCGACATCCCCCCGGCGACGAGGAGGATAGCTTCGATGACGGTGAATAGGAGATACACCTTCCACAGGGTCTTGGCGGTCTCGGATATCCGGGGTTTCAGCTTGTCCACCACCGGACTGGGGACCTCCGCCTTATAAAGCTGCATGCCCCCGATTCCCAGGTAGGGGAGGATGGCGATGGAAAGCACAATGATCCCCATCCCGCCCAACCACTGGGTCAGGCTTCTCCACAGTAAAATGCTTTGAGGAAGAGACTCGATAGCCGTCAGGATGCTGGCGCCGGTGGTTGTAAACCCGGACAGGGATTCAAAGTAGGCATTCGTGAAATCGGGGATCGCGCCGGAGAGGAGATAGGGAAGCGTCCCGACCAGACCGGCCATGACCCAGCCCAGGGTCACGATGGCAACGCCGTCCCGGTGGTTTAACTGCCTGTCCTCCTGATGCCTGGTTGCGACAAGGAGGATGAGACCGGTCCCAAAGGTGATGGACATGGACGTGAGGAGGGCGGATGTGCTGCCGTCCATGAAAAAAAAAGAGACCAGCAGGGGCCCGGCCATGCAAAGGCCCAGAAAAAGGATAAGGATGGCGATAAAACGTATAATGACACGAATGTGCATCAGAAATATTCCAGTTTGACGGTCAGGAGTTTCTCCAGTTTAGGGAGGACCTCCCGGAGGGCGAACAGGATGAGGCGGTCCTTGGGCCTGATGACGCTGTCACCGCGCGGAATGATGATACTCTCCTCCCGGATAATGGCCCCGACAATGGCCCCTTTCGGCATTTTCACCTTGGAGAGAGGGGTATTGACGATATCGGAGGTCTCCAACGCCTCCGCCTCAATGGCCTCAGCATGTTCTCCTTTCAAAGGTGCCACGGATATGATCTTGCCGGGCCTGATATGCTGCAAAATAGCCTTGGCCGCCGACAGCCTGGCGCTTACCACGGTGTCGATGCCGATGGCTGACAGGAGGGGAAGATAGCTGAGGCTGCTGATCCGGGTGACCGTTTTTTTGGCCCCGAGCCCTTTTGCAAGGAGGGACATGAGGATATTGCTCGCCTCGTCTTCGGTAACCGCAACCAGGAAATCGACGCCCCTGATGTTTTCCTCTTCAAGGAGGTGCTTGTCCGCGCCGTCCCCGTTGATGACGATCACATGGTCGAGCATTTCGGACAGGGTGGCACACTTAGCGCTATCTTGTTCGATGATTTTGACGTTGATTTTGGTCCGGTCCATCTTTTTTGCCAGGGCAGCGCCGGTCTGGCCGCCCCCAACGATGATAACCCTTCTCGATGACACCTGACTGATGCCGAGAAATTCCAAGGCATCATTCATTTTCACCGTGCTGACAACCACGTAGACCAGGTCCCCCGGGCGAATGATGTCCTCCCCCCTCGGGATGATCACCTGCTCGCCCCGGACAATGGCGCCCACCAGGACCTTCCCTCTCAACTCGCCGAAGGAAACGAGCTTGCGATCCACAAACGGCGAATCCGCTGTCACGAAAAAACCGATGAGCTTGACCTGCCCGCCCACAAAGTCGATGACCTCGGATGCGCCAGGGATCTCCATGATGCTCTTTATGGTGTCGACCATCTCGGACTGGGGGTTGATCACGTGATCAATCCCTAAGAGATCCTTGCTGAACAATTCTCCTTCCTGCAAATACTCCTCGTTTCTGACACGGGCAACCTTGATCAGGTAGGGGTTGAGGGTTTTGGCCATGAGGCATGTCATCAGGTTGGTCTCATCGCTGTCCGTGGCTGCCACCAGGAGGTCCGCGCCATGGATGCCTGCGTCTTTGAGTATTCGAGGGCTTGTGCCGGAGCCCAGGAAGGTTTGAACATCCAGGTTTTCGCCCACCCGCTTGACGTGGTTCGCGTCTTTGTCAATCAAGGCAACATCATGGTTTTCCTCGGAGAGTCTCTGCGCGATATGAAAGCCTACCTCCCCTGCACCTGCAATGATGATTTTCACAATTCGATTCTCCCTTCTGGGCCGCAGTTGGGACAGCGGTGTCGGGACCCTCCCCGTAACGGCACCCAATTTACGGGAGCCCCCGGGAAAAGTCAACCAGGGAACTGAGACTGGGTCCTGGATATGGGTTGCTGAATCCTGTATTGACTCCTTGCTCCCTGCTCTTTGCCCCTCACGCCTTGCGTCTCAATTCTATTTACAGGCTCACCCGGCGATGGTATAATATCTTTTTAAATCACGATATGAGGAGGAATTCAGAATCAGAAGATCTGGAACCCAATGCAATGGCTGAGATAAACGGCAACTATTACGATGCTGAGGCCTTGAAACGATATATTGACAGGTTCGTAAAGGCCAGGATTCTTGTGGTGGGCGATATCATCATGGACGAATATATCTGGGGCAATGTCACCCGGATCTCGCCTGAAGCCCCGGTTCCTGTGGTGGACGTGGAACAGGAGACAAAGATGCTGGGGGGCGCCGCCAATGTCATACGGAATATGGCCACACTGGGTGCCAAGCCCATTCTGTGCGGCGTGGTGGGGAATGACGCCACGGGCGACGAAATCGTGTCCGCACTGGCCCATATGGGCCTGAGCACCGAAGGGGTGGTAAGCGAAACAGGGAGGCCCACCAGCATCAAGACCCGGATTGTTGCCCATAATCAGCAGGTGGTTCGATTCGACAGAGAAAGCCGTGCACATGTGAGGCCAGAGAGTATTCAAAAGCTCATTGACTACATCGGGAAACACCTCGACACCATCGATGCCATTGTGGTCTCCGATTATGGAAAAGGACTCATCTCCGGCCACCTGATGATGGGGATGAGAGATCTGTGCCAATCGCGTTCGGACCGAAAGATCATCATGACAGTAGACCCAAAGACAGGCAATTTCGAGTATTATTTAGGTGTGGATGTGATCACGCCAAACCACCATGAGGCCGGGATTTACTGTGGTTTCAGGATCTTGGATGAGGATAGCCTGAAGCAGGCCGGAAAGAAGATGGTGAACGATCTGAACTGCCGGTCGGTGTTGATTACCCAGGGAAAGGACGGGATGACCCTTTTTGAGAAAAGTGGGGAGACCACTCATATCCCGACCGTGGCAAAGAAGGTCTTTGATGTTACCGGGGCGGGAGACACGGTCATTGGGACCCTCTCACTGGGCCTGGCCGCCGGCCTTGACTTGAAATCAGCGGCAATCCTCTCCAACTTCGCGGCCGGCATTGTGGTTGGGGAGGTGGGCACGTCGGCGGTTCGCTCGGAGGACCTGAAAAAGGCGATCGTGTGAAAGAGGGGAAAGGCGTGAAGCGCAAAGAGCAGGGAGCAGGGAGTCAATCCCGCATCCTGCGGGATCCTTGCTTCGCGCCGACCCGCAGCGAATATCCGGTATCCAGTATCCAGCATCCAGAAACCAGTTTATTATGAGTCACCCGCATCCACCGGAAAAGGTCCGGCTCATCGCGAGTCTTTTTTCGCCTGACAGGGACGTTATTGACCGGTCAATTGCTCAGCTCACGGAGATCTGCGGAACTGTGGAATGGGTCAGCCCCGAGATGTTCTTTGACCGTACCCGGTATTACGCAAGGGAAATGGGATGGCCCCTGTATCGCCGTTTTGTTTCCTTTGAAGAGCTGATGCCTCCCGAGGCCCTTGTTGAGGTCAAACTGGCGACAAATGCCATTGAAAATGAGTACCTCGTTGAGGGAAACCGGCGAATCAATATCGATCCTGGCTATATCTCGTTGGAAAGGCTGGTTTTGGCCACCGGAAAAAACTATATCCACCGGATTTATCTGACCAAGGGAATTTTCGCAGACTTGACCCTGGTTTTCAAGAGGGGGAGCTTCAGACCCCTGGAATGGACCTATAAGGACTACTCGGCCCCGGAGATGATTGCGGTCTTCAACCAGCTGAGGAGCGCCTACATGGAAAAGCTGAGGGAGATAAAACGCATTGATTAAAAGCATGACGGCATTTGGAGGTGCAGCCTTCCCGCAGGGGGATAGGCGCTACGTGGCCGAGATCCGTTCGGTTAATCATCGTTACCGCGACATTGTCCTGCGCCTTCCCAGAAACCACCAACCCCTCGAAGAAGGGCTCCGGAATATCATTTCGTCGAGAACCAGCCGGGGTCGGATAGAGGCGTCCTTTCAGATAGAAATGAGTTGTGAGGCGCCCCCTTATGCGCCGGAGCTCAATCTCCCCATGGCGGACGCCTATCTCAGGGTCTTCAGACAATTGGCCGACCACTCCGGTCTTGACCAGGAGATGCGCCTGGAGTCCCTCCTTCAGATGAAAGACGTGATGCTGATCAAGCCGGAGACCGACGACATGGAGGAGGCACGGGAAGGTCTCCACGCGGCCTTGAACAGGGCCCTGGATGCTTTGGAGGAGATGAGGATCAATGAGGGGGAAGCCATTGTCAAGGATTTTCACGAAAGGCTCGACCGGCTGGAGGCCTTTGTGGATGTGGTGAACAGGCGTGCCCCCGAGCTGCCCGACGTGTATCAGAAGCGGTTGACCGAAAGGGTCGGCAACCTGCTCAACGGGGTTGAAGTGGATGCGGCCAGACTCGCCCAGGAGGTGGCCTTTCTGGCAGATCGATCCGACATTACGGAAGAGATTGTCCGCGCCAGAAGCCATCTAAAGCAGTTTCGCGACTATCTTTTGAGTGACGAGCCCGTGGGCAGGAGACTCGATTTTCTGCTCCAGGAAATCAACCGGGAGGTGAACACGCTCGGGGTAAAGGCCTCGGATACCGCCATATCGCAGATCGCCGTGGAGATGAAGGCCGAGCTTGAAAAACTGCGGGAACAGGTCCAGAATGTGGAATGAAAGGAGTTGGAATTATGAGTTCGAGGCTTGTCAACGTCGGTTTCGGGAATTCAGTCGTGTCCAGGCGCGTCATCGCCATCATCTCCCCCAACGCAGCCCCGGTAAAGCGTCTGCGCGACGATGCGAGGGATGAGAAACGGCTGATCGACGCCACCCAGGGAAGACGCACCCGATCCGTGCTGATCACCGACAGCAATCACGTCATTCTGTCATCCATACAGTCCGAAACCCTGGCGCAGAGATTCAACCCTGAAGGCGCACTCAGTATGCGCGAACTTGATGAATAGACATGCCCGGGATATTATTTGTTATTTCAGCCCCTTCCGGGGGAGGCAAATCGACCATTGCCGCGGCTGTCCGGCGCCGGGTGGACGGTTTGGGCTATTCCATCTCCCATACGACGCGCAAACCGAGAAGAGATGAGCAGGATGGAGTGGATTACCACTTTGTGGACGACAGGTCCTTCACAGAGATGATCCATAAAGGCGCCTTTCTGGAATGGGCCAGGGTCTATGATCATCTCTACGGCACTTCTTTGTCGGGGATCCGGGAACTGACGGCCTCGGGACGCGACATCCTTCTGGATGTGGATGTTCAGGGAGGACGGAACATCAAGGCCCGGTTTCCGGAAAGCGTTCTTATTTTTCTGGTCCCACCGTCACTGGAGGTGCTCGAAGAGCGGCTCAGGAAACGGGGCACGGACGATGACGGGGTTGTCAGGGGCCGGATGGATCAGGCCGCGGACGATATCAAAAACTGCGAGTGGTATGACTACATCGTTGTCAACGACAGCCTGGAAAAGGCCATCGATGAGACGCACGCCATCATCTTGTCGGAACGCTGCCTGACAAGGAGACGATTGCCTCAAATCAAAAGGATGTTCGATTTCGAATGAAACGGCCGGGCCTTTGGGTCCCGGCCGCCAATCCTGAAAGACATCAACAAGGCTTATATCATGAATATACTGATCGTCGCCTCAGAGGCGGCCCCGTTTGCCTCAGTCGGGGGGTTGGGCGATGTGGTCGGGAGCCTCCCTGCGGCCCTGAAGGAACTGGGGTGCTCGGTCTCGGTGGCGATGCCCGCCTATCGAACCGCCCTGGATCGCGTCGAGACGTGGGACGTGGCGGCGAAGGGCCTGTCCGTGACCATGGGCTGGGGAAGCGTGGCAGGGGACATTTTCCTGAGCGAGCTGGGTCCCGGCGTGCCCCTTTACCTGGTCCGGTGCGACCCCTTCTTTGACCGGGAGGGGATCTACGGGACACCTGCCGGGGGATACTGGGACAACCCGGAACGGTACATCTTTTTTTCGCGCATCATTCCCTCCCTCTGTGCCTCGCTATCGCTCCATCCGGATGTGATTCTGGCCAACGACTGGCAGACCGGCCTTGTCATGGCCCTCTTAAACGAAGGCGCCGTGCCGGGAGCGGCCGGGGTGTTCTCGATCCACAATATGGGCTATCTCGGTTTTGTCCCCCCTGAGCGGGCAGGAAGCATCGGCCTTCCTTACGGATACTACGGGATGGAGGGACTGGAATTTTACGGTCAGATGAGCCTGTTGAAGGCAGGGATCGTCTACGCAAGGGATGTGGTCACGGTCAGTCCGACCTACGCACAGGAGATCCAGACCCAGGAGATGGGCTTTGGGCTGGACGGTCTGATGCGGGCCGTCAGCGGCCGGCTCCACGGCATTGTCAACGGCGTGGACTACCGGGTCTGGAACCCCAGTATCGATACGCATCTGGTGCACACCTATTCGCCGGACGATCTTTCGGGAAAGGCGGCCTGTAAAGAAGACCTCTTAAACGCCATGGCCCTCCCCCGGGAACTGGCAGCAAGGCCTCTGGTGGGCATGGTCACGCGTCTGGTGGAACAGAAGGGTTCAGGCCTTCTGACCGACGCCTGTCATGCCCTCTTTTCCATGGGGATTGGCCTGGTGGTCCTGGGATCGGGCGATGCAGCCTACGAACAGGCCCTTGTGGATCTTCAGACGCGCTACCCGGATCGTTTGGGCCTGAAACTGGGTTTTGATCCCGGTCTGGCCCACAAGATCGTGGCGGGGAGCGACATCTTTTTGATCCCGTCCCTTTACGAGCCATGCGGTCTAACGCAGATGTACAGTCTCAAGTACGGCACCATTCCTGTTGCCCGGGCCACCGGGGGGCTCAAGGACACCATTGTGGACCCGGATGAGGGAAGGGGAGGGGGCACGGGATTCAAATTTGAGCGGTTTCATGCGGCCGATCTGGTGGCCGCAGTGGCCCGTGCGATCATTGCCCGGCAACACCCCCATCTGTGGGAAGGGATGCAGCAACATGCCATGCAGCAGGATTTCTCATGGCGTCATTCGGCAAAAGACTATCTGAGGCTTTTTGAACAGACCGTGTCGAAAAATGGATGACCAAGACGGGTGGTCCAAAGGCAAACCACCTGATCGCCGGGACATAGGCGCGAACCATATGTCATCAGAAACAGAAACGAGAAGGCCAATGGTCGGTCACAGAAGATATCTCTGCATACACGGGCATTTTTATCAGCCGCCCCGGGAAAACCCATGGCTCAACCGGATCGAGTTCCAGGCGTCCGCCCTGCCGTATCACGATTGGAATGAGCGGGTGACGCGGGAATGTTATGGGCCGAACAGCCGAGGTCGCCTGCTTGGGAAGGAGGGGCGGATACGGGCGCTCCTCAACAATTATGAGTACATGAGCTTCAACTTCGGTCCGACCCTTTTAAGCTGGCTGGAGAAGGCCCATCCCTGGATTTACGGTCAGATCATCGAAGCGGACCGTCTCAGTATGGACCGTCGACAGGGCCACGGGAACGCACTGGCCCAGGTATACAACCATATCATCATGCCGTTGGCGTCTCCCAGGGACAAGATCACCCAGATCCGGTGGGGTCTTGCTGATTTCAGGCATCGCTTCGGCCGACCGGCAGAGGGGATGTGGCTGGCTGAAACCGCAGTGGATTCCGAGACCTTGAGATTGATGGCCGAAGAAGGGGTGAAATTCACCATATTGTCGCCGGATCAGGCGGCCACGGTGCGTCCCATTCGGAGATCCGGCAGACCCGAGCCGTGGAAAGATGTTCGAGGGGGCCGGATCGATGTGACCCGGCCCTACCGGGTCCATCTCGACGGATCGGGGCAAAGTCCCATGACGGTCTTTTTTTATCATGGGCCCCTCTCACGGGCCGTGGCATATGAACAGCTCCTCGCTTCCGGCGATAAGTTTTTGGCCCACATCGAAAGTGCCTTTAATGGGGACGGGGACAGCCCGGAACTGATCAGCCTGGCAACGGACGGGGAGTCCTACGGGCACCACTTCAAATTCGGAGACATGGCATTGTCGTGGCTGTTCGATGATCTGGAAGAAGGGGGCCGGATCACCCTGACCAACTACGGGGCGTACCTGGAACGCTTTCCGCCTCAGGATGAGGTTCAAATTGTCGAGAACAGCTCCTGGAGCTGCGCCCACGGCGTGGGGAGATGGTGCTCGGACTGCGGATGCAATGTCAGCCATACCCCGGGATGGAACCAGTCCTGGCGGGGGCCCCTTCGCCAGGGCCTGGACTGGCTGGCCCGGAAATTTGCCGCCATCTTTGAGGAGAAGGGAAGCCTCCTGTTCAAAGATCCCTGGAAGGCCCGGGATGACTACATCGCCCCCCTGCTGCATCGATCCGCTGAAGACCGGGATCGGTTCATCGAGCATCATTCGAGGCAGGCGCTTGAGCCGGCGGAGCGGATCAAGGCATTGCAGCTTCTGGATTCTCAGCGGATGTCCCTGTTCATGTTTACCAGTTGCGGGTGGTTTTTTGACGAGATTTCCGGTCTGGAGGCCACCCAGGTTCTCAGGTATGCGGCGAGGGGGATCGATCTGGTGAGACCATGGGTCCAAGAGGACCTGGAATCCCGCCTGATCGCGTTTCTGGCCCAGGCCCCAAGCAACGACCCGGCCTATGGAAACGGGGCCGTCGTCTACAGGGAAAAGGTGGCGCCGTCCCGCATCGGGGCCTCGCTGGCTGCGGCCAACTACGCCCTCGCTGTTCTGGGCTGGACTGCGGTGACAGCGACCCGAAACCGGAAAGATGCCCCCTTCGGAGGTATGGTGCGTCCGAATGTGGAGATATCTTTTAATGCCGGGGGCACGGACGGCATCATGGGAGAGGCAACGATTGTCGAGCCGGGGACCGGCTTTGCGTCCACCCGGATTTACCTTGCCTACCATGATCCTGAAAGCGGTTTTGGCTGCATGGTGGGGAAGTCGCTTCAAACGGGTGACCTGGACCAGATGGCAAAGGAATTATCCGAGGGATCTTCAGGACAAGGGGAAGAAGGATTACGTACGCTCTTTCATAAATATGTCACGCATGTCCGGCCATATACGATCCGGGACCTGATCCCGGACATGCGCAATGCCCTGATCAGCGGGATGTTTCAATGGCTGGACCAGCAGATCGGAAAGACCATCGGCGGCCAACGGAGCGAGTCCGAGGCCTTCCTCTCCCTCCTTCAGGAGACCGGGGGCCCCCTGCCCGAGGCTCCGAACCACATCGTCAGCATTCTGATCGCCGACGAACTCGGCAAAATTGCTGATGCGGCGCGGGCACAGAAGGCCGTCGATTGGACATGGCTCGACATCCTGTCGAAAGAGGCCGCCTTACAGAAGATTAAACTGGACGATCGTTTCATGAAGCATACGACCCAGTTGATTCTCGGCTCCATGATGACCGCCATATCTTCAACCCCGAAACCAGAGCAGTTCACCGACATCATCGGCTTTCTGGACATGTGCCAGGAGATCGGCGTGGAGCCGGATCTCTGGGAGTGTCGAAATGCTTATTATGACCGGCGTCAGGACACGGCCTTTTGCAGAACGCTTGATGCGGAAGCCGCTCAGGTCTTCGATAAGCTGGGTGTGCGGCTGGGATTTGTGTCTTCATGGGAATGACGGATCCGCGAACAAGTCCATTGTGGGGTGGCGGGAGACGGCCTTGACACAGTCTTCGTTGATGCCATATGATAACCCCCGATATGCGCACGACCGTAACGGGCAAGGTGATCGTCGGGATTGGGGTCCGCATGAGAATACTGGTTGTGGAAGATGATATAAAGATTGCCTCTTTTATATCAAAGGGACTGAAGGAGGCAGGGTTTGCCGTGGATGTGGCCCATGACGGGGTGGACGGCCTTCATCTGGGGCTCACCGAGCCCTATGATGCAGCCGTGGTGGATATCATGCTCCCCGGTCTTGACGGGCTCTCCCTGATCGAGCGGCTGCGCACGAAGAAGATTGCAACGCCGGTGATCATTCTCAGTGCAAAACGCTCGGTGGACGACCGGATCAAAGGGCTTCAGACCGGGGGCGACGACTACCTGACCAAACCCTTTTCATTTTCAGAACTCCTGGCCCGGATTCATGCCCTGATCCGGCGATCCATCCGGACATCGGAGCCCTCCACCCTTACCGCAGGAGAACTGACCATCGACCTTCTCTCCCGCCAGGCCAGACGGAATGATTCGGATATCAACCTTCCGGCCCGTGAATTCGCCCTGTTGGAATATCTGGTGCGAAACAAGAATCGTATTGTGTCCAAGACCTCCATTCTGGAGCATGTATATGACTACAGCTTTGACCCCCAGACCAATGTGGTGGACGTCCTGGTCTGCCGGCTCCGCAATAAGATCGACAGGGAGTTTGACCACAAGATGATCCACACGGTTCGCGGGATGGGGTATGTCCTCAGGGAACAGTAAGGTCGGACTCACCTTCAGCCTCAAGCTGAGTGTCCTCTATGCGCTCTTTTTCGTGGTCAGTTCCGGGGGCCTGTTCGTCGTCGCCTATTATCTCATCGATAACCTCATCGAACGGCAGGAGCGTGAAATCGTCCGGGACCGGATCCAGGAGTACCGGGCCTGGTACGGAGAAGGCGGGCTCCGCGCGCTCAAGGCCCGTTTCGATCAACAGAGCGGCACGACCAAGGATATCTTCTTCGTCCGCATTGTGGGCCCCCTCAACCAGGTCCTCTTTGTCAGCTTTCCACAGGGATTCAAGGGCGTCGACGATGGTCAGCTCGGGTCGGTGCCGCGCACTGAAGAGGAGTGGTGGCTTACCATCAAAGACCAGGCTGAGAAGGAGGCCTGGACCATCGGTGTGGCGGCCCTGCCGGGCGGCCTCAAGCTCCAGGTGGGAAAGAGTTCCACCCAGGCCCAGGAGCTTTTGTCGTTTTTCAGGACCGTGTTTCTGATGTTCAGCGTCCCGATCCTCCTCCTCGGCATCATCGGGGGAGGCCTGCTGACATTCCGAGCCATCCGGCCGATCCGTCACCTGATCCAGACCGTCAGCGATATCCTGAAAACAGGGAAGATGAGCCTTCGCGTGCCGGCAAAGGGGGAACGGGGGGAAATGGTTGAACTGGTCTCTCTCTTCAATCAGATGCTCGACAAAAACGATTCCCTGATCCAGGCCATGCACCAGTCCCTCGATAACGTGGCCCACGATCTAAGGACCCCCATGACACGCCTGCGCGGCGTGGCCGAACTGGCGCTCCAGGATGCCCAAGACCCGAATGCGTGCCGAGAGGCCCTCGCCGACTGCATGGAAGAATCCGAACGCGTCCTGACCATGCTGAACGCCCTGATGGATGTGGCCGAAGCTGAGACCGGAGCGATGCGACTGGAGATAACAGAGGTGTCGGTGCCGGAGGTTATGGACTCGATCATTGATCTCTACGAGATGGTGGCGGAGGAGAAAAGGATCACCATTACCAGAAACCTCCCCCAGGAATTGTTCATCCGTGCCGACCGGACCCGTTTTCAACAGGTGATGGCCAATCTCCTCGACAATGCCATCAAGTACAGCGGGGAGGGCCGGGAGATCGAGATATCCGCCCAAACAGGAGACGCCTGTGCGATCATCTCCATTTCCGATCAGGGGATGGGGATTCCGCCTTCCGACATTGACAAAATCTGGGACCGCCTCTACCGGGGGGACCACAGCCGGTCCCAGCGCGGACTTGGCCTGGGCCTCAGTTTTGTCAGGGCGATTGTACACGCCCATGGCGGCACGGTCAGTGTGGAAAGCGAGTTGAACAAGGGGGCCAGGTTTACGATCCGGATGCCGGTCGGGAACTGACTATTGAAAACTGACAACTGAAAAGGTCTGAACCCGGGATGGGGTGCTGGATACTTGGAACGGGATGATAAGCCGATGCGCTGACGCCAAATGAGTCCTTGTCCGGCTCAACAGCTCAACAGCTTATTGTGCTCACGCCCCTTGCTCCTCCTGTCTCCTGCCTACTCCTTTTTGCCTACTGCTACCCCTTGCGCCTCACGCCTCACGCCTCACGCCTCGCGCCTAATCCCTATTAAACACCAGCGACTTTACCGTAACGGGGAACACCTGCCCGGCCACCAGAGGTTCCCCGATGTCGATCCAGTCTCCTTCTGTCAGGATGAGTTCGTCCAGGGAGAGGAGATTGGTCTTGAGGCCGGTCTCCCGGCGGATGACGTTTCCCACGCTGCATGCGATATCCTTTAGAAAGATCAGGATGATCGGCAGACGGTTGGCAATGGAACGGGGAAGGGCCGCCTCTATGGATGCTGCAAACAGCTCCAGCTCAGGATAATAGGCCCGCACCGGATCCTTGAAATACAAGGCCACAACCTCTTCCCCTTCCCTGAGATCAAATCTTCGAAACGAGTCCTCTATCCGGGATATCACATGCTCCCGGCTCAATCGCTCCGCCTTTGCATCCACCCTGAGAACGGGGATGTTCTTGATGGGAAAGGATATGGCTTCATCCATAAATCCCGAAGAACCGGAGATGGACAGCGAGTATGCACCGGCCCCGATAACCGTTGCCCGGATCTTGTTTTTCGGTTCAAAGACCGGGGCCGATAATCTGTGCGTCATGGATTTTATCTTGTCGGCCAACGGTCTCCCCATATCGTTATAGCAGCCGTTGCCGCCGTAGATCAACTCCGCAACCCCGCCTGAGAAGGAGTATTCGTCTATCTTTCCCGGAAAGTCGAGGTCATCCGTCATCATGAGCTGTCTGGCCAGATCGGAGGTTGCGGGGCCGGTCAGGACCTCAATCAGGACCTCTGCGAAGGCGGCGGCGATCCTTTCCATATCCTTGGCAGCGATCAGGTCCCCTAACTGATAATCAAGACCTAAATGGGCCATCACCTTCCGTGCGGGCTCATCGATCCGCGAAATCCTTCCGTCGGCATGTGCGGCCAGGAGCCTTCCTCCTACGGCGATGCAGCTTGTGCACAGGACCTCGCCGTTTCTGGATATGGCCATGTTGGATGTGCCGCCGCCGATGTCGCACGAAAGGATGGTCATTCCGGCATCCCTGGACCGGGCCGTTGCCCCGGACCCCATGGCCGTGA
>Ga0209164_1002835_pt1 | contig 17379 bp, 10 predicted proteins | sample MTBNYHSulfiMetaG_FD_187458 | JGI IMG/M metagenome (GOLD analysis project Ga0209164, IMG submission 187458) | Enrichment culture microbial communities from rom New York Harbor, USA that are MTBE-degrading - MTBE-NYH (New York Harbor Sulfidogenic)... | ecosystem: Environmental > Aquatic > Marine >...
GGAGCGGCGGGTTTATAGCCGAGTTCAGCTTGATGAAGGTTGACGCGATGTTGTGGTCATACCTTCGCGAGAAGCCGACCATGAGCCGGGCGGCGAGGAAGATCGTCAGAGCCTCGGGGATGCTGAAGGTGATGGGCGGGAGCTCGTACCCCGGCACGATGTACCGCCGCGCCCCTTCCTCTCCAATGGGGACGCCAAGCTCGTTCTCCAGGGCGTCGAGGTCGCGGTAGGCGGTCCTCTTGCAAACTCCGCACTTGTCGGCAATCTGCTGCGCCGTGAGCCCTCCAGGATGCGGGTTCTGCGCCAGCAGGTGCCACACCTTGAGAAGCCGTGGTGTGCGCGAAGGCGCGTTCCCGCTTCTCTTCATTCTTCCTGTACGACGCTCCAATCGAGCACGATTATACCACCTGCGTCAACGCCGTGGAAACCGCTTTGCGCTGAAAGCCGTCCCGGGCCCGCGTTCCCGTGACACAACGCTGTCACACCGCCATGCTATGATTTCGGGTTCTCGCTGGAACGAGAGAAAAAGAAGGAGGTTGAATAGCCCGTGGGAGACAACGGCGAAACGGAGGAACTGGTCAAAAGCCCGGAGGAGAAGCTGCTGGGCGTGTACGTGGAAGATATCGAGTGCGACCCGATGGAAGCGCTGATGCAGCGGCGCAGCGAGCGCCAGCAGAGGCGCCTCGCCTCGCTGCAGACGTTTCTCGGTGACGACCGCACGGTGACCGCATCGGTGGTCCAGCCCGTCTACTATCGCCGGCTTCTGGCGTGGGCCCTCCAGCGGTACATCGAGGAGCAGGGATGGCAGACGGTCAGGACGGTCGGCTACCTGGCTCCCGAGCCACTCTACACTGACGTGAACACCGGCAGCGGTGAGACTACGAACGTGCTGTGCGACGGCACCCTGTTCCTTGTAAGGCTGGATGAGCGGCTCGCCGTCACCATAGACGCCAGCCCCAGGGGCAACAACTCGGTCGTGGTGACCGGGCCGGCGCGCTGCGAGGACACGGTACGCGGTTTTACCGCCGGTGTAGAGACCACCGTCCGCCAGCGGAACTTCTACCGCGGCAGGAACATCGAGTTCGGCGGCCGCATCGATTTCCTCGACGTTCCCCCCAAATCATGGGACACCATAGTGCTGGATGAAGAGGCCAGGGAGGAGATAGAGGCCAACACCACCGGCTTCATGGCGAGGAGAGAAAGCCTCGCCCGCTACGGGATCCCCGCCAGGAGGGGGGTACTGCTGACCGGCGCGCCGGGGACCGGCAAGACGCTGATATGCAAGGCGCTGATGTCGACCAGCCGGGGAACAACGTGCATACTGACCAACGCCTACGCCCTGGCCGCGGATGACTACATCCCCGTGCTCTACGAGCTTGCCCGCGACCTTGCCCCCTCCATCGTGTTCATCGAAGACATCGACCTCATCGCCCAGGAGAGAATGGAGTGGGGGTATGCCAGCGGTGCGGCATTGCTCGCCCTGCTGGCGGTGCTCGACGGCATCGAAGAGTGCCACGAGATAATCACCGTGGCCACCACGAACCACCGCGAGACGCTGGACAAGGCCCTGAAACAGCGGCCGTCGCGGTTCGACCGCATCATCGAGATCCCCTGTCCCTCGCCGGAGCAGCGCCGCAGCCTGGTCGCCGGCCTGTGCCGGAGACTTCCCCTTGACGGGGATATCCAGGAGCATATCGCCCGCCGCACCGCAGGCTTCACCCCCGCCCAGGTCCAGGAGGTGCTGTACAGCCTGGCCATACGCTACGGCGAGGACAACGGCGGCGATGTGCCCCAGCCGCTGAGCGTGACCGCCGAGCAGGTGGACCGCACCATCTCCACTGTGGGCGGCAAGGGCAAGCCGGCGATAGGCTTCACCCTCGGAGGCAGCCCCATCCGGGAGCCGTCTCAAAGAGGAATCTCGGTCAACAACGGAAACGGAAAGGAGGCAGAGCAATGAATCGACCCGTCAAGTGCCCCAAGTGCAAGGGGAGCGGGCAGGTGCCGCGGAAGGACCTGCCGCCGCTGCTGAGGGGTGCCATCGGCATCCGCCAGCACGACGAGTGCCCCGTGTGCGAAGGCACCGGCTACGTTGAAGGCTAGGCGTGAGGCGATCGGGGGGCGGCGCCAACCTGCGTGCGCCGGCCGTTGCGGCGGCATCGCCGGGGCGGTCTGCGGTGCCGCCCCCCAATCACAAGAGGGGTATCCACGCCTGAAAGGGCGTGGCATGGCGTTGATTATGTGAAAACGGTCGCCGGCGATTGGCATAGTGAGCGGGGGGCTGCCGTAAGGCAGGCCGCAAGTCGTGAGGAGGAGGCGTGAGAAGGTGAATCCAGTGATTACCGCGTCCGTAGTGGTCTATTTCGTCCTGCTGCTCTGGTTGCTCGTCGCGTGCCTGCTGCGGCGGGTGGAGTGGCGGTGGCTGGTGGCGGCGGCGATACCCGTGTTCGTGGCCGTGGGCGTCGTGTGCCTCGGCCTGCTGTTCGTCGCGCTGCTGGGCCACGGCGGGAGCAGTGCGAGGGTCGGGCCGGGGGCTCGGATTCCGACGGGCCTCCCGTGGAGGTAGTACCTGGCGGAAGGGGCTGGCTGACGTCTGAAGTTGCCCTAAGCGATGTCGTTTCAGCGGGTGACCGAGCAGAAGCGTCAGCTTTTCGATGACATTGTCGACGACGTATCTCTCAATCTGGCCTCTCGACTCAGTGAGAAGGAGCTCTATGCTCTCTTTGGATTGACACCTCCCAGAAGAACGTGAGTCAGTTGACGCTCCCAGCCCTTGTAGGTAGAATGGGCTCCTGAGTGAGCATCGCAGGAGGGGTCTTATTGGTCGAAGATGGCGCAAGCAGGGGCGGCGATATCCTCATCGTCGATAACAGCGACACCGACTGGAAGGTGCAGCGCTACCTTGAAGATTGGACTGATATCGCCCACAGCTTTGATATTGCCTCCGGCTACTTCGAGATCAATGCGCTGCTGGCACTAGACGGACAATGGCAGAAGCTGAGAGAACTGCGCATTCTCATGGGCGATACGGTATCCAAGACCACCAGGCAGGCGCTCCTCGACGGCGTCAGCCGAATCCTCGACGACAGCATAGAGAAGGAGAAGGAAACCAACGACTTCCTGTCCGGAGTCCCCGCCATAAGCGAGGCGATTGCCAGCAAGCAGATCAAGTGCCGCGTCTACACTAAGAAGAAGTTCCATGCCAAAGCATACATCACCCATGCTAAACAGGCGGTGGTGGGTTCCTCTGCGTTGGTAGGCTCTAGCAACTTCACCCGTCCCGGTCTCACCACGAATGTGGAGCTGAACATACAGCTCCGGCGAGAGGTCGAGTTACTTCAGGAATGGTACGAGCGTCACTGGAATGAAGCCGAGGACGTGTCAGACGACATCTTGAGAGTGATCCAACGGCATACGCGTGAGTACACGCCTTTCGAAGTCTATGCCAAGTCCCTCCAGCAGTTCTTCCGCGGCCACGAGATGACGGCTGGCGAATGGGAGCGGACCCAATCTCGCCTGTACCCGGTGCTCGACCAGTACCAGAAGGAAGGCTACCAGGCGCTGTTGAAGATCGCCGAGCAGCACGGCGGCGCCTTTCTCTGTGACGGAGTGGGGCTGGGCAAGACCCTCATCGGGCTGATGCTCATAGAGCGGTTGATAATGTACGACCGCAAGCGTGTCGCTCTCTTCGTGCCAAAGGCGGCACGCAAGCCGGTATGGGAGGAGCACATCAAGACGTACATCCCCTACATCGGGGCTGTCCACGATTTCAGCAACGTGAGCATCTTCAATCATACCGACCTGCTCAGAGGCGGCGCGTTCCCTGACAGATTTGAACGTATCAAAGAGCTGGCCGACGTCATAGTCATCGATGAAGCGCACCATTTCCGCAATCCCGGCGTGAAAGAGAAGACGCGCTACTGGAAGCTCTACGACATCTGCCGGGGGAAGACGGTCATCTTCCTGACCGCCACCCCCATAAACAACAGCCTCCGCGACCTTCAGCATATGATCGAAATCTTCACTCAGCGTCAGTCTGACTATTTCAAGGCGGCGCCGCTGGGCATCCATTCTCTGCCAGGCCGTTTCCAGAGGCTGGAGAAGGAACTGGAGAAGATTGTCTCGAAGAAGTCGGGGGATGGCGACAGGGATGCCGTGCTGGAAATAGACCCGGTGGAAGCAGAGAGAGTCCTGTTCAGAGACCCGCTATTCCGGTCGCTGGTCGTCCAGCGGAGCCGGTCCTACGTAACGAAGAGCCAGGAGCAGCAGGGCGACGGTAAGGCCATCTTCCCCAAACGACAAGACCCCGAGGTTGTCAAATATGACCTCAGGAAGACCTACGGCAGCCTCCTCGATAAGGTAGACAGGGCCTTCAACAGAGACAAACCCCTGTTCTCGCTGGCCATGTACTATCCACTGTACTACTCCAAGACGCCCGTTGATACGACCAAGATGGAAGTTGCTTTCAAAGTGAACCGCCAGAAGCAGCTCGTTGGGCTGATACGGATTCTGTTCCTCAAACGCTTCGAGAGCTCGGCATATGCCTTTGAGATGTCGTGTCAGGAACTCCTGCTCAAGATGCTGGCCTTCGTCACCAGGCATGCCGATACCGATGGTGAGAAGGGACGGTTGGCGAGGTGGACCGCCCAGCACGCTGACCTGATTGACTACGTGAAGAGAAGACGGTCTGAAGTACTCGCCGAAGAGCCGGATGAGGAGGATGAGGACGTTGTCCCGCCAGAGATGCTGGAGGACGTCAAGGAACTGTCCCGCGATGAGTATCATGTTGATGAGATAATCAACGAGACCTTCCTCGATATGGACCAGGTTGCAGATTTCCTTGAAGAGCTTATGAGGTTCAGGCCGGAAAATGACGACAAACTCAAGTCCCTGGTCGGCCTTCTGAAATCGGACCCTGCATTGAAGGAACACAAGGCTATCATCTTCACCGAGTTCATGGCCACTGCACGTTACCTGAAAGGGGAACTGGAGAAGGCCGGCGTCTCCGGGCTGGACGAGGTGGACAGCCTGGACCGTCGGAACCGCGGCGAAGTGATATGGCAGTTCGCTCCCTACTACAATGGCCTGTCCAGCAAGGAATTGGCCGCGAAGAAACTGACCGAGACACGTATTCTCATCTCTACAGACGTCCTGTCCGAGGGCTTGAACCTTCAGGATGCCACCCGCCTCATCAACTATGACCTGCACTGGAACCCGGTGCGGCTGATGCAGAGGATCGGCCGTGTCGACCGGCGTCTGAACCAGCATATCGAGAGCAGGATTCTGGCCGATCACCCGGAACAGCAGGCGATACGGCGCACGGTTGCCTACTGGAACTTCCTACCCCCTGATGAGCTGGAGACGCTGCTGAAGCTGTACCGGAACGTGTCTCACAAAACGCTGAGAATATCCAAGGTGTTTGGCATCGAGGGGAAGAAGCTCCTCAGACCTGAAGACGACTACGACGCGTTGCAGGATTTCATTCACGCGTATGAAGGCACCACGACCACCGTGGAAGAAATGCGCCTGGAGTTTCAGAAGATGCTTCTGGAGAACCCCGGGCTGGAAGAAAGCTTGAGCATGCTTCCGGGAAGGGTCTTCAGCGGCAGAGAACATCCATCACCGACAGCACAGGCGGTGTTCTTCTGCTACGCTTTGCCCGCGCCCAGGGTGGGCGGCGGCGACCATGATGGAGAGACTGCATGGACCGAGGAAGCGGGCTACACGCAGTGGTACCTCTACAGACTCTCCGATGACAAGATCGTGGAAGGGCCGGAGGACGTAATCAAGCTGGTTCGCAGTACGCCGCAGACGCCGCGTCATCGCACGCTCCCCGATGCGACCCTCTCCGACATCAGAAAGAAGGTCGAGGCACACATCAAGAACACGTACCTGAAGAGCTCCAATGCCCCGATGGGGATTAAGCCGATACTGAAGGCCTGGATGGAGCTCTCTTAGGCAGGTAGCGGGATATGCCGAAACTCGACAAAGACCGGCTCAAGTCAGTCACCACCTTCTCAGGACTCGTCGACTACCTACGTGATGATCTCCAGTGGCCCATCGTTGACTGCGAGCCGGAGGAGCTGACCTTCGACTGGTCTGCCGATAGCCTCCGTGTGGCGGACCATCATGCCGCTGCCCTATCCGGCGGCGTGGTCCGCCAGCTACGCAGCATGACGTCCAACCAGCCATGGGGCGTCTTCCTTGTCGAGTTCAACGACGACCGTGTCCACCGTGGCCTCTTGAGAGAGATTCTTCGCGGCCTGGCGGCGAACCGCCGCAGCGACCCCAGCCTGCCCGCCTGGCAGCATGACAACCTTCTCTTCATCTGCGCCACCCGGGACTACGACCGCATCACCTTCGCCCACTTCCGGGGCGAGCACATGCGGAAAGCGCGCCTCGCCATGTTCGGCTGGCAGCGCGAGAGCCCCTATCTGCGCACACTGTGCGAATTCAACCTGCCCGCCCTGCAGTGGCCGGACGATCCGTCTGACGGCGCTGCCTGGTTGAAAAGCTGGGCCGCCGCCTTCGACAAGGAACCGCTGACGCGCGAGTTTTTCAAGCGCTTCGACAAGGCCCTGGAAGCCATGAAGAGCGACCTCGAGAACCTTCAGGACCTGGCCTCGGCGGACGCGTACAGCCGCGCCCAGCTCTTGCTGGAACGGTTGTTGTTTCTCTATTTCCTGCAGAACCGGGGCTGGCTCAACCGCCAGCGCGACTACCTCCTGAAGAACTTCGAGCCGCATCGTGACCAACGGGAGGAGTGCAGCTACTATGCCGACTTCCTAGAGCGGCTCTTCTGGACCCTGGCATCCGCCCCGGGCAGCGATGCCTACCGGCTGGAGGGAATCCCGTTTCTCAACGGCGGACTGTTCGACGATGACGAGTTCGCCCCCACGCCTATACGGCGGAAGAACAACCCACCCCTCCGCATCCAGAACGCTACCTTCTCCTCTGTCTTCCAAGAGCTACTCGAGGCCTTCAACTTCACCGTGCGCGAAGACACCCCCCTCGACCAGGATGTGGCGGTCGACCCCGAGATGCTGGGCAAGGTCTTCGAGTCCATCGTACTCCACGCTGAAGCCCAGGCGGAGTACAACGCGCCGGACAAGCGCAAGGCGACCGGCTCCTACTACACTCCCCGCATCGTGGTGCACTTCATCTGCCGTGAGGCGCTGCGGCTCCATCTGAAGGAGCAACTCCCCGAGACGGAGTGGGATTCCAGGATCCGAATCCTGTTCGATGTCGATGCCACCGACGGCCTCGATGCTGACGAAATCGCCCTGCTCAGGACTGCGTTCAACCCCAGCGACGGCCGACGCCTCCTCGACATCCTGCGGGCTGTCAAGACATGCGACCCCGCGGTCGGCTCCGGGGCCTTCCCCGTCGGCCTTCTTCACGAACTGGTGAACCTGCGCCGTATCGCGGAGACGGTCGCCAACGGCTTCGTCGACCCCGTCCGCGGCCAGGGAAGCAACTGGACTCATCAGACCAAGGCCGACATCGTCGAGAACTGCCTCTACGGCGTCGATATCCAGCAGCAGGCCATCGAGATCTGCCGGCTGCGGCTGTGGCTCAGTCTCATCGTGGACTACGACCTCGGCCTCGACCCGTTCGAGGCCGACGCCGCCCAGTTTCGCCAGGCCATCCAGCGCATCTCGCAACTGCCCAATCTTGAGATGAACTTCCGCCGGGGCGATAGCCTTCTCGACTACATCTGCGGGGTCAATGTGCGCGTGGCGCCGGAGAAGAGCGAGAGCTACCGCAAGGAGTACCTGAAGATTCATGACCTGGGCCTGAAGCTCCACCACGCCAGGAAGTCCGAGCGCAAACGGGGACTGCGCGTGGACATCCTCCGCCACAGGCTCGACCTGAGCGAGCGGGTCCTGAACGACCAGATCAAAGCGCTCAGCGATGCGAGCTCGCAGTTGACTCTCAGCATCATCACCGAAACCAAGTCGGAGGCGGCGAAACGCCGCCAGGTAGAGGAAGAGATTAAGAGATTGCAGGAGGCGTGCCAGAAGGTTGCCGACGACCGGAAATCGCTGGATAGAATCACCGCGCGCCCCTACGACATCGCCGGGTTCTACCCTGAGCTGCGCAAGCTTGAGGGCGCCGACTTCGATAGCCCCTTCAACTTCTCCTGGCGCATCGACCTCGCCGATATCTTCCAGAGCGGCAGAGGCGGTTTCGACCTCATCCTGGGCAACCCGCCCTTCGTCACCGCACGCAACCCGGAGAAGCGCGAGCTGTACCGCGAGCGCTGGAAACGCGTCTGCTCCGGCAAATACCTTCTCGTGTGCCCCTTCTTCGACCTCAGCTTCGGCCTTCTGCGCCCCAGCGGACAGCTTGGCTTCATCGTCTCCAACGCCTTTGCCAAGCGCGAGTTCGGCAGGCCGCTTATCGAGGACTTCTTCCCAACGGTGGACCTGCAGAAGATCGTGGACTGCTCCGGCCTGATGTTCCCCGGCCACGGCACCCCCACCTGCATCGTCTTCGGCCGCAACCAGAAGCCCGCCGACAACGCCGCCATACGTATCGCCGCCACACTTCCCGGCGGCGGCGACCTCCGCACCCCACCTGAGGAGTCCCCGCTGTGGAAAGCGGTGGAGTCGCACAACGACGAGCCCGGCTATTTGGACGAGCGCATCACCGTGGCAGACCGGCCAAGGAAGGACATGAAGAAATGGCCGTGGAATCTGGATGCCTCATCCGACGATTTGAGAGAATTCCTGGAGGAAGAGCATGGCCGTCTTAGGGGTTTCTTGCCAGCGGACATGGGAGTGGCCTTGGTGACGGGCTCGAATGACGTCTTCGCCCTGCCTGCTCATGTGGTTAGAGGACGTCAGATATCCCCCGAATCCATCGTGCCGTACGTTCCGGGAGAGGAAGTGCGAAACTGGCTCTGGGAGCCAAATGAGTATGCCATCTTCCCATACAGTGAGTCTCATGCCCCGATAGACTACCGCTCGCCTTCCCCAGAGTTGCGCTGGCTCACCCTTTTTAAGTCAGTATTGGAGTCTCGCATCTACTTCGGCAAAACGCCGGAACAACGTGGCATGCGATGGTACGAGTATGCTGTAGTCGTGTGGCCCAACTGCGACACCCCGAACAAGCTTATCTTCCCCGATCTGGCAACCCACTGCCACTTTGTACGCGTAGGCCGCCTTGCAGCCTTCAATCAACACACGCCTGTCCTCAGCTTCAACGCGACAGAGGCAGACCTGCATCTGGTCGCCGCGCTTGCGAATTCCAGCGCCGCGCTGTTCTGGCTCAAGCAGGTGTGCTTCAACAAGGGTGCAGGCGAGGACGAGGAGCGTGACCGATTCGAGTATGCCGGCGGCAAGGTCGAGAAACTGCCAGTCCCCGACGCAGTGGCGGACGCACTGCGCGGCAAGCCCAGTTTGTTGTCCGACCGCTTGACGTCCCTCTCGGAGGCATGCTGGAAGCGCGGGCAGCAGATGCCGGCGCTGTCAATGAAGAAGCTATTCGAGAAGGCAGGCGAGGCGTATCACGACTGGAACTCCTCGCTCCCAGGCTATGTTCCCCCCGACCCGCGTCTTGGCCAGCCGTTCCAGACGACGCAAGACCTGAAGAGCGCCTTCTCCACGGCCGGCGTGTTCTGTGAGAGCCTGCGCCGCGAGATGATCGCGCTGCAGGAGGAGATGGACTGGCTGGTGTACGCTGCCTACGGGCTGATTCCAGCGGATTCACCCGCCCTCGGCGATTCCCTGACGCCGGAACCGCTGGCCCGCGAGCAGCGTCCCTTCGTCCTCCGGGCCGAGGCGGGCGACGATTTCGACAAGGCTGTCGCCTTGACACCCCACGAATGGCCCGAGGAGCGCAAGGCGCTGTGGCGCGCGCGCCTGGAGGCCATCCGCGACGGCGAACACATTCGCCGCATCGAGCAGCCGGTGTACAAGCGGCGCTGGGACGAGCAGTGGAAGGTGGGCAACCGCTGGCAGTGCGGCCCGGTCGCCTACGACGCCGAGTTGGTGAACGCCTTCGACTGGTGGCTGTCCGAGAAAGCCGAGTGGTGGCTGGAGAAAGAGAAAAAGGGAGGGCCGGTACCGCTCGCTGAATGGAGCGCTGCGCTGAGGCAAGACGCCCGCGTTCAGGCCGCCTGGGGTACAGTGGGTGAAGCCCTCGAGCGGCTGGGGCGCGAGGCCGATTTCACGCGCTACTTCGCTGCTCTGGTCAGGGAGCAGAGTGTTCCCCACGACATACCCGCGGCGGTGCCCTGGGTCGAACTGGAGAAGAAACGGAAGGTCCCCGCGGGGGTCAAACGCATCCGGGGCAAGCTGAACGTGCCCCGCGAGCGCTTCCGCACCACCAGCTCAGGCGAGTATATCTGGGCAGGTTCGAAGTGAGGTCATGCGGCTGATGTCCGCAATCGCTAAGGCCGCCGAGCGCCAGGCTAGCGGGCCCTAGCACTAGCGGACCGAACTTGAAATGGCAGCGAGGACGCATGGCCGACCTTGCAGCCGAGCCACCCCAGCGTTCTGTCCCATGCTTTCAGCAGGATGGCAAAGGCCGCCCGGCTGCGGGGCGCACGCTTTCATGACCTGAGGCATACCTTCGCCAGCCTTATGCTTCTGCGCGGCGCCGAGCCGGACTGCGATCTCGTCGAGGTATCCGCGCCTGAAAGGGCGTGGCCTTTACGATGGATACCTACAGTCATATAATAGACGGCATGCAGGCGGACGCTATGGCCCTACTCGATGAGGTGCTGCCGATGGGAGTTTCTCGAAAAAATAACACCAATTTAACACCAAGAGTAGACATAACACCGCCACCACCGTCCGATTTAGCTTCAATGCCAGCGTAGCTCAGAGGTAGAGCAGCGGTTTCGTAAACCGCCGGTCGTCGGTTCGATTCCGACCGCTGGCTCCACCCGGGACCCCATCCCTTTGCCGGCACTCCGTGCGCCGGCACGGCGTTCCGCGGCACTTCATCCGGGCGACGCACCCACCTCCCGCAGCCCCGTGACCCCGCGGCTCTACGTGTCGACCGCGAACGGCACGCTCGAATGCCGCATTGTCCCGCCCGCGGAAAACAACCCGGGCCCTCCGCTGCGCAGCGGAGGGCCCGAATCAACCTGCCTGCGTCGCTATCTATCCCAGGCCTTGCACCGTTCTCTGTATGATGTTGTCCTGCGTCTTGCGGCTGATGTCCACGAAGTGCGCGCTGTATCCCGCTACCCGCACTATCAGCTCCTGGTACTTCTCCGGCTCCCGCTGCGCCGCGCGGAGCGTGGCATCATCCACCATGTTGAACTGGACATGGTCCAGCCCCAGGTCGGCCCACGTCTTCATGTACGCCTTCCACAGCTGGTAGCCCTTCTCCCCGGCGAGCTGCGTCGGCGACAACCTCTGGTTCAGCAGGAACGCCCGGCCATCGGTGATGTGGTTGAACTTGCCGCACGACTTGAGCACCGCCGTGGGCCCCTTCTTGTCCAGCCCCGGCCCGGGCGATATGCCGCCATCGTAGAGGGCATCGCCCCATCTCCTGCCATTGGGCAGGGCATGGACCGCGTTGGAGAAGTGAATGTTGCCGCTCACATTCTCCGGCAGGGCCGGCCAGTTGTTGCCGCACGGGTCCTTGAGCTCTTTCGAGTGCCTGGCCACCTCCCTGAGGCAGCGCACCATGATGTTGTCCACATAGTCATCGTCGTTGCCCCACTTGGGCGCGTTCTTGACGAAGTCCAGCCGCATGTCCTCGTAGCCGTCCCAGTTCCCCCTCAGCGCTGTGAGCAACTGTTTCATGTCGTACTTCCTGTCGTCAAACACCAGCTTCTTCACCGCCGCCAGCGCGTCGGCGTTCTCCACCCAGGTGAAGAAGGTCACCCAGCTGTTGCCGCGCTCCCCGGCTCTGGGGTCGACTGTATCCCACCCGCTCTCGACCGACCTCTCGGAGAGAGCCGACAGCAGCGCGTTACCCCAGTTCCGGTGGGCATCGGCGCGTCCCAGATTGGTGATGCGCACGCCGAAGTTCATCAGCCACTCCATCTGCTTCACCCACGCCTCGAACAACTGCTCGAAGTCGGTGAACTGCTCGGCGTCCCCTGTCCGCGGCCCCATCTGCATCTTGATGCAGTGGTCGTACCCGTTGTGCAGGGCATACTCCACCATCTTGGACGTGTTGAGTGTCGCCGATGCCATGCGGCATGGCTGGTGACCGTACTTGGTCGTCGGGGCCGGCGACATACACGCCTGGTGCACCCATGTCCGCATCTCCTCCAGCGGATGGCCGTGCCAGAACATCCCGTTCTGTATCAGGATGGGGTCATTGCGCATGCTGGGATAGCCCAGACCATGGCGTATACACTCGAAGATCTCCCGCATCACCTCATCCTTGACCTGAGGATGCCAGCGGAAGGCGAAGGTGGGATTGGCCACCCGCACGTACCTCGCCGCTTGAAGGAAGGCCACCGTCAGGTCATTGCAGCAATCGGAACCGTCTTTGTTGACGCCACCAAGGGTCAACACCTGGGTCGCCGATATGCCCTGCAGCGCCTCCGCCCCCGCTCTGCCGGCGAAGCTCCCCTTCTCGGCGATGCGGATCATGAACTCCCCTACCAGGTCAATGGCCTCTTCCTTGCTCAGCCTCTTGTCGATGTTCACATCCTTGTTGTAGTACGGCCAGTGATAGTAGTCAGGATGAGTGGGGTACGCTCCACCCGTGGAGGACTCACTCCTGGTGAAGGTCATCAGGAAGTGCTCGTACTGCAGGGACTCCTGCAGGGTCCGCGGCGGCTTCGCCGGCACCCGCTCACAGGTCTCGGCCAGCCGCAGCAGTTCCTCTCTGCGCTGCGGGCTCGATTCGTAGTTCTCCGCCACTATGCGTGCCAGCCGGGCAAACCGCTGCCCGTGCCTGATGCCGGCCTCCAGCATTATCTGCATCGCCTCCCAGTTGTTGAGCTTCTCCTCGAGCTCAAGCTCATGACCTCCAGGGGTGCCCTCCAGCTTCTCGTCCGCCTCGTCTATCCTCTCCTGGATCTCGTCGTAGATGTCCTCAAACCCATGCCCGCTGCCCACCTCATGCTCCGGGCCGAAGATATACTCCCAGTCCTTGCCGGCATAGCCGAAGGTGCCTCCGGAAGGGAACCCCCACATGAGCATGGCCTGAGTGAACTTCACCGCATCCTCGGCCGGCAGGAGCCGATACACCTTTCCGACGTTGGTATGCGGGCCCCAGTAGCTGTGCATCTCGGACATGCGCTTCAGCGATTCTTCCCGCGGTTCGGGGATAATGATGGGGTCGTTGTAGATCTCGTCATTGGTGAAGCTACTGCCATCGACGAAATAGTGAAGCGTGTTGGGCAGGCTTCCCTGGAAACCGACAAGCTGGGCATGGTCGGTGATGAAGATGGTCTTGTTGTCGAGCATGGAGGCATTGGCTTTCGCCCGCCTCACAATCATGGGCTCGCTCTCGTCGGTCTCCTTCCACGCCTGGGTGAACAGCCACGGCGTCTCTATGTCTATGTTGGTGCCCGGCTCGTACTGCCCCCCTTTCCTGCCCTTCTTCCAGTGAGCCTTCCTCAGGTAGTCCAGCCGCGGCGACCTCCTCTTCTCCGCTGCCCACCACCACGCCCTCTCCATCTCCAGTTCTTCCGCCGATTTGTCCGGCGCCTGAGTCGATTTCGCTAATATGTCAGCCACTTCTGTACACCCCCTAACTCAGATTTCCATCACGCACTCTCTGCCATCCTGACAACGCCTTTGTGGTATAACCACCCCCTTCACAGTCCTGTTCGTGGCCAGGAGCCAACCTTACTGCATCCTCTGTCTCTGATGACGGCTGTAGCGGCCGTCAAATGCCTCTGCTATGTCAGTGTCGACAAGGTCGAGGGGAGCATGATAGGTGCACTTGCTGGCATCCATCATCACATCCGATTGCTGATTTGCCTCGCCCTCCAGCACAAACACGGGCGGGTCTTTCGTGATATCAGACCCTGCCTTCAGAACAGTGCAGACACCGCCGCTGGAGCCAAGCTGTGATGAGGCCACGAAGTTCTTGCAGTTGCCGCAGGACGTCGGCGGCACCGTCTCCCTCTCCTCGTAGCTCTTCGGCCGCTCGCTGATGTTGAGAAACGTCTGCTTGGCCTGCTCCCATTCACCCTTCTTTTTCCGCATATGCCCTCCGCATGATTTTGGTATGACCGGCCCCGGCGCAGTGCCTCTTCCGGCCCGGGGGCCGACCTCACTGCATCCGCTGTCTCTGATGACGGCTGTAGCGGCCGTCAAATGCCTCCGCTATGTCGGTGTCAACAAGGTCAAGGGGGGCATGGTATGTGCACCTGCTGGCGTCCATCATCACATCGGACTGCAGATTCGCCTCGCCCTCCAGCACGAAGATGGGCGGGTCTTTCGTAATGTCAGAGCCCGCCTTCAGGACGGTGCAGATACCGCCGCTGGCGCCAAGACGCGATGAAACCACGAAGTTCTTGCAGTTGCCGCACGACTTCTCCGGCACCGTCTCCCTCTCCTCGAAGCTCTTCGGCCGCTCGCTGATGTTGAGAAACGTCTGCTTGGCCTGCTCCCATTCACCCTTCTTTTTCCGCATGTTGCCCTCCCTCCAGGGGTAATTGTTCTATTCTAGCCAAATTCAGTTATTTGTCAATCCATTGTGCTTTCTTCCACTCTAGAATGCCAATTTATATCGTTTAAGAGTATTATGGATTCGTCTAAGACCATCGCTGCTTCCTACCGTTGTGGTTCACTGCTGCGGGGCTTGTCCGCCAATGCCACAAACCGAAGGGAAAACACCGCCGCCAGGGCTTTTCAGCGGCCGACCAGCCCCTCATCCATCATCGCAGCCTCGTAGGCAGGGCCCTGCGTAGGCAAGAACGCGCCCGAAGGCTGGATAAGTCCTTCCATGGTCTGAGCAAACACATTGCTGAGGCCGACCCCTCTCAGTATGGCATGAGCCTTTTCCATCTCTTTGAATCCCGGGGGGGGCATGTGTTCCCTCCTGAAGGCGCCCTTGTAGGCGATGACACTCACATGAACGGAAGGATTCATGTTGTGCAGCTTCATCCCGATCTGGTTCAGTTCATTGAGTGAGATCAGTCCCTTGTTGTACGGGATGTTGAAGACGTGCGATATCCTGTCTCCATAATTGCGGATTACATACCGCGCTGCCTCCCAGGCGGTGTCCCTGTACCGGTCCGCCAGCTTCTCGTCTGCGACGCCGGTTATCCGTCGAAAGGTACTTGACCTCAGCCCCTTCAGGTCTATTGCTATGTCGCTCATGCCGGCGGCGACGAGCTCATCCACGTAGTCATGGGTGAGCAACGAACCGTTGGTGTCAACAATAACACGGAAGTTGGGGTGAGGATTGAGCTTCCTGAGGTGTGCGATGAGCTGCACCAGCCACGGCCTGTTGAGAGTGCACTCACCCCCGGTGATCAATGTCCAGTTTGCCTCTATCGTCTTCCTCATCAGGGTTGTTCTTCGAGCAGCCTCTTGCGGGGTCAGGGCCTCAGCGTTCCCCCGGAAGGTGATAGACCAGTTGCTGCACTGAGGACACCTGAAGTTACATCCCAGGGTGAAGCATGCCGCCTCAACATAAGGGATGCCGGCTGGCCCGGAGAAAAGCATGACCCCTCTCTTCGGTATGTTCTGCGCTGCGCGCCGGGTGTTGATGGTCATCCCTTCTCTCACCGCCGTGGTACACGCCGGCTTCGTCACACCGTCAACCTCGACCGCACAGCTCCAGCAACCGCCGCTCCCACACGCAGTGGAAAGGGCCGGCTCTCCCGGCAGAGTGGCGACGGAATAGCCCAGTCCCTCCAGAGCTTCTTTCACACTGGTTCGCTCCGGCACTGCAGCCGGCTTCCCGTCCACTTGGACAGTGACCTTCGCCAGCCTTGGCGCTTCGACAAGCTGCAGTGCCCCCTCAGGGCAAACCAAAACGCAGGCCCCACAGCCAATGCATGCCGAAAGACCCGTTCCAGCGCAGGCGACTATTTCGTCGCAGGTGCCACACTGGAGGCATCTCTCAGGGTCGCGTACAGCAATGTAAGGCATAACGATTTCGCGCGCCGCCCGCAGCTCCTCATATCCGGGGCATCGCCATCTCCAGTTCACGTCGCGGGTCTCATACTGTGTATGCGGTCACCGGCGCTTGCGCCCGGAGAGCGAGGAAATCGGAGCTGCAACACAGGTAAGCCCTTGCTCCGCAGCACGGGTCAGCGAGTGACTGCGAACACGGGAGGCTTTAGTGTGCCCGGGTCATGTCCCTTCTGTCGCCGCAGACCTCGTTGCGTGGCAGACCGACATTACTACATTCGCTGCCTCTGGTGGCGGCTGTAGCGCTGGTCAAAGGCTTCCCCAATATCGGTGTCGACGAACTCCATCTTGTCGTAGTAGGTACACCTGCTGGCATCCAGCATCACATCCGATTGCAGGTTTGCCTCGCCCTCCACCACAAACAGCGGCGGGTCCCTGGTTATGTCGGAGCCAGCCTTCAGCACGTCACAGATCCCGCCAGTGGAGCCAAGCCATGTCGAAGCGCTGAAGTGCTTGCAGTTGCCGCATGACTTTTCCGGTACCGTTTCTCTCTCTTCGAAGGTCTTCGGCCGCTCACTGATGCCCAGAAAAGTTTGCTTGGCTTGCTCCCATTCGCCCTTATTCTTTCGCATCGCAGACCTCCCTCTGTTGGCAGTGGTAAAGTAATTTATGCCCATTGTAGCGCAAATGGTGTATTTTATCCAGATTATCATATGGCCAGAGGCGGTTGCACCGGGACCATCGCGGTCATACCGCATTGCGCCAGAGACTCTGCTGCCGAAGGGGCTACGGCTGGTGCAGTGACGGGCAGACGGAGACCGCCGTCAACGCCGGGGGGACCGCGGTGCCAGGGTGACGGCCGCGTGCCATCTTCCAGTCGTTTCCCGCTGAAGTCGACTGCCCGAAGGGCGTTGCACACCGATGGACTCGCGGGACGACTCTCTATTCAGGCCAGGGCATTGACTGAATCCGCCAACAGAGGGCTCCCCTGCGCGGAGAATCATCTATGTGCCCTTCGCCCGGTCAAGGTACCCGGCACGGAGTTTCGCTATCTTGGGAGCAATCACCACGCGACAATACGGTTGACCGGCATTCCGTTCGAAGTAACGCTGGTGGTAGTCCTCCGCCGGGTAGAAGTCGCGGAACGGTGCGACCTCTGTTACGATTGGGGCATCCCACACGCCGCTCGCATTTAGCTCATCGATGACCCGCTCGGCGGCAGCCCTCTGCTCTTCGCTGTGGTAGAAGATGGCCGAGCGATACTGGGTGCCCACGTCGGCGCCCTGCCGGTTCAACGTGGTCGGGTCGTGCACGGTGAAGAAGATGCGGAGTATCTGTTCAAATGATATCGTCTTCGGGTCGAATACCA
>Ga0209164_1002836_pt1 | contig 17376 bp, 15 predicted proteins | sample MTBNYHSulfiMetaG_FD_187458 | JGI IMG/M metagenome (GOLD analysis project Ga0209164, IMG submission 187458) | Enrichment culture microbial communities from rom New York Harbor, USA that are MTBE-degrading - MTBE-NYH (New York Harbor Sulfidogenic)... | ecosystem: Environmental > Aquatic > Marine >...
AGTCGACCTGCATCGGGATCGGCGGGGACCCCATCGTCGGGACCTGCTTCATCGACCACCTGGAACGGCTGAAGGATGACCCGGAGACGAAGGGGGTCGTTCTGATCGGGGAGATCGGCGGGACGGCCGAGGAGGAGGCCGCCCGCTATGTGGCGGCATGCTTCCCCAAACCGGTGATCGCCTTCATCGCCGGCCGGACGGCGCCGCCGGGGAGGCGGATGGGGCATGCCGGCGCCATCATCTCCGGCGGGCGGGGAAAGGCGCAGGACAAGATCGACGCGCTCGAACAGGCCGGTGTAACGGTGGCACACGACCTCGGCCGCCTGGGGCAGACCGCCCTGGAGGTGATGGGTGCGGCCGGCGTCCTTCCGAACCTTGCTTGACTCGCGCAAGGGCGAGTGATAGCATATCTTATCTGCAAGTAGGGACAGGATCCGCGTGGATCCGCCTCCCGGACTAGCATTGTACCAGGACTGAAAAAGCCGCCTTTCCGATGTCATCTTTGCCTTTGCGGCTGAGGGGGGACGCATGAACAAGATCCTGGATATCGCTGGACGCCTGAAGGAAAAACAGCGCGAAGAGCAGATCGAAGCCAACCGCCGGAAGCTGGAAACGATCCAGAGGACGATCCATTGTTCTCTCTGCTCTTTCAAGTGCGGCATGTGCGGGCATCATTTCGACACCACCGATGCGTTTTGTCCTCCGGAAACGTCCTCAGGCGAAATCAGCCTTTGCGACAGCTGCCGCGAGGAATTCGAGGACTTCATGAAGCAGGTGTCGGGCAAGAAAGGCCGCCGGATGTTTTGGCACAACAAAGAATGGGTTCAGCTCTGGTCGGCCTGGCTCGACTATCGTGAAGCCATGGTCAATTTTAGAAAATCTTATGAATTCAGGCGCTTGATCCAGGAATTGGACACCTGATTCTTGAGGTTGGAGGTCGCTGTATGTTTGGCATCGGCATGCCCGAACTGATCATCATCCTGATCATCATCCTGATCATCTTCGGGGCGGGAAAGCTCCCCGAGATCGGCAGCGGTATCGGCAAGGGGATCAAGAATTTCAAGAAGGCGACGCACGAAGCACAGGAAGAGATCGATGCCCCCGCGGATCAGGAGAAGGAAGACAAGGGCAAATCCTGAGGCCCATGGAGGGCGGCGGCATCCCCCGCACCCGCCGCCGCTGCGAAGAAGGAAGACAACGGCGAATCCTGATGCTCACGAGGGGTTTGCCCGGGGTTGAAGCAACGCCCATGCCGGGACGCGCGTCCGGGGATGGGCGTTGCTTGGTTGTGGTCTAGAACGGGATGTCGTCTTCGGGCATGGAACCGGGCGCCTCATCCGGGAACGGCGGTTTGTCCGGGGCGCTCGGGCGGCCTCCGCCGGCGGGAGAGTCGAGCATCTGCATGTTCTGGGCAACGATCTCAGTGGTGTAGCGTTTGTTGCCGTCGCGGTCTTCCCAGGATCGCGTCTGCAGTTTGCCTTCGATGTAGATCTGGCTGCCCTTTTTGAGATATTCCCCGCTGATTTCAGCGAGCCGGCGCCACAAGATGACACGATGCCACTCGGTCCTTTCCTGCCTTTCCCCGGTGTTCTTGTCTTTCCACTCGTCTGAGGTGGCCAGGCTCAAGGTGGCCACGGCATCACCGCCCGTCGTGTAGCGGATCTCAGGATCCCTTCCCAGTCGACCGACCAGAATGACTTTGTTGACTCCCGCCATACCACTCATCTCCTTGCGTCTAGGACTGCGGGTTGAGGTTGATGTCTGCGCTGCTCCGGTTCGAGAGGCAATGCAAGACAGGGGGGCTTTCCATGTTCGTGAACCGGCGGCTCGAGTTTCTTTCCGGTGCAAACGGTCAACTGCCTTTCGCCATGCCCGCGATCAGGATCACGGTCTGCCGCCGGGGAGCCATCCGGTCAGGGACCTCTTATACCACGGGATGCCCTCTCGATCAATCCCCCCTGGATGTCGATCCACGGATGCTGGACCGGGGGCGCGGAGGGATGATTTTAGCGAAATGCCCCAAAACCTTATCTTTTACCCGTTCCACTGAGGAGCGCAGCCGGTTCTTTGCTTGACTCAGGGGATGCAAAAGGGTAAGGTCCTGTTTATTTTATGAATAAAAGCATTTCCCGGCGGACTGGGCTTTTTTCTTCACACGCTTCGCGTGCGCCGTTCCACCCCTCCGGGGCGGGTCATGGTTTTTCCAATATCCAGGAAATCGAGTGTGCGCGCGGAGGCGACCTGCAGGCCGCCGCGCAAGCAGGCGCTTAGATTGGCGCCGGGACGGGTGAAAGAGACGATTTCGGGATGGAAACTGCGTGGGATGCCCTGCATGGTTTTCCCGCGGTTTGGAGGTCTGTTATGGTGAAGGTGATCCCTTTGGGGGGGTTGGGCGAGATCGGCTTGAACATGATGCTCTTCGAGGCCGATGAGACCATTCTGGTGGTGGACTGCGGCTTGATGTTCCCGGATGAGCATATGCCGGGGGTCGATCTGGTGATCCCCAGCTTCGCGTACCTCGAGGACAAGCGGGAGCGGGTCAAGGCGGTGATCCTGACGCATGGCCATGAGGACCACATCGGCGCCATGCCCTTCTTCCTCCGCGACTTCGAGGTCCCCGTCTACGGAACGCGTTTCACCCTCGCCCTCCTGGAGGAAAAGCTGAAGGAACATCACCTTCCGGGAAAGGTGGATCTCAGGGAGGTCCGGGCCGGAGATCTGACCGAGGTGCCCCCCTTCAAGGTCGAATATATCTCTGTCAGCCACAGCATTGTCGATGGTGTGGGGCTTGCCATTCAAACCCCGGAGGGATTGCTCATTCACTCGGGCGATTTCAGGATCGATCCGACCCCCGTCGACAGCCAGTTCACCGACCTGGTGCGTTTTGCGCACCATGGTGAAAGCGGGGTGCTCGCATTCTTTTCGGATTCCACCAATGCCGAGAAGGAGGGCTCTACGCTAAGCGAGCGGGAGGTGACCCGGACGATCGAGGAGATATTCCGTCAGGCGAAGGGAAGGATCATCGTTGCGGCCTTCGCATCGAACATCACCCGCATCCAGCAGGTGATCCTGCTTGCCCTGAAATACGGCCGCCGCATCGTATTCAACGGCAAGAGCATGACGACCAATGTCATGATCGCAAGAAGGCTCGGTTTCATCGACATGCCGGATGACCTCGAGATCAGCGAACGTCAGATCGCCCAGTTTGCTGACGACAAAATTACGGTGCTCACGACCGGCACGCAGGGGGAGCCCATGTCGGCCCTGGCGCGGATGGCGCAGGGCGCCCACCGCACGATCCAGATCAAACCGGGCGACACGGTGGTGCTCTCCTCGCGGTTCATCCCCGGAAACGAGCGGGCCATCACGAACATCATCAACCGCCTCTACCGGCTGGGGGCCGATGTCATCTACGAGAAGGTCTCCGAGATCCACACCTCCGGCCATGCCCGGCAGGAGGAACTGAAGACGATGTTGAGCCTCGTGAGGCCGCGCTATCTCGTGCCGGTCCACGGGGAATACCGCCACCTGATCAAACACGCCCGCCTGGCTGTGGAGATGGGGATGTCCCCCGAACAGACCCTGGTCGTCGAAGACGGCGCCGTCCTGGCCTGCAAGGGCGGACGGGTGGGTGTTCAGGGGCAGGTGGAGACCGGCCGCATCATGGTGGACGGCAAGGGCGTCGGAGACGTGGCCGAGATGGTGTTGAGAGACCGGAGGCGGCTGAGCGGCCACGGCATGGTGATCGTTCTGCTCGCGATCGACGCGCAGACCGGCGAGCCGGTCTACGGACCGGATATCCTTTCGCGCGGCTTCGTCCTGCAGGATCAGGGCGGCTACATCCTTCAGGAGGCCAGGGAACTGGTGCGCGAAGTCACCGAGGAACTGGCCGCATCCGCTCCGCCCGTCAACTGGAGTGATGTCGAAGAGGAGATCGAGAGGCGGCTCAGGCGCTTTTTCTACAAATCCATCGAGCGCAATCCTCTGGTGCTGCCGCTGATCATCTCCGTATGACGGCTCGCCGGACCTGGTTCCGGCGGTTTGGAAATCAGGGCGCGTATCGTTCAGGCCATTGACCCTGCCAGGCGTGCGGATGCTGCGGAATCCATCACTCGAACCACGGGCCGATAGACCGGCAGCATCCATGCAAACTGCCGCCCCCGCCTTTGAACAGGGCCTGCGGGCGCTCCGGCAAGACGGTTTCCCCGCAGCCGGTGTTGGGGGGGGAAAAACAGGAGCGGCGGTCGGGGGTTCTGAAAACCGATACGGAGCAAGAGGGGAAGCGGAACGTGAGAGCGAAAGATGCGACAGAGGCGAGACCGGCCGGGCGAACCTATTCCATCAAGAGCGAGATCAAAGGTCTCCTGCTTTCCTGCCTGACGGTTTTTTTGGGCGGGAGTCTGTTGAGCTACCACCCGCCGGATCCTCTTTTCTGGAATGTAACGGGTTTTTCGTGGAAGGCCGGCAATCTCTTCGGCACGGCAGGGGCGCACCTGGCCGGTTTTTGTCTGACCTTGGCAGGTTTTGCGGCCCTGTGGCTGGTGCTGCTGCTGGGGGTGTTTTCCATCCTGGCCTTCAAGCGCCGTCCGATGCCCCCTGCATGGAAGACCTCAGCGGCTGTCTCGGTGCTGATCGCCGCGACCGCCGTGCTGATGCACCTGCACTTCCCCGGCGGCGTCCTGGTCCGCGGTGCGACGGTCATGAGCGGGGGCTTGGCCGGCATGATGGGGGCGCGCCTGAGCATCCGGTTTTTCAATCCGACCGGCGCCTACATCCTGAGCCTGACGGTGTTTGTCGTCGCGTTCATGATCTCGACCCGTTTGTCGCTGGGCTGGCTGTGCGCCACCCTCTGGGCCGTCGTCATGCGGGCAGTCCGAAGGGTCTCGGAGGGGATCCTCAAACGCCGTGAACGCAGGACCCGCATCCGCAGGACGAAAACCGCGCACGAGCAGCTCAAGGCCCGGCGGAAGGTCACGATCGTGGATCCGCCGAAGCCCCCGAAAAAGGCCCCCGAGCAGGAGGTCTTCGCGTTCGTGCAGGCGGACGGCGGCTTCGCGCTCCCCCGCCTCGATCTGCTGAACGATCCGCCGGAGAGGCAGGATGCCCGGATCCAGAAAGAAAGCCTCGAAATGAACGCCCGGATGCTGGAAAAAAAGCTGGTGGATTTCGGGGTGGAGGGCGAGGTCGTGGAGATCCTGCCCGGGCCCGTGATTACGCTCTATGAGTACAAACCGGCGCCCGGCGTCAAGATCAGCAAGGTGGCCGGCCTTTCGGACGACCTGGCGCTCGCGCTGCGGGCCGCGAGCATCCGGATCGTGGCCCCGATCCCCGGCAAGGCCGCCATCGGGATCGAGATTCCCAATCATCAGCGCGAACTGGTGTGCCTGAAGGAGATCCTGTGGAGCGAGACCTTCAAGGAGACCCCCTACAAACTCCCGATCGCGCTCGGCAAGGACATCACCGGAGCGCCGGTGATCGCCGATCTCGCCAAGATGCCGCACCTGCTGGTCGCCGGGGCGACCGGCACGGGAAAGAGCGTGTCGATCAACACCATCGTCAACAGCCTGCTCTTCAAGATGATGCCGGAGACTGTCCGGTTTCTGATGATCGACCCGAAGCGGATCGAGCTGTCCGTCTACCAGGACATCCCGCACCTCCTCCACCCCGTCGTGACCCAGCCGAAGGAGGCTACGAAGGCTTTGCGGTGGGCGGTGCGGGAGATGGAGCGGCGGTACATGCTGCTTTCGGACCGAGGGGTCCGGAATATTCAGACTTACAACGCCAAAGTGCTGAAGGAAAAGGCCCCCCCGACTGAGGGCGAGGGGGCCGGCGAGGGCGCGTCGCAGGTGCTGCCCTACATCATCCTGGTCATCGACGAACTCGCCGACCTGATGATGGTCTCGTCGAAGGAGGTCGAGGACGCCATCGCCCGGCTGGCCCAGATGTCGCGGGCGGCCGGGATCCACCTGATCATCGCTACGCAGAGGCCGTCCGTGGATGTCCTGACCGGCGTCATCAAGGCCAACTTCCCGGCCCGGATCTCGTTCCAGGTCTCCTCCAAGGTGGACTCCCGGACGATCCTGGACCGCATGGGGGCCGAGACCCTCCTCGGGGACGGCGACATGCTGTTCCTGCCGCCCGGGGTGGGGCGTTTGACCCGCATCCACGGCGCCTACGTTTCGGAGGAGGAGGTTCAGCGGGTCACGGATTTCCTGCGGGGGCAGCGCAAGCCTCAGTATGATGAATCCGTCCTGGCGGAGGTGGCCCAGGATGAGGAGGCTGCCGAAGAGGATGCCGAACTCGACGAAAAATACGATGAAGCGGTCGCCCTGGTCCTGCAGACCGGCCAGGCCTCGATTTCCATGGTGCAACGGAGGCTCCGGGTCGGTTATAATCGTGCTGCCCGGATGATCGAGGCCATGGAGAAGCAGGGGATCGTCGGTCCGTCGGACGGCGTTCGTCCGCGTGAGGTTTACGGCGACCGTTAGACCGTGGCGCAGCCTCGGCACGGCCGGGGCAGAAGAGTGAACGGCTGTAAGGAGGGGATCTGGAGGTCCTTCTTCGACGTATAATGAAGATCGAGGCCGATGACGGCTGAAAGGACGGTTCCCGAAGGGGGACAAGGTGAGAAGGAGTATGACGGAGATGGTGAAACGATGGTTGGCTGTATGTCTGATGTTGATGGTGGCCATGCCGGGGGTTTCGGTGCTGGCTGAGGACGAACCGGAGCTGGGGGCCCTTTTCGACGGTATCCGCGAACGCTACGGGTCTCTTTCCGGGTTGACGATGCCCTACACCAGAGAGGTCGTCACGCGGTCGATGAGCATGCTGGGCACCAAGGGCGGCGGCGACACCGCCTCGGGAAGGATCTTTTTCAAAGCGCCCCATTTTCTGCGGATGGAACAGGCGAGCCCAAGGGTGGAACTCCTCGTGACGGACGGCGGGACGATCTGGTGGTACGTCCCGGATGAGCGGGTGGTGCACCGGCACTCGGCCGATCGGTTCGGCCAGGAGCTGCGGCTGTTGAACGATATCTTCCAGGGGCTTCTGACGGTGGAGGAGCGGTTTGCCGTTTCCTACGGCGGGACGGAGGGCGGATACGAGCAGATCGTTCTGCGGCCGGACCCGCCCTGGGAGGAGATCGATCATGTCTTGATCAGCGTTTCGCCCGATTACAGGATCCGCAAGGTGGCTATCCACAACATGCTCGGGAGTGTGACCACCTTCACCCTCGATGAACCCGAACCGAAGACATCTTTCCCGGAGGGTTTTTTCCGCTTCACGCCGCCCGAAGGCGTCCGTACGGTGGAAAACGGGGATCAATGACGAGCCTCGGCGCGGCGGCCGGCCCGGTGGATAGGAGCCGTTGCGCCGGCGGGGCCGGGTCGTCAGTGGACCATGACGCGTGAGAGGAGGTGCCCGACCTGGTTCAGGTCCTGTAGGCTCGTGGCCGGCATGAAGTGGTGGATGTAGGGCAGCGCCGCCTGCATCCCCCGGCAGACGGGCTGGTAGCCGGGGTCTCCGGCCAGCGGATTGAGCCAGATGACGGTGTAAGCCTTCCGGTGAAGGATCTTCATCTCCTTTTCGAGGAGGGTCTTGCCGCCGAGATCCCACCCGTCGCTCAGAATGAGGATGACCGTGCGCCGGTTCAGCATCCGCATGCCCTGCGTGGTGTTGAATTGGTGCAAGCTGTAGCCGATGCGGGTCCCCCCGGACCATTCGGGCATCTCTTCCGACATGCGCTGGATCGCCTTTTCGATGCTCAGGTGCTTGACAACGAAGGTGATCGACTGCAGCACCGTGGAAAAGACGAACACCTCGGCCTTGGAGCCGATCCCGCGCAGACCGAGCAGAAAGGGCATGATGAAACGGGCGTATTTGTCCATCGACCCGCTCACGTCGGCCAGGATGACGAGCCGCTTGAGGCGCTGCTTCTTGCGGCGGAAGAAGAGCTCGACCGGCATCCCTTCGTATTTGAGGCTTCGGCGCATGATCCGCCTGAAGTCCAGCCTGCCGTGCTTCGGGGCGGCTTTGGGCCTGCGGGTCCGCTCGATCCGGAAGGGCTCCATCAGCCGTTTGAGGGCCAGCCTCGCCACCGGGATCTCCGTCTGCTCGAAACGCGACAGGTCCTTCTTGCCGATCTTGGAGATCGGACTGTAGGTCCGCCCTTCCATCCACTCCTGAGAAGGCTCCGGCTTCCTCGATTTCACGACCTTTTCGGCCGGCAGGTCCTGCTCGGGTTGATCCGGGGGCGACGAGCCGTCTACGCCCTCGTCCCGTGCGCCGTGCGCCGGCGCCGGCTCCGGCGGGGGTGCCTCGTCGGCCTCGATGTCCTGCCAGAACCGGTCGAAGAGTTCTCCGAACTGGCTCCACTCGAGTTGATTGGTGCAGAGATTGGTCCGCAGGGCGGCCGCGAAAACGTCCCTGTCCAGGCTCAGGCAGCCGATGCTCCGCAGCGCATCGTGAACGCTGCTCTGAAACATGCGAAACCCCTCCCCCCGCAGAAAATCCGCGAAGTGGACGACCCTGCCGGCCAGGCCGGGGGGGATCCCGCATCCGGGATCAGAGGAACGCGGCCGCCTGCTCATGGCTCGTCCAGATCTCTTCCCGAAAGCGCTTGAGGTCTTCCTGGTACTTGAGGATGCAGCCCAGGGTCTCGAGGACGACCGCTTCGTCGAGATAGTCCTTGTGGAGGGCGAGGAGGGCCTGGGCCCAGTCGAGCGTCTCGGAGATCCCCGGTTTCTTCAGGAGATCGACCTGCCGGATCCGCTGCATGAAGCGGGTGATCTGCTCCGCGAAACGGGATTCGATGTCCGGCACCTTGGCCATGATGATGGCGTATTCCTTCTCGAAGGAGGGGTAGTCGATCCAGTGGTAGAGGCAGCGCCTCTTGAGCGCATCGTGGACGTCGCGGGTCCGGTTGGATGTGACGATGACCATCGGGCGCTTACGGGCCTTGATAGTCCCCATCTCCGGGATCGTAATCTGGAAGTCCGAGAGGATTTCCAGCAGAAAGGCCTCGAACTCTTCATCCGACCGGTCGATTTCGTCGATGAGGAGGACGGGCGGGTTTTCGTCCGAGCGGAGGATGGCCTCCAGCAGGGGGCGTTTGATCAGGAATTTAAGGCTGTAGATCGCCTGCTCGATCTCCTCGGGGTTGCTGCTGCCTTCCTGCTGAAGCCGGATGTGCATGAGCTGTTTGGGATAGTCCCACTCGTAGAGGGAGGTGGCGGCGTCCAGGCCTTCATAGCATTGGAGGCGGATCAGATCGGTCTGAAAGAGGCGCGCCATGACGACGGCGACCTCCGTTTTCCCCACCCCCGGCTCCCCCTCGAGGAAGATGGGCTTTTCGAGGCGGTGCGCGAGATACAGGACGGTGGCGAGGGCGCGGTCTGCGATGTATTGGGCTTTGCCGAGTTCTTGTACTACCTGGTCGATATCCTCGAATCGGTCGATCAAGACAGGTTCCTCCTGACGGGCGATGCGTGTGAAATGGCCTCTCTCAGAGGCGATGCATGAAGCACAGGCTGCGGCGGGCCGGGCTTTGACCGGACGCCTGTGCAGATGCAGGAATGGCCTATCAGGGAGGGGGACAAAAGTCAACCCCCTTCGGTGTCCCGATTCGGGCCGGGATTGCTGAGGGGGCATCCCTGCCCGCTGCATCCGCACGAGGCACAGGGATCTTTCCGCGAAAAACGCCGGTAGATGTGCCGCACCACATACAGGGCCGCAAGACCCACCAGCACCCAGACGATGACGGTTTCCAGCATATCGAATATCCCTCCTGTCCCGTTGTTGCCCCGGATGGCTCGTGAACCAGCGGCCATCCGGAAAGGATGATCCGGCATGAGCCGGTTTCCAAATGAGTTTCCATCCGGAAATGATCTTTTATAACCCTCCCGGCGCCAATCTGCACGTCTGCCCCTGAGGCGAGCTGCAGGTCGTCGCACAAGCAGATGTGCAGATTGACGCCGGGGTCGACAAGCAAGATTATTTTGATATTATTTAAAATTATGGCTTTTGGACATTTTTTCAAGGCCCGCGGCTGTTTCATTGCTTGACCAAATGGAATAATAACCACAAAATACGCGCCGGGAGGGTGGTGCGAATGGGAATGGGGAAGGATCCTCAAAGGCGGGTGCGGGCGGCGGCTCAGCGCATCTGCATCATGATGGGGTCGGTTCTGCTCTGGGGGGTCTCGCCGGTTGCAGCGGCTGGCGCCGCCGGGTCGGGGTGCCTGGGTGCGCTCCAGGGCCGGGAGGCGGTGCTCGTGAGCGCACCGTCCGGCCGGGCGGTCCTGGCGCGGAACGAATCCCTCGGCTGTGTGCCGGCCTCGACCTTGAAGATCCTGACGGCCTTCGCGGCCATCCACGAAATGGGGCTGGATTACCGATTCCCGACCGACATCTTTCTCGACCCGTCCAGAAACCTGATCGTCAAGGGCTGGGGGGATCCGCTTCTGACCTCCGAGTCCCTCGCGGACCTCGCCCACCGGTTGTCCGGCAGGGTATCCAGCTTCAACGATCTCGTGCTGGACGATACCTACTTCGATCAGGACATCCGCATCTGCGGACGCGGCGCGTCCACGAACCCGTATGATGCGCCCGTCGGGGCCTTGTGCGCCAACTTCAACACGGTCTGCGTCACGCGGGACCGCCGGGGCCGGCTGGTTTCAGCCGAGCCGGAAACGCCCCTCATCCCCTTTGCCTGCGAGAAGGTCCGCGCGCTCGGTGTTCGTGAGGGGCGTGTGACCTTCACCCATGAGAGGGCCGAGGCGACGTTTTACGCCGGACATCTGCTCCGGCACTTTCTCGAGAAGGAGGGGTGCCGTATGCAGGGGGAGGTTCGCAGGGGGGCTGTTCCGGCCGATGCCGAACGGGTTCTGCGCTTCGAATCGGCTTTCACCCTCGAGACGGTTCTCGAGCGCATGCTCGAATTCTCCAACAATTTCGTGGCCAACCAGGTCTTCATCGCCATGGGGGCGCGGCGGTACGGGGCGCCCGGCACGGTGTCGAAAGGGGTGCGCGTCATGGAGGATATCGCCTTGAACGTGCTTGATCTGGACGGCATCCGGATTGCCGAAGGCTCGGGGCTTTCAAGGGAAAATAGGCTGAGCCCGCTTCAGATGATCCGCATCCTCGAGGCCTTTAGCCCCTATCGGGAGTTGCTGCGGAAGAAGCCCGGCATGCTATTCAAGACCGGGACCCTGAGCGGCGTCAAGAACCTTGCGGGGTATCTGGAGGGGCAGAGCGGAGTCTCTTACTCGTTCGCGGTCTTTCTGGGCCCGAGCGGCGCGCAGCTCGACGGGCTTATGGACTGCATCCGCCTGGGGTTGCCTTAGGGTGGCCGGGCTGTTTCCCATCCGGAAACGGGGATGTTTCTTGATCGGCTTCGCCGCGCGACCCCACCCCTTCGAAGCCTGTCCCGGTTTCATCCATATCGAGTAAACGTGCAGATGAACGCCGAGGTGGACGAGAAGGTCCATTTCCGGACGGAAACACTAAAGACAGGAGTGTATTGTACCATGCGACATTCGCTTTCATCCTTGGTCGGGGCGATTCTGCTGGTGGCGGCTGTTCCCCTGTGCGCCTTCGCGCAGTCGGAATCGGGGTTGCAGACGGGCGTGGTCTGCGTGCAGGGAAAGGTCTTTTATCGCTCTCCCATAGATGCCGGTCTGGTTCCCTATCCTGAGGTCACGGTTTCGGCCTGGCGGCACGGCACGGAGGAAGGGCTCGGAGAGACGAAAACAGGCGCGGACGGGGCATACCGTATCGATCTGCCGGTGCAGGACGACGGGCGGGTGGATCTGCGTGTCTGGGGTGTCCAGCGCATCGGCGGCACGGGGTTTTACTGCAGGGGGGCGGCCGAAGATGTTTCTTTCGGAGGAGTGCCGCCTAAGAGCGAAAGCGGCTGCATCGAAGTGGATATCGTCACTGAGTGCGAGGACAAGGTGCCCCACCGTTTCCGGTGAACGTGCCGGCTGGGGAAGATATCCTGCCTGTCCGTTTCTCGATGCGGGGGATGCGCTGTGCGGTTGAAGGACTTCGATGCGCTCTGCTGTTTCGGTTCTTGGAGTCTTCTCTTATGTCGGAAATTTACTTTGCTTCAACAAGGCCTCGAATCTGGGGATAAAAGCGTATTCATCGCCTGTTTTTTCGGGCGTGGTGCGTGGGCCGATGACGGCGGCATTTGTTTTTTAGTGGATACCCAGCGGAAATTGCTGGCAAGCATGGTCGAGTTTTCCATGCGGAGATGAGGGTTCTTTACTAATATCAAGAAAATCAAGCTGTTGCGTTGGGGCGACCTGCAGGTCGCCGCACAAGCAGCCGTGCAGATTGCCGCCGAGATTGGCCCATAAGTCCATTTCCGTAAGGAAACTCATTGACAGATATGTAAAACACTCTTTATAGTGTGCCCTGTGCTTCTGGCACAATCATCTAGATCGTCTCCTTTCAATCTGACTATTCTAACCTGCGCCCGTCCAAGGGCGATTGGTGCATATGCGAGTGTTTCCACCGGGGAAGACGCGTTTTCCTGCGGAGTTGGACAGAGATCCAATCTGAGCGGGTGCGTATTGTGTGCGAGTCAGCGCGCAGCAGCACCGGCAGATTGAGGCCAACGTGGGTGTGAAACAGGGTCGCTCTCTTGTGAGAGCGCGGCGCCCCTTCATTCAAGAACAGTACGCTCGGTCAACTACTTCGATTGATTCCATACTTGATCCGAAAGATTGACATTCTTCAACCTTCTGAAACCGAACAATTCGTTCAACGTTATATGCTGGTCCCGTCGAGAACCGGTGCAAGGTCAGCTCCAGTTTTGTAGCGTGGTCTTTTGTTCACCTGGTAACTTCAAACGATGGAGGCACGGTATGAAGAAGAGTGGTTGGGGTGTTTGGATCGTCCTGGTAGCGGCTTTTTTGATGCTGGCCCCAAGTGGACGTGCGGTGGCTGCAGAACCCATCATCATCGGTTGTCCGTTGCCGACCGCCTTCCTCTATGGCTGGGATGCGGAGCGCGGCGTGCGCTTGGCGGTCGATGAGATCAACGCCCAGGGCGGAGTCGATGTCGGCGGCGAAAAACGAATGTTGAAGGTGGAGTTGATCGACACACGGGATCTCGAGCCCGGCGTGCCGGTGAGCGAGGCCCTGCTCGCCGTCGAGAAGCTGATCCTCGAGAAGAAGGCCGACTTCATCGTCGGCGGTCCTGTCCGCTCGGAAGCGGCGCTGGCGGCCATGCCGCTCCTTTCCAAGCATCAGAAGGTCTCGATCGTCACCAGCGGCGTCCTCAGTCCCAAGTACCACGCCATGGTGGCGCAGGACTACGACAAGTACAAGTACTGCTTCAGGATCCATGGGGAGGCCAAGCAGCTCGTGACCGAGATCATGGACTGTCTCGAGCACATCAAGGGCACCTTCGGCCTGAACAATCTCTTCATCATGGTGCAGGACGTGGCCCATGCGCGGGCGGCGGGCAAGATCCTCGGCGACATCGCCCTGAAGAAGGGGTGGACGGTCTCCGGCACGGAGATCTTCCCGACCGGCACGGGGGACTTCTCCATGGGGCTTATCAAGGCCCAGAAGGCCGGCGCGCAGGTCCTGAGCCTGTGGATGGACATGCCCGAGAGCTCCATTCTCCTCAAGCAGTGGTATGACATGCAGCTCCCGGCCCTGCCGTTCGGGTCGACCCTGGCGGCGGCCGAGCAGCCCGGGTTCTGGAAGGCCACCGAAGGGAAGGGGGCCTACTGCCTCGCGAATGTGGTCAACGCCGGAAACGCCCCGAGCAACGCCACCCCCTGGACCATGAAATTCTATGACGCCTACACCGAGAAGTGGGGGATCGAACCCGAAGGGCTCGGGTCCTCCAGCAGCTACATGGCGATCTACACCCTGAAGGATGCGATCGAACGGGCGGGAACGCTCGAGAGCGGCGCCGTGATCACGGCGCTCGAGCAGACCGATCTGATGGGTGTTTACGGCCGCGTGCGCTTCGACCCGAAGAGCCATCAGGTGATCCCTTCTTACGACCCGCAGGAAGGCGCGGTCGGGAGCATCTTTCAGTGGCAGGACGGCAAGCGCGTGGTGGTCTTCCCCGAGTCGATCGCCATGGGCAAGATCATCCTGCCGCCGTGGATGAAGATGAAGCAGTAGCGGTTCCGTCGACGGCTTTTCATGCCGGGCCGCCCGCCGGAACACGCGCCGGCCGGCCCGGCCCGAACCAATGGAGGGCATTCGGGCGGCGTCATGGATATCTTCATATACGGTATTTTCAACAGCATTTCTCTGGCCCTGATGGCACTCGGCTTCGCCCTGGTGTACGGGATCAGCCGGGTCCCCAATTTCGCCCACGGCGCCTTGTACGTCGTAACGGGCTTCCTCACCTGGGGTTTCCTCCGAACGCTCCACCTGAACTACTTCCTCAGCATCCTTCTGGCGATGCTCATCACGGGCATCGTCGGGGCCCTGATCTATCAGTTGATCCTGGTGCGCGTCAGGGGTATGGCGATATCCGAGATCATCGCGTCCTACGCGATGGGGCTCGCCATCATCGAAGGGTTTCGCTGGTGGGGGTTCAAGGGCATGACCTACACGCTGCCGGTCTTCGTCGAGGGCAGTGTGACGATCGCGGGAATCCCGATCGACTGGCAAAGGATCCTGGTGGTGGCGGTCGGGGGGGCGGTGGTGGGTTTTCTGTGGCTTTTCACGCACTACACGAAGGTGGGGCTGGCCCTGCGGGGGATGGCCCAGGATGAACGGGCCTCTCTCATGCTCGGGATCGATTCGGACCGGATGGCGGTCGTGGCGATGAGCTTCGGGGCCATGCTGGCCGGGCTCGCCGCTATCATGCTGCTGCCGCTCGGCAACATCGTGGTCGAGAAGGGGTACGATGTCCTGATCCTGGCCATCGCGGTCTGCATCGTCGGCGGCTTGGGGAGCTGGATGGGGGCGGTCGTGGCCTCCTTCCTGATCGGCTTCGCCCAGATCTTCACGGTGGTTTACCTGGGGGCCCATTTCCAGATGGTGGTCGCTCTCCTGGCGATCATCATCACGCTGATCCTGCGCCCTTCGGGTCTTTTCGGACGTCAGAAGGAACTGGAGGAAAGGGTTTAAGCACTCATGACCGAACAGCGTCGCAAAGAACGGCTGGACCGGGGGATCAAGGTCCGCACCGACGGGCTCTACGCCCTCATGTCCTGGCGCGAGTTGTCCTATCTGACCCTGCCCCGGCTGGTCCTGATCCTGGGCATCATCATGCTGCCGCTCATCCTGCCGAGCCTCTACTGGCAGCGGGTGGTCTCCATCGTCTGCATCTATGCGCTTCTGGCGCTGAGTTTCGACTTCCTGGCCCATTACGTCGGGCTGGTGTCGCTCGGAGGCGCCTTTTTCATCGGGGTCGGCGGCTATATAGCCGCTATCCTCAACACCTCCTTCGGGTTGCATCCCCTTCTGACCGTCCCGATCGCCACGGTGTGCGGGGCGGTCATCTGCACGGTGCTGCTCCTGCCGTGTCTGCCGCTGCGCGGGGTGTATTTCGCGATCGTGACATTGATGTACCCTTTGCTGCTGGCGAGGGTCATCGAGGCCCTCGACATCCTAGGCGGAACCGACGGCATCATGGGCATCGAGAGCTTCCCGAGCCAGCGGGTCGAGGAGTATCTGGTCATCGCGCTGGTGCTCCTCTTTCTTTTCGGGGTTCGGCGTCTGGTCAACCTCGACATCGGGCTGGTCTTCCGCGCGGTGAAGGACAACGATCAGGCGGTGCGGGCCTCGGGCATGAATGTGACCTACTACAAGGCCCTGGGGGTGTTCATCGCCTCGGGCCTCGGGTGCCTTGGCGGGGCGTGCCTCGTACACATCTACATGTGGTCCGGGATCTCCCTCTTCGCGCTCGATTTTTCCATTCTGCCCATTGCTGCGACGGTGATCGGCGGCGGCGGAACGCTGGTGGGGCCGGTCCTCGGGTGTTTCATCCTGGTGCCCGTCTCCGAGCTTCTGAGGGCGTTCGGGACCTTGCGCATCGTCTTTTATGCCCTCATCCTCATGGCCTTCGTGGTGTTTCGCAGTGAGGGGCTCATGGTCTACGGGACCCGGAAATACCAGCAGTTCGAAAGGTGGGTGAAGGTATGAGCGCAGAACCGATCCTCGAGATCCGGGAGGTGACCAAGACCTTCGGCGGGATCCTGGCCCTGAACCGTCTGAGTTTCAATGTTTACCAGGGGGACGTCCTCGGGATCATCGGCCCGAACGGCTCGGGCAAGACCACGATCGTCAACTGCATTACGGGCTTCGTCAAACCGAGCTCGGGCAGGATCTTCTTCCGCGGGAAGGAGATCAGCGGCAAGCCCCCGCACAAGATCGCCGACATGGGGGTGGCGCGCACCTTCCAGATCATGCGGCCCTATTACAGTCTGCCCGCCTACAAGAACCTGGTGATCCCCCTCTTCTCGCCGCGTTCGAAGCGGACCGGCGGCTGGCGGGGCGGCGGAAAGCTCGGCGACCGCAACACGGTCAGCATCGACATCCTGGAGGAGATCGGCTTCGAGCGCGATTCCTACGTCCCTTACAAGATGGCCTCGAGCCTCCCGACGGGCTACCTGAAGCGCCTGGAGCTGGCGCGCTGCCTGGCGCTCAAGCCCGATGTGATCCTCTGCGACGAGGTGTTTTCGGGGCTCAGCATGAGCGAGATCGCCAGCATGGTGCCATTGATCGAACGGCTGCAGATGGAGGGGATCACCCTCGTGATGATCGAGCACCGCCTGCGCGAGCTGTTCCGGGTGGCCAACCGGGTGGTCGTCATGAATTTCGGCGAGAAATTGACCGAAGGGACGTCCGAGGAGGTCATGGCGGATCCGCGGGTGAAGGAGGCCTACTTCGGGTCCGAGGAGATTTCGGAGGTGATGACCTATGCTTGAGGCGTCCGGCTTGATGGTGTTTTACGAGAACATGCTCGCCCTGAACAACGTCAGCATCGCGTGCGCGGAGAAGCGGATCGTGGGGGTCTTCGGCGCCAACAGCGCCGGGAAGTCCACGCTCATGTACACCCTCTCCGGCATCATGGAGGACATCCGGAAAAAGGAGGCGATGGCCGGCGGCGAGCGGATCACGGTGCTCGGCAGTGTCACCTACCTGGGCGAGGACATCTCCGGCCTCAAGCCGAGCCTGAGGGCCCGCAAGGGTCTCATCCTCTGCCCCGAGCGGCGCCGCATCTTCAGCGAGAGCACGGTCCTCGAGAACCTCCGCATCGGCGCCTACCTGGCGAAGCCCGCCGAGGCGCGGGAGACCGAAGAGTACTGCTTCAAACTCTTCCCGCCCCTGGTCAAGCTGCGCAAACGCATCGGCGGGTTTCTGAGCGGCGGGGAGCAGCAGATGCTGGCGATCGG
>Ga0209164_1002839_pt1 | contig 17366 bp, 12 predicted proteins | sample MTBNYHSulfiMetaG_FD_187458 | JGI IMG/M metagenome (GOLD analysis project Ga0209164, IMG submission 187458) | Enrichment culture microbial communities from rom New York Harbor, USA that are MTBE-degrading - MTBE-NYH (New York Harbor Sulfidogenic)... | ecosystem: Environmental > Aquatic > Marine >...
CATCGCGTCAATGGATCCGCCGCTACTCCCCTTCGATCAGCCGCACCCGCAGCAGCCGTCCGTGCGCTCGAGCGTCCGCCGAGTACAGCGGCGCATCGAGCAGCTCCGCGAGGCCGGCCGAGAAGGCGTCGTAGAGCGTGCAGCCGACCTGCGCGCGTACCCGCGCGGCCGCCTCGACCGTCTCAGTGCCGAGCGGAACGGCGATCAGGTCGAGGGCTCGCAGGTCGCTCCACACGCGCACGGCGTCCTCGGCGTGAGAGTCGCGCGAAGCGACCCTGAGCACCTGGTAGAGGAACTGCGAGTCGACCGCGATGGCGAGCTCGCCGGCGATGTGGCGCACCAGCAGCCCGCGCGCTTCGCGCGAACCGGGCTCGTTACGGAACCACTTGACGCCGACAGACGCGCCATCGAGCACTTCGACTACAACTTCCGCGTCTTCGACGACCCGAACGAGCTCATGGCCGCCATTGCCGAGCGCAATGCCATCAACAACCGCTCCCGCGTCGTCGCCGGCTACTGCTGGGAGTGGCCGCCGAAGCACAAAGGCAACCCCGACTACGCCGACATTCAGCTGCCCGAGCATGAATTCGAGCGCTCCTGGAACCTCAACTCCACAAACACATGGGCAATCGACGACGACTCTATCAACCAGATCGGCTGCATTCACACCGCGCAGGGCCTCGAGTTCGACTATGTTGGCGTCATCATCGGCGACGACATGCGCTTCGAGAACGGTGCCGTCATCACCGACTACACGCGCCGCGCCAAAATGGATCAGTCGCTCAGGGGCCTCAAGGGCCTGGCCAAGACCGACCCCTACCGCGCCCAGTGCGAAGCCGACACCATCATCCGCAACGCCTACCGGGTGCTGATGACCCGAGGATTCAAGGTCTGCTACGTCTTCTGCACCGACTCCGCGCTTGCCGACTACCTCCGAACCCGCCTGCCGAAAGCCTGCACCCCCGCCGAGCAAGTCCCGCCCATCGCCGCCGAAGAACCGCTGAAGGACTGATAGGCATGTCGACGTTCGAAGACCTTACGCGCCAGATCATTGAGTTTCGCGACCCGCGCAACTGCAAACAGTTCCGCTCGCCGAGGAACCTCGCAGCGTCCATCTCGATAGAGGCCGCCGGACTTCTTGAGATCTTCCAGTGGACCAGCGATGAGACGATCGCCGAGGACGTCGGGGCGAACCGAACCGACATCGAGCGCGAACTCGCAGACATCGTCATCTACTGTCTCCTGTTGGCGCATGAGACAGGCACCGACCTCAAAGCAGCCCTCGAAGAGAAGATGCTGGAGAACAACTCTAAATACCCGGAAGAGCGGTCGCGGGGGAGCCGCGCGAAGTACACCGAGCTATAGCCGCGTCGGGTGTGGTTGCAGCGGGCCCGACAACGCAAGCAGGCCAGAAGCGGCTTCGCCTCTGAGCTGCTTATTTGTTGGTGGCGGGGGCGGGACCTGAACCTACGACCTTCGGGCAGTGAGGTCTCGCTTCGCAATCTACCTGAGATCATCTGAATCGGCTTCCCGCAGCTCAGACGCTGTCCAACGCCGGATCGCACGGCCTCCGATCAGCTGCCTCTGTTAGAAGACTGTTAGAAGGCGATGCTCCGCAAGCCTAGCCAACAAGCACCTTGTCCGGTTGCCACACCTTCCTCGTCTCCCTGCAATACCAGTCCCCGGCGGAGTCGTGTCCGATTTCAAGGCCGAGAGTCGCGTCCCCTTCGCGCGTCGGCCCGAGTTCATGCATCAGGTAGTCGTATAGGGGCTTTTCGTGCGCGGAGACAATCAACTGTCGACCAGCATCCCTTGCCAGCGCCGCAAGGAGCGCAGCGAAGTTCACCAGGTGAATGTCATCCATTGACTGAACGGGATCATCTAGAACCAAGACCGGCAGGCGGGTCGCTTCGATGAGGTTGAGTGATAAGAAGAGACAGAGGGCAGCGGTGTTTAGATTCCCCGCACTCAGTGTGGAGCCCGCACAAAGTGGGTCTACGTCAGGCGCGAACACCTTGGCTGCGACCTTCAGGCGTCGTAGTCTGACCTCTGGTGTGGTCAACCGCGGCTTGAACCTCTCCGCAGGTACCAGTCGAGAGAAGAGATCCTGCCAGAGGCCGTTCAGGTCATGGTCGATCAGTCGCGACAGGGCCTCCGCTCTTGTCTTCGAGGAGGCATCTGCCATCTCCCTCGCCGTATTGCGAATCTTGTTGACCTCGGTCAACCTTCGCGAGATCTCCGCCTGTGTCTCTTGCAGCGCCTTTGCCTTGCGCGCGGCATCCACTCGCCCCTCAGTTGCTGATCTCGCGTCCTGCAACAGGGACTTCAAGCCGTTCGCGTGTTCGAGTCGCTTGTCAGTCGCCTCTGTCAGTTCAGCTATGCCTCTGCCAACCACATCAACCAGCACGGGAAGCGGGGCCGCTACATCATCTAGCTTGATCGACAGCTCGTGGCAGAGCCCTGTGAGTGACCCCGCAGCTTCTCGCATTCTTGCGCTCGTGGCTTCGATGCTCTTCAGGCGCTGCTCTGCTCGTGACATGCTCTTCAGGTTGCTCCTCACAGCTTCACGTGCCTCACCAGACTTCTCTAGCTTCTGCAGCAACCGCTCGAGTGCGGACACTCGATCTGTAGCCTCATCGAGTGTGAGACCTTCTGCGATCTCGGCCTTGAGGGCAGAGACTTGAACGCGTAGTCGTTCGTTCTTCTCCTCGACCTCGCGTCGTTGACGCGCACGCTCGACTGCCACTCGATTCTCGTCTTCAAGACGCGCCATCTTCTCCTTTACATGCCTGCCAAGGTTCGCATCGTCGCCGTGATAGTGAAGATCACACACAGGACACACGTCGTCGATGATCAGTTCCTCGGCCGAGGCCAGCAGCGCAGACAGCTCCTCAACTCGCTTCAGGTCCTGGTCGGGCTGTTCCGACAGCTTCTTCGCCGAAAGCTCGCCTGCTGCTAGACTCTGCTCCAGCCCCGACAACTCGCTCCGAATCTGGGCCAATCGGTTCCTTCTCGTCTCGAGTGCAGCGATACTCTCCGTCACCCAGCGCTCCACGCCCTCGAAGAAGGCAAGATCATCCTCAATCCCCGGGAGGGAGCCAAGTTCGAGAGCCGCCGTTCTGGCAGTAGTCTCAAGATCCGTCCGCAGAGTGCTCAGTGTCTTCTCGCAGTCCTGGAGCTTCCTCTTCGCGTCTTCACGATCCTTCGTGACCGCTTTGTCGAGCTCGGAGACATCTGCCTCGAAGTCGGTCAGAGCCTCCTCGGCCTCAGCAAGAACTGAGGCGGCGTTCTTCAGCTTGCCCGCGAACTCTGCTGTCTCATCCTCGATAAGTGACAAGTGCTGGGCAGCCTCGTCGGCAGATCGGAGCTGCACCGAGAGTTCTGATGTGGCATCGATCATCCGCAGTCCCTCTATCCCCGAGCCTTCTACTTGCTCGTTGAACTGCTGCACCGATTGAAGCTGGCGCGCTTCTAGTTTCTGGCGTTCGGCCTCGGCTTGCTTGAGGCGGACATCTAGGTCGTCTCGAAGCCGCTCAATTGGCTCAAGTCTTGGACACCGCTTCCTCAGGTTGCGGATGTCGAGAGAGACTGAGACTCCTTCACTGAGGTTCATCAGATCGTCGAGTTGAAGAAGGTCCTGAACGAACCGAACCAAGGGCTGCTCTCCGTCCGTGGGAGAAGCCTCCTCGTAGGACTCAAAGAGCCTCGAGAGCTGGGCCTGGGAGAGGAATGCCCGGTCGCGGAAGTAAGTGCCTAGCTCACTTGAGACTGCGAGGCCGCCTCCGCTGCCTGACACGAACTCAATCCGGGTTCCGGCCTCGTCAATTGCGGTCAAGACTGACCTGGCGCCCGCATCCACGAAGTGGTTTGCCAAGCACCTCGGGTAGTCTTCCTCGTAGCGCCGAAGATCCCCGACTTCACCCGTGAGTGCATACTCTATCGCTTGCATGAGGCTGCTCTTGCCGGTGCCGTTCGCTCCGTGAACGAGCACTACCTGAGCGTCCAGCGGAACCTTGTGCGATCCAGCGATGCACCGGAAGTCGTCGACCTGAAGACTGGTCAGCCTTCTAATCACAGGGCACCTCCGGGAGTTCCAAGCCAACTGCTTCATTGATGCTCCGAACGAGCGTATCAGTAGTCTCTTCCGCTCCCTTCCTGGCAGCCCGCATGAGCCGCCGGGCGACATCGGCGTCAGCCTTTGAACTCAGTTGGTCAGCGAACTGATCATCCAGGGAGCCTATCGGCTGCACAGGATCCGGCAAAGCGAGCGGCAGAAGTGGGAGCAGCAGTGCATCGACTTCCTCCTTTGAGAGGGAGTCTGGGATATCGATTGTGCGAGCGAAGGCGCTGATTGCCTCTGCCGCGCTTCTGTCCTCACCCGTTGACACGCACACGCAGGTAACTGGCCGCGTGGAGTGGGTTCGACTCAAGATGACAATCAGACTCTTGAGGCTCTTGACCAGCTGTGTCTCTGCATCGTCCTTCGCCAGCACCACCAGATTGCCGTGGCTCCTCGGCCCAACCAAGACTGAGTGGAAGTCGAACTCCCTTCCAGCAACCTTGACAGGCATTGGAACAACTCTGTACTGGTCGTTGCGCGTCAAGACGGATTCAATGTACTCCAGCACTACACCGCCCCCATCGGAATCCGCTCGCTCAGCAAGTCCTTGGCCTGACCGAAGTCAAGACCCGCATGGATTATCTCGCTCTCCACTGACATCGATGTCGGTGATTCGGCCGCAGCCGGATTGGGCAGCCCGCCTGCCAGTACATCCACCCGTACACCCTCGTGGATGAGGCCTCTGTCAAACATCAGCAGAACGTCCCCCGCCTCGTCCTCATCGAGAGCGCCCTCATCGATCAGACGGACGTAGTCATATGCGGCATCGTGGAGGATGAAGACCTTCACCTCGAGTCCGCCATGCCTAACGACCAGCTGGCCGTGCGCTACCGGGTCATCAACGGGAATGCCGAGCTCCCAGCCTTGATCCGTAGCCACATCCACCAGCGCCACGAGTGACATGATCGGATAGTGAGGGCTGCGGTTCAGATAGTCTGCGTCATCGCGGATGCGACCCAAGGTTCCCGGCTTGTAGGGCATGTATCCGGTCGTAGCATCAGGTAGCTCTCGCTGCAGGTACTTGGCGATCGGACGCGAGATGGCGGCCGGCAACAGATCGCACAACGCCCTCCAACGATTGGCAGGATCCTCGCCGGCAAGCCGAGCATCGAGGGCCTCAAGAAGCATATCGGCACAAGCATCGAACGCTAGCACCCAGTCTGCATCGATCGGCGGGGCTCCCGACTCCAGGATCAATCGCAGCTTCGCCCGAACCGTGTGTAGCCAAAGCGCGCCCAAGAACTCCTTCGCCCACAACTGCACATTGGCCTGCTCCTTCAGCCGCGCAGCATCCTCTCCCTTGAATGCGTCTCCATGTACTCGTCGAAGGAACTTCTCTTGCTCTGGGCTCAGATTGCTGCCACAGAAGACCGCTCGCGGTAGAGCCACATCATGTGGCTCGTCAACACCCGCTATGTCCAGTGCAGCAATGAGGATGTCTGTATCGCGAGCCGACGAGCCGATGAATAGCGATGGCCGCTCTCGCAGCGCGGTCAGCGTAGCGTCACGGAGGCGAGAGTAGGCCTCGGCACGGGGCCATTCATCCGTTTGGTCCGCTGTGACAACGATGTACCGCCCATACTTGCCGCTATCCGCAGCAGTGGCGGCTGCACAGCCATGAATCTTCAGCATTCTTGGACGCGTCTCCGACAGATCATCCGGATGGGCAACGACACCGATGTCCGCATCCTCGGAGCACTGCCCAACCGCACGTTCTAGCAACGCATCCCAGTTCGTGGTGACAATGTCATCCACTAGACCTTCGCGCACTAGCATCGCTGCGAAGCGATGCTCTGCATCGGGAACGAGGTCCGACGCACCGTAGATCCTCGGAATCTGAAGCACATCACTGACGAGTGCATCGACACCGCCAACGCGAGGCAGCAAGCGTTCGGCCGCATCAGAGTAATTCTCGGCAAGTGCCTGCACAGCTGGGCCATCAGCCCAATCAGCTAGTTCGTTCTCGATTGCCACACCGTCGATTCCCGCAGCCTCAAGAACATCGAAGAAGCCTCCGCGTGCCTCATCGTCCGCCTCATCTAGGAATCGCTGTCGGAGAACGGAGAGGCCGCCGAGAATCATCTCGCCAGTACCTGGGACAACCTCGCGAGAGATTCCGGACCCAATACACCAGACGAAGCTCTCGCCATCACGACCAAGTGCTCTTGCAAGCACTGCGTCGTCCGCAGCGGAGAGCACTCGATAGGCATCGAGCACGCCGTCGCCGAGCTCATAGTCGTTGGCCAAGTGCAACTCCTCAGACTGGACACTCCGGAGTGCCGGAGCGAATCAGACCGCTCACCTGCAAGGATATCACTTCGTCCGAGATATCCTCATCGCCGCGATTGGCCGTCAAGCGGGGCTCAGATGTGAGCCCCCAACAGTATCCAACCGAAGATGATTCTCCACGTCCTCAGACCGAGGGGCGGCAGCAAGGAGAAGCTGACGCTGCTCCTCGGCAACGGTTGGGACATCAACGGACTCTAGAGCCTCCTGCACGCGTCCACCCACATGAAGGATGTGCCGTATAGGCACATCGAGATCTGCCCGGGAGAATGGGCCGTCAAGGTTCCAGATGCCGGCCACGCTCCGTTCGTTGTGGACGTGGAGGCGGGGGCTGTGACGTCCCCTGTGCCCTGAACACGACGAAGGCCGCGATTTCGAGTCTGTCGCGTCGCACACTTTTCCAGAGAGAGCCAACTCATAAGAGAGCCGCTCCAGCTGCGCGGGATCGCTGGTCTCGCATTGCCAGCTTGGACGGAATCATAGTCCTTCAGCGGAAACACGGTGCAACAGTAAGGCTTCACCGGACCGGCACATGCGCCGCCTCCCTTCAGCAATTGGCACCTATGCTAGCCCCGGTCCTTGATGGTGTCGGCAACCTTCTCGAGTTCAGGAAGACTGTCAACAAGGCCCTTGTCGTGAAGCAGCCATTCGACATCATAGCCCTTGACTGCCACATCCTTCTGAGCGACGAACTCTCGAATCTGCGTCACGTTCTTGCGGTCAAAGAAGTACGCCTTCAGCCGCGCAGCCGCCTGAATCTCGGCCTCATATGTGAAGTAGTACTGCTTCATGGAGTAGAGGAGGAAGGCGTAGATGGGCTCCAGGAGGTTTGCCTTCTCGAAAGGGACCTGCTCGCTCGAGAATGCCCGCTGACCGTATGTCAGGAAGGCCTGAAGCTCCGGAGCCGTGACCAGCTGCTGGCACGTTGTTGGATCCAGCGTGTCGTACTTCTTGCACAGCAGGAAGCTATACAGCTCCACGAGGATGGGCAGCATGTTGTTGATCATGATCTGGACGCGGTAGTCGGTATCCTGAGCGAGGTGCTTGTCGATCTTCTCTTTTGACGCTATGCACTTCCCATCAGCATCCTTCTCCAGAGAGCCTGACTCTACGCCTCGCGCTATCGCGGCATCGCGGTTGGCCTTGGGGCTGAGGCGCTTGGTCTTCGCATGCAAGTAGCACGCACTCGCAATCAGGTACTGGTAGGTTGACGGCACGCCAGCACCGAGTTGGTCATCATTGGGCTTGAATGCCGGCATCGCAAGACTGTGCCACCACTCGTCGCTGGGCGTGCTCTTGAAGATGCTGGCATACAGCTCATCGTCTTCGAAGTACTTGAGCCCGCCCTTCACGACACGGTCCGACAAACCAATCCACGCGTACCAAACCTGCGCAAGTTCTTGATTGGACAGCATTCTCGGAGTCCGCGCACCCGGCATCGTGTACTCGGACTTGCGACACCCGAGTGGCTTGGTCTCATACGCCCAGAGCGACTTCTGCTCTCCATCCTTGCGCTCGTAGAACCACTTCTTTGGCAGGTCCCTGAACGCTTTCTGGATGTCCTTCTGCTCCGAAGTGTTCGACTTCAGATTCCTCGGATTCATTGGGTTCTGGTCGTTGGTGCTCACGACGATGCTCGAGATGAATTCCATATCTGTCGACTTGATGATCTTGACTTGGACCCTCGCCTGTTCGCGGAACTGCTCCTGCTCCTTCGGCGTGGTCAAGCCTTCGTATGCATCTCTGATCGCGCAAACGGTCTGGCAACCGTTGATCACCTGCGGGCCCTGCAGCCTGATGCGTTTGCGTGTGCTGTCGTATGAATAGGAGCGGCAGGTGATCGTAATCCCGTTGTTCAGATGGTGGAATATCTTACGCCCCTTGGCTGTCTTCAGAGAACTGACGATCCTTGCGTTGACCGGTGAGTTCTGCTGCTGCAAACGCACGTTCCACTCGAACAGGGACCACTCATGCTCACGCCAGGCCTCGTAGAAGTCGTGAGCATACGCCAGCAGGTAGCAGTAATCCCTCTGACGCAGCACTTCCTTGTCAGCGTTCTGGAAGTGGAGGTCGATCTCAAGATCGACGTCTGCCGGAACGTCCATGGCGTGCATCGCGTCATAGAAGTCCGGCCACTCAAGAAGATGGAGAGTGACTCCCAGGCCGGTCAGTCTCTCCTTCTCCGCTTCGAAGTACTTCTTGCCTGCCTCGGTCATCAATCCCATGACTGCGACAGTGCCAGTGAGTACCGTGGCTTCGGCGTCAGCAGCTCGGTCCCGAGCGTAGTCCGAGCGCAACCTGTGGATTGCCTTGCTTGTCTCGTACTCGCCAGACTCATCCAGGAGCATGTTGATGCCGGAAACCAGCTCCATGACTGGCTTCTTTCCGAAGGTGGGCGCGGATTCTCCACCCTCTTCTAGCGTTTCGATCTCGGGACACTTGCACTGGAAGACCCGATATGTCTGGCTGGAGTGAGTGAAGAAGTCAATCCCGTGATCGTTCTTGCCGTCCGTGTACTCGAACTGGTCCTCATCGGTCGTCGCGAAGATCTCGGCCGTCATGTAGTCAAAAGCGGCGTGCTCGTTGAACTCGTCGAGATACACATCCGTACACTCCTGCAAACGGGTCACGACCTCCGGAAAGAAACGTCGAAAATCCGGCAGTTCGTGCGCGTGCTTCTTCTTTTCGCGCAACATGGAATCCGTCGCCCCCGATCAAACCGTTTCCAAGAAGTCCCCCTCGCGCACCGACGCCTCAATGGCATCGAGCCATGCGACGCCATCGTCGACGTCCCACCTCGCTGCCAGTAAGCGTTGGAACTCTCGGTACATGGTATCCGACGTGAAGGGACGGGATCTGTACCGTTGTAGAATGGTCCTCAGCTGGCCGTCCGTGATGGGAAGAATGTCGAGCTGGACTTCACCCTGACCTTCGATCCAGCCTCTCGCCTGCCTGAAGTTCACAGCAGTGCTGGGATGCACCGCGGGAGCCACGAAGATGCCTATCACAGTCCTACCAGGGCGACTCGCCATCACATTCTTCACGTGACGCTGAACCGGCTCTTGCTCCTGCGACCACTGATTCTCGCCAGTGCTTAGCGTTGCCTCCACAACCATCGTTCCGCATGCATACTCGAAGAGCATGTCCGCGCTGCCTGCGGCAGCGTGATGGACGGGGTACAACTCCTCGTCTATGCGGAAGCCGCGCGTATCCGACACATCGCACGTGAGCTCATTCACGGCGAGGAAGACTCGCCAAATAGCCCACTCGAAGAACGCAGGACGGTACGCATCTCCTCCGAGAAGGGTGTTGTCCGCAATCTGTTGGAAGAAGTCGTCGATCTCATCAATCTCGTGCGACTGCCTACGGTAGAACTCCTTCTCGCGTTTCCGAATGAGTTCGCCTCTCAGACGTTTCAGCTCTCCGCGCAAGGTGATCACGCTCGCCGATTCCTCGGCGACCCTCCCTGGGGCTTCCCCAAGCATGCGCCGCATCTCCGACAGGCTCTCCTGCAGGAAGTGGAGGTTGTCGGTGGGTAGAACGGGAGACGCCGCGGTGTAGAGCTCCTCAAGGTAGCTAGCCTCTTGGTATGGTGGCTCACCCCCTGCGAGAAGCCCCTCCACCAGCGAGCGATAGGAGTCACGAATGATGACTCGTGAACCGGCAAGCGCAAACAGTCCAGACATGGAGAAGTACCTTATGGCCGTGTCCGCGTAGTCGACCAGCTTGCCGCCTCGTGTTGATACGAAATCAGCCTCAACAATCCCGGCGAGCTCAGCCAGTGGCACGCCATTGGCCAACCCATCGACAACACGTCCACGAAGGCGTTCCGCACGCTTGCTTCGAGAGCTCTTCCCAGATGCGACGATTGAGTCAAGCAACTGCTTGGGTCTTCCCTCATCGTGGAGGCTGTCGCCGCCTGCAAACTGAAGACTGAATTCGCGCAGCGCTTCTCGACGTGCCTCGAGGTCCTCGGCATACGCATGCGCGATCATGTGGGAGCGAGCTTCAGCGAAGTGACGTCGCTTGCCAACAAGCCCCGTAATGGAGTCCCTGACTGCGCGGTAGGCGATGATTCGCTCAACAACATCCTCCGGGTTGGCGCCGTCCGTGTTGGTCACAAGGAAGAGAGCGATCTCCTCTTTCGATAGGCCGAGCATTCCCCCGCTGTCGAGTTCAGCCAGAACGCGGAGAAACAGCCAGAAAGGACGAAGGCGGAGCAACTCATAGCGAGAGTCACTCTCAATCGGGGAGCAAGTGCGGTACTTGAGCAATTGCCGCAGGAATACCTCCTGCTGCCCTGGTTCGTCTGAAGCAAGTAGAACGCGACCCGGCGCGGTGATCTCTACCGGTCCAGAGCGCCTCCATGCGCGAGCGAACCCCAGCTGATTGAACGCCGAAACCCACTTGCGCCCGCCTTGCCCCCGTGTGGTGCCTACGGTTCGCTTACCGGTTGGCGCGTAGACTCCGGCTTCGACCAGCGCTTCTAGGTAGTCCTCTTCTGCTTTGGCATCCCAGTCTCGTCCCTCGAACCCATCTCGAAGAACCGCCAGTGCTGGAGCAATGCGCTGCGGATTGCGCACTGTCGTGTTTCCGATGTTCCACGTGTGCATCATTTGGCAATGAAGAGGTACTCGTCGACGGAGTTCCTGTTGTCCCCCACCTTGTGCGCATGCGTGCCGAAGGAGTAGGTAAGCCGCGCGTCGAGAACCTCCACCTGGGAGCGGTGTCGCTTGAGCAGTTGAACCATCTCTTCCTTCGAAGGAATGGAGTTCGACGAATAGGACACGACTAGTATGCTGCATGGGAACTTTGCGAAGACAGCGTCAAAGGCGTCATGCAGCATGCGCCTGTAGGAGAAGGGTGTGTCGCGACGCTCCAGTCTCTTGGTCTTCGTGTCCTCAAGTATGGCGGCTTGCGTCCAGTAGGTCGCCAGACCTTCGACGAAGTGATACCGGCGCACATAGTCATTGTCGGAGTGCGGTGAGTAGTATGGAGTGTCCACGTACACAAGGTCGAAATCTCGCGCTTTCAAGTCACGGATGTCGGCCTGGGAAGCCGTGCAGACGGTTCCATTGTCGAAGACCGCCGCATTGTAAGACTCCACTGACTCAAGGAACTGCTCCTGCATGGAGATTCTGAGGTCGCGCCTGCCGTCGTCATACCGCTGGCCGACGACCGTGAACACTCCGCGCGGCTGCTTCTTGAGTGCTGCCCTAGTGAGCGAGGCAATCGCAAGCGATCGCTTCTTGCCCCTCAGCAACCTAAGGTTCCCCGATACAAGATCCAAGAACTCGTTGTCCTCGGGAGTGAAGTAGAGCCCGTTGAAATGGTCCTGGATGAAGGTTGGACCGCTGGCATTGTGGGCGAGAAGCTTCGCCACGTCCGCCTCCGAAAGACGAACGCGTGCGTTGGCTACAACGGCGTCAGCGATGCGGTAGCTGTATGCGAGGAAGTCGTTGGCATGGACGCGCTTGCCCATGGACTTCAGCAAGTATGAGACGGAACCTCCGCCCGAAAAGGCGTCGAGCGCGGTTTCGAAGTCGAGCGCATCGAACGCCTCAGCCAAGAAGGGGAGTATCCGACGCTTGCTGCCCATATAGCGTGAAGGCGGGAATCGCTCAGCCTGGGCAAGCACTGACTCAATACGTGTGCCCCTACCCATAGTTGCGGATGATTGCCTCGGGGACGGGTCCCCGCTTGCTCGCGTCGCAGTTGACGATACGCCTGGCACTCACCTGCTCGATCGTGTAGGCACTGTAAAGCTCCTCAACCAGCGGGTGCCAGCTGTTGCTCAACAGGACTTTGCATCCCGCATCACCCAGACGCCGATACTCCTGGGCCAACCTTCGGTGATCGTCTTCTCTGAACTGTGACTTGGTGTAACGCTTGAAATCTGCACTCTCCGAAACGGGGATGTAAGGCGGATCGAGGTACACGAAGTCGCCCCGAGTAGCAGTCACCAGGGCTTGGTGGTAGTCCGATGCGACCAGTTCAGCTGACTCAAGCGCGGCACTGGCTTCCCGCAGGAGTCCTTCGTCGCAGATGCTTGGGTTCTTGTACCTGCCATACGGAGTATTGAATACACCCTTCGCGTTGACCCGGTAGAGTCCATTGAAACAGGTCCTGTTCAGGTAGATCATCCTTGACGCTCGTTCGAGAGCGCCGAGCATGCTGGGTTGAGTCCCACGCAACTCGTAGAAGTAGTCCTCCTCATTAACGTGGGTCTTCAGATGGTCAATCAGTGCTTCAACGTCATCTCGCACCACCTGGTAGCAGTTGATTAGCTCAGCATTGGAATCTGATATCACCGCCTCGTCTGGCTGAACAGCGAAGAAGAGGGCTGCCCCCCCTGCAAACGGTTCATAGTAGCGCCCGAAACGAGCAGGGAGTCGGCTGGCAAGCTCCGATAGAAGCTGCGTCTTCCCTCCGGCCCACTTCAGAAAGGGCCTTGTTCGCCGTGTCGTGGCCGTACCCATTCTCGAATCGTACCAGCTCTCTCAGGCGCCGAAGCATCCTTCGTCGTGTTGGAAGAACGTTAGAAGCCGGGTCTGACATGTGAAACCGATCGGACTCGTTCACTGTACCTAACCTGCCAGTTTCTTGGTACCTGGTAGCGGCACTGAGTGTTCGACCTTCGGGGGGCTTCTACTCCGACCCTCGGGTTATGAGGTCTCGGCCTGCCCGTTCTCAGAGAATGGCAAGCGCGCGGACTTCGATTTGCCACGGGACACTCCCGCCCACTGTGCCAGCCGACCGCATGTACCGCTACCGGCGTAAGGCGAAAAGAGAGTGGGACACTCGGCGTGGTAGTGTGAATGGTGTGTTGAGTGAAATGTATGACACCCACAGCAAACCTTCGGCAAAGATTTTTAGATACTGCGTCAAATGGGACGCCAAAGATGGTATACAGATATTAGCGGCAGTTACGGAATCGTTTCCTACTTGAAGGGAGGTGTTGAAGATGGAACTGCAATCACTGATCAGCACGGCCCAGGGAAGCATCGTGGGGATTACACCTTGGGAACTGGCCGTCGTAGCAGCCACCTGGGCGAGAATACACCTGGACGGCGACGATGAGGCACCCACGATCGCATGGGCTCGCCGCATGGTCGGGTCAGAACCGACCACCGGCGAACTCACTGAATACCGCGACAACGGCGCATCGATAAGAGAGATAGCCGCTACTTGCGGGATGTCCAGGTCTACTGTAGCACGACGGCTGTCCCAGGCAGCCGCGTAGCAACGAGTTGAGCATATGAGAACCGAGACTCCATCTTGAAAGGATGAGTACCAATGAGTAGCAGCAATTACGGACAGCGAGTAGGCACACTCAGGGCGACGCCGGTGAAGCGAGCGCTGCGCAATGACGCACGCAAACTCCATATCGATGACGCCATCGGCGAGATCATCGACAACGCGATCGACAACTACGCCAAGCAGCAGCAACTGGGTCGCAGCGACGGGGACCTTGTGATCGACGTGTCGATGGACGAGAAGGAGGTGATCATACGCGAGAACTCTGGAGGAGTGTCCCCCGATGACCTCCAGGCATTCGTCCAGCTCGGCGCATCCGGACAGGTCTCCGCCGATAGTCCCCATATCGGTGTCTGGGGCCAGGGGCAGAAGCTGGCTCTTGCAGCGCTGGGTAGAGATGCGACCGTTCGCACCCGTTATTGGGATGACACACAGGCCTACGAGGTTGGTGAGCACATGACTGACCAGGTGGTCCTGCGGATGAGCGAGGACTGGTGGATGAGCGAGGACGATTGGGATGTTCCTGTCTACGTCCCCGATCAGGAGCTCTCATGCGGAGTGACCATCTATGAAATACGCAAGCTCAGCACACCTGTCGACGATGAGGTAGTGAGAGAGGTCCGCGTTGCGCTAGTTGACCTCTACAGCACGTTCCTTGCTGAGGCAGACGCGACGATACGACTCAATGGTGAGGCACTTGAAGCCCATTCGCTCTTGTCCGAAGAATCCCTGGCGTGTGTGTTCGCGTACCCTCCGGGGATGGAGCCCTCGAGGCACACATTCGAGTTCGAGGCGAAGCATCCTGTCGTTGAGGGCGGACGACGTGTAGACGAGGTGCACCGCCTACGCATGGAGATCATCGTGGGCTTGACCCCGCGTCAGGAGGTTCCTTCGGCGGGCGTCTATATGTTCGGGGTTCCCTCGACAACATCGGGCGCTCGGCTTGGACCCCGCAAGTTCGTCAAGGAACCGCTACAGGACGAGTCCGTAGGCTACACGACCGGTCCCAATAGCACGCTCAGGAAGGGTCACCCCACCCTTGGAAGGCTACGAATGTACGTCATCTTCAGCGGCGAAAGCGAGGACATCCCGTGGGGCATGCCCGGCAGTGCCGTGAAGCGCGGGTACAACGCGATGAATCCATTTGCCGATCAGATCCGTGACGCCATCAAAGAAGTAGCCGCTCCCTACGCCAAGTTCACCGCCAAGGCACGCGAAATCGACATGCTGCCGTTCTCCAATGTTTGGAAGGAGAAGAGCGACGAGGAGCGACGAGCCATCGTTCGTAGGGGAGCCCGGCTTCTTGAAGATGACCTTCTCGAGCCCGAGATTCACCGGAAGGTCAAGCCTCTCTTGGACAACGAATTCAAGCCCAGGCCGTTCATGGACTGGGACCATACCAGGGAGACTGTGGCGCCCACCTCATCCCCCGCCTTCGATGTGAAGCGGGCAAAGGAGATGGTCAGCACGATCAGCTCAAGGGACAAGCGACTGAAGGAGATCGAGGGTCTCGACCCTGATGCCGCTGTCGATGAGCTCATGAGCACTCTCAGCACGTTCGAAGAGAAGCAGCGCACTGGCTGGGATGAACCCGCCGAGCCTGCGGTGTTGCGGGAGAGAACCGTGCCCGTGTCCTTCCGTATCTCGCAGCGCAAGCTACGGCAGCTCATGAAGGCAACCGGCACCAGCAGCAAGACCGACGCGGTATCGACGGCCATCGAGAACTACCTGGCCGAACACGCGCTAGATGGCGAAGAGTGATTGAATTGAGTGCCTCCTCCACTCCTGAAGATCCGACTGACAGGACCCCCGTTGACTGGGCCACTCAGCTCTGGCAACACGGTGGCCAAGCATCAGTACCGCGAACGGATCAGACACGCAGTCCGCAATTCAATGTGCTGTCGACCGATTCCCAGCAGGGTGCCTCTTGACGTTAGAATCCACGTTCACCGCAAGTCGAACCGTCGCTCGGATTGCGACAACATTGCGAAGCCAATACTCGATTCACTCGTCGATGCGCTAGGCTTCGACAGTTGGGGTCGCAGCGACGATGACCGAGTCCGTCGACTTGAGGTTACGGTGAACGAGTGCGAACAGAATGAGAGCGTCACGATAGAGATTCACGCTCTGCGCAAACCAGTCTCGGTCACATCAGGAACCGCAACCACCGTGAGGGGGTCATGGCTGTCCACTGATCAGACCGATCACGGCCGCGAGATCGCTCCCCCCCGTGGAGGCGGAAGGGCAACGGGTGCCCGCGAGGTGTCCTTCTTCAGCTGTCCGGAAATCGATCCCACAACGTATCTGCATCTGTCAGTTAGAACAGGTAGCGATTCGTACAAGCTGCGCCGCTACATCTACGCACCAGACAAGGATCTCCACGAGTTCATCATGGCAGACGCACCCAAGTACGCGGACCTGCGGAGACTCTACGACTGCGGAGTCCAGGCAGTCCATCCGGAACAGGCTCAGCATGACGTGAACCAGACCGAGTACTGGGCCCGTGAGATCCGGGAGCGCAACGAACGCGAACCAGCGAGCAACGAATAGGCCTTGGACAGCCCCCCGGCTCCTTACTAGTGGGGGGCTGCCTTCATCTTGCTCTGCACGCCTGGAAGGAATCACCTGAACCGCGGGTCGGGCCGCGATCCGGTTAGGGCGATGCAGGTCGGTGGAGGCAGCGACTCATGAAGAATGGGCGCGTCGACAGAGCATCTTGCCGAGACTGTCGCTCGCGAAGGGCAGCATCCCAGGAGTCTCGTGCACGCAAGAGTTCACCCTCGATGGCAGCGCTACAATGGTGGCACCATCATCGCAGACACTGGAGTCCCAGGTGACCTTCAAGTACGGATACGAAGAAGAAGGACTCTATGTGGAGCAAGGTACTGATCGCGTGCCCGACGACGGTCGGTTCTACATCCTGCTTAGAGGTCAGGTAATCGAGAATGAAGCGACTGCCAAACGTGCGCTGGCGCGACTTCAACAGCTCCTGGTGAATCCCCTAACCGATGAAGCCCTAGCCGGCGGGCAGGACATGAGGGCTCGGATTCTTGAGAACGAGATGGCTGCACGACACCTGCGTGAGTCTACCGCAGAGAAGACCGCCCAGTACGGTCGCAAGGGTCGAAAGGGCTAGGCTTCGTGTGCGGCCAGCGCTGCCTGGGATACATTTGATCCCGAAACCGCAGATGCCCTCCTAGCCACGGCCCTGCGTGAATACTCGCTGGAAGTCCGCGATATCCACTTCGGGGCAGGAGACAGACAGCGCGCGCACCGACTCAGTATGATGGCCCTCCTCATCAAGTCCGGTGAATTCGGGTCCGGCCTGGCTGTCGAGCGTATTCGCTCATCAGAGCAAACGTCTCGGGCCTGAGCAGCGCCTTATCGCACTTGCGGCGCATGTAGGTCACCTGACGACGTCCCACATCCAGGGTGTTAGAAGAGTGTTAGAAGCTCGCCCCTGGCAACGCAAACAGGCCAGCCCCGTTTCCGGCACTGACCTGCTAGTTTCTTGGTAGCGGGGGTATGATTTGAACCTACGCCCTTCGGGTTACTGTCCCGACCGCGACTGATTCCCGTCGGGTCGGACACCCGACGCTGAGCGCAAACGTACCGGCGTCCACCCATTGGTAATCGGAATCCCAAAATCAACCGACTTGACCCAGACTCCCAGCTTAGACCTCTCTTGTGTTGACGAATGGCG
>Ga0209164_1002843_pt1 | contig 17357 bp, 10 predicted proteins | sample MTBNYHSulfiMetaG_FD_187458 | JGI IMG/M metagenome (GOLD analysis project Ga0209164, IMG submission 187458) | Enrichment culture microbial communities from rom New York Harbor, USA that are MTBE-degrading - MTBE-NYH (New York Harbor Sulfidogenic)... | ecosystem: Environmental > Aquatic > Marine >...
CGGCGGGGTCGGACACCGTGACCCACCAGGTGAGTGTGGGCGGCGCAACCGTCGCCGCCTTCACCTGGTCGCCGGAGATGCCCTACGTGGGGGAGACGGTGGCGTTCGTCGACCAGTCCACCGGCGATCCGACCTCGTGGTCGTGGGACTTCGGCGACGGGGCGGGGAGCAGCGCCCAGAACCCGATCCACACCTACGCCGCCGAGGGGCGGTACGTGGTGACCCTCACCGTGGAGGGCGACGGCGGCTCGGATCTTGCCGACGCCGCGCTGGTGGTGGTTGAGGGGAGCGTGCCGTCGGGAGGCAGCGAGGTTCCGGTGACCCCGCCGGACACCCCGGTGGGGGAGCAGGTGGCGACGGCTGTGGACAGCTCCGGTAACCGGGTGGTGGTCTGGCGGGAGCCGGCGAGCAGCCTGAAGAACGGTGGTGACGGCATCTTCGGCCGGGTGTTCGGGCCCGACGACGAGCCGCTGGGCGACCTCTTCGAGGTGGCGACGGGCGACGCCGGCACGCTGGGCGACCCGTCGGTGGCGGTGGACGCCGAGGGGGACTTTTTCGTCGGCTTCAGCAAGTCCGGCGGCGACGGCGGGATCTTCGGCCGCTTCTTCACCTCGGACCAGGTCCCGGTGGGGGGGAGCATCCGGCTCGACGACGGGGCCGTGCAGCCCACGAGCCCGAAGGTGGCGGCGAGCAACGCCGGCGAGCTGGCGGTGGTGTGGACCGACGTCACGTCCAAGAGCCTCTCCGGGGAGGGCATCTTCGGCCGCGCGTTCTCCTCCGACGGGCAGCCGAAGGGCCCGGCGGTGCGGGTCGATCCCGGCACCGCCGCCGAGATCTCGGACCCCGAGGTGGCCGCTGACGCCATGGGCAGCTTCGTGGTCGTGTGGTCTGAGAGCGCCGCGGACAAGGTGGACGGTGGGGACGGCGTGTTCGGCCGCACCTTCGGTCCCGACGGCCAGCCGACGGGTGACGCGGTGGTGCTCAACGACGACCCCTCGGGCGAGGTGAAGGAAGCCGGGGTGGGGCGCTCGGCGACCGGGGCCGCCGTGGTGACGTGGTCCGAGGACCGCGGCACCGCCTCCGGCTGGGACGTCTTCGCCCGCCGGCTGGACGCCTCCGGCCAGACCGTGGGCGTGCAGATCCGCGTCAACGCGGGCGCCGAGGGGACCCAGGAGCGGCCGGCGGTGGCGGTCAACCCGGCGGGCGACTTCGCCGTCGCCTGGGAGAGCCACGCCGGCAAGATCCTCGACGGCGACGACGGCATCTTCGGGCGCTTCTTCGACCCGGACGGCGAGCCCATCGGGCCTGACATCGAGGTCGTGGTGCCGGCCGGAGGGCTCGAGCCGCGGTTCCCGTCCACCGAGCTCGCCAACGACGACGCCATGACCGTGGCCTACACCAAGGTCGGGTCGTCCGGCCCGCAGGGGGTGTTCTTCCGCACCTTCTCGGTCGAGAGCGTGCCGGGAGTGTGCGACGAGGGCGCGACCGCGCTGTGCCTCAACCAGGACCGCTTTCGGGTGGAGGTTTCGTGGCGCGACTTCGAGGACGGCACCGGCGTCGGCCAGGCGGTGCCCCTCACCGACGACACCGGCTACTTCTGGTTCTTCGACGAGGCCAACGTGGAGGTGGTGCTCAAGGTGCTCGACGGGACCTGGCTGAACGGGCACTTCTGGGTGTTCTACGGAGCCCTGTCCAACGTCGAGTTCGCTATCACGGTCACCGACACCGCCACCGGGGCCTCGGTCACCTACCACAACCCGATGGGCAACTTCGCCAGCGTCGGCGACACCGGGGCGATTCCCGGTGACGGAAAGACCGCCGTGCAGCGGACGGTGGCGGCCCCGGTCGGCGTGGTCGAACCGGAGACCGCGGCCCTCTACACCGAGCTGGTCCGAGCTGGGTCCTCCGGCAAGGTGCTCGCGCAGGGGGAGTGCACGCCGGGGCCTACCACGCTGTGCCTGAACCAGACGCGGTTCCGGGTGGAGGTGAGCTGGCGGGCGTTTGACGGGACCACTGGGGTGGGGGAGGCGGTGCCGCTGACGTCGGACACCGGCTGCTTCTGGTTCTTCGACGACGCGAACCTGGAGCTGATCCTCAAAGTCCTCGACGGGCGGTGGTTGAACGGCCACTTTTGGGTGTTCTACGGCGCGCTTTCGAACGTGGAGTACACCATCACCGTCACCGACACCGAGACCGGCGAGCGGAAGGTCTACGTCAACCCGATGCGCGAGTTCGGCAGCGTCGGCGACACGGAGGCGTTCGCGGCGCCGTAGGGGGACGCCAGGTTCAGACGGGTGGAGCCAGTGGAGGTGAATCGCGAGGGGGATGACATCGCTTCTGGTGTTCGTCGTCGTCGGTGCGGTGACCCGCGGCATGGCCTCGCTCGGAAAGCAGCTCGAGGTGCTGATGGTGGACCCCGAGTCCGGGGCCGTGTCACAGAGGCTTCTGCTTCCGCCAGTCGAGGCCGGCTGCGTGGCTGCACCCGCACTCGACCTGGAGACCGGAACGGCGTACCTCGGTCGGCACTGGGTGCTGATGTTCTGCGGGGGCAAGACGAGGTCGGTGACCGCTTACAGCCTCGAGCGACATCGGCCCCGCTGCGCACGCGGGGAGGTCGAAGTCATGAGCGTCAGCCCTTCGGCAACAACGATCATGCGGACGGAGAGGTCGTGGCGAGAGGCGGGCTGGCGGCCGGGGTTCGCCCCGACGGTGGCCAGAGCGAAAGCGCAGGGCAGCATGTCGCTGATGCAGGCCTCCCATCCTGCGCACGCTGCGGCGTCTGGCGAGGCCGTCGTGACGGCTGCCAAACGCCCCGGAAACCGTCACATCCCGACGAGCAGCGAAAGAGCGAGGAGGGATCCTCCTCAGCTGAGGCAGATACCCGGGCCCTGTGGGCCCGCGCTCTGGATGCCTGGCTCGGTGGTTGGCCTCAGGAGATCCCCGGCGGCGGGTCGCCCTGACCTGACGAAGGCCGAGCCGGGACATCCACGGTGGCGTGGGCGTCTCGTCACCCGCCCCCCGCTGCCTGCCGCCGGCCGCCCGATCCCGGATGACGGGCGGCGGGCTGCAGGCGGCAGGAGCCGGGGAACGGGGAGCAGGGCCGGGGTCGTCGCGCTCCCGGTCCCGCCGCCGGCCGTCCGCACCCCGAACCCGAACCCCGGATCTCCATCGAACCCGGACTCGGTAGCGTCGGTAAGAGTCTGCTGATACGAGCTTTCCGCTGCAATGAACAGGTCAACCGGGGTTGGAGCGCGCTTCATGTTAGTCAGGAGCCCCGCAGGGGGCGAAGCAATCCCCCACGGTGTTCTTTCGCTCGGGGGATCGCGTCGTCGCTTGAGCTCCTCGCGATGACGTGGGAAGAGGGCGCTTCATTGGAAGGAGCCCGAAGGGCAGAGCCTGTCCCGAGCGAGTGCGAGGGAAGGAATCTGCCTCGACGAAGGTGCCCCCTTCGCTGGGGCAGATCCCTCCACGGCCCCTCGCTCACGCTCGGGGCCGCGTTCGGGATGACACAAAGGGGCGGGCGGCGCCGAGGCCCGTTGCGGGGCAGGCGGGACGCCTGCCCCACAACCCGCGACCGGGGGTGTCACAGGCCGCTGTCGCCAGGCCGCGCCAGGGTGACAGCACGTGTCGAGACGGCCTGTGCAGAGCGGTGCGTGTGGTCTGCCGGCTCGTGGAAGCTGCGAGGCCTCCGCAAGCGAAACGGCACCCCGCGGGCGGGGGCCTCGCTCACGCGGGGCCTCCCCCGGAGAATATCTTCGGTGGCCGCAACGGGGGACATCGGGTGCGGGTACGGGCTTGGGGGGAGCAGGACGCCGAGGTCAGTCGCTACGCGGTCTACCGGGGCGGTTCGTCCGGACCGCCATCTTCAGTGCGGGTGCGGATCTCGGCAATCGCCTGCTCGAGGGTGAGGTCAGCGAGGAGGGCGGCGCGTTCCTTCGTGTAGTCCCCGTGTCCCGGGTCGTACTGCATCAGGAAGCGGATGGCGCCGGACGGGCCGAGGCGTTCGGTGAGGGCCGCCCAGCCCTCCCGGCGGAGCTCGTAGTCGGACAGTGCAGAGGCAACGGGCGTCATTGGCCCTCCTCGATCAGCTGCCCCGCCACGACGCTAGCCCGGATCATCCACCAGACTCCTGCTGCGGCCGGCAATGCACCGCACTCAGCGGTGCTTCCTCACCTCGGGGTGCTCGACGTACTGTCAGTACGCCTCCGCGCCCCTCGGCTCGGAATCCCCACTGCGCACGGCGCCTCGCCGGCCTCGCGACGAAGCCCGGTGAATGATCCGGGCTTGGGTTGACCACGGCGACCCTCAGCGAGGGGGCGTGACGTCGCGCCAGGGTCAGCATGTGGTCGTCGGCGGTTGCCAGCCACGTAGCTCCTGCCTCCTCGGCGAACGCCACGTGCAGGGCGTCAAGGGGCTGGAAGCCGAGGGTCCCGAGAACACGTGCCCGCGCCGCGACCCGGTCCGTGAGCTGGACCTCGACGCTCGCTCCGTTCAGCCAGGTGGCCGCCGCCAGCCGCCCACAACCCGAATCCGAGCCCCGGATCTCCACCAGGCACGGTTCCGATAGCGCCGGTGAGGGTCGGTTGATGACGGCGCTCCGGCGCGATGGACATGTCGGCCTGAACTGGAACGCGCTTCATGTAAGTAGGGAGGAACTCCCCATCCTGTCATCCCGAGGAAGCCGAAGGCTGACGAGGGATCTGCCTCGACGAAGGCGCTCCCTCCGGTGGGGCAGATCCCTCCGCGGCCCCTCGCTCACGCTCGGGGTCGCGTTCGGGATGACACAAAGGGGCGGGCGGCGCCGAGGCCCGTTGCGGGGCAGGCGAGACTCCCCCCCCCACAACCCGCGACCGGAGGCGTCACAGGCCGCTGTCGCCAGGCCGCGGCGAGCTGCCAGCACGTTTCGAGAGAGCCTGTGAGGAGCGCCCCTCCGGAGGCATCGGCTCACCCCGAACGCACAACGGCCCACCGCGCGGGTGGGCCGTGAGGTCGCTGGTGTCGTGTGCGCTACCGGGTCAGGCCGCGGATCAGCTCCACCGCCCGCTCGCGGGTCAGGGCGTCGCCGAGCGGGAGGGTCTTGAGGTTCGACCAGCCGGCGGCGGTCAGGTTCACGTAGTCGACCCGCGTCTGCTCGTCCCAGTACAGGACCACGGAGAGGTCGAGCCCGGCCTCGACCTTGGCGGTCGCCAGCGGCAGGGTCGGGTTGGTGGCGATCATCTCGTGGTGGCCGAACACCGTGGTGTGGCGCCTACGCTTCGTCACCGGGTCCGGGTCGCCCAGCTCCGGCTTGAGCTGGACGATCTGGAACAGGCAGGTGCGCAGGTCCATGAGGAGCAGGTGGGGGTCGCCGGACTGCAGGTCGAGGAACAGCCGCGGCCGGGCCAGCTGCACCGGGTCCGGGATGTTGTAGCAGACCACGCCCCACGGGATCAGCCCGCCGGGCCACAGGGCGGCGGCCGCGGCGAGGTCAACCTCGCCGTCGTCCTCCACCGGCAGCACCGCGACCATGGCGTAGCCGTTCGAGTCCCCCTCGACGTCCTCCCACCAGGCGACGTGGGCGAGGGTGGTGGCGTAGGTGACCGGGCCGTCGTCCTCCTCGACGATGGTCGAGACGCGCTGCACGAAGAGGGCCGGGCTGGTGGCCGACGGCCCGCCGCCGGCGATCGCCGCCGGGCCCCACCAGGTGCCGTTGTTGTACGTGGCGACCGTCACCTGGGCGAGGTCGTCGGCGCCGTCCTGCCAGAGCAGGACCACGGTGGCGGTGGCGTCGTCGAAAGCCACCTCGAGGTGGCTCGCGTCGACGGCGGTGCTCTGGGGGACCGGGAGAACGGAGGTCGTGCCGTCGGTGCGGACGACGCTCAGCTTCAGCACGTCCGCGTCCGCGGCGAGCCGGTAGAGGGTGCCGTTCTTGGCCAGGGCCATGTCGCCGGCCGCCGCCGGAAGGGCAGCCGCCGCGAGCAGGCCCAGGATCACGCAGATGTCTCGTATGTTCCGCATGGTCACCCCCTCAGGTTGACCACCGAGGTCATGTCCGTGGCGAGGAGCACGTCGACCACCTCCTCGCTGATGGCGATCTCCGGGAAGTAGCCGGCGAGCTCGCGCAGCCGCCGGCGGGCGCGAAACGCGTCGCCCCGGCGCACGGCCGTCTCGCCGAGCAGGAACAGGCAGTTCTTGACCACGAGCGGGTCGTCGTTGGCCAGCGCCAGCTCGAGGGCCCGCTCGCCGGAGGACTCGGCCTTGTCGAGCTGGTCGTCGAGCAGGTAGCCGTAGCAGAGGTCCTGGAGCGTCTGGTGCAGGTAGTCGCTGACCCCTTCGGCCCCGATGGCCTCGAGCTGGGCGCGCGCCTCCTCACACAAGGTGATGCCCTCCTGCAGGCGATCGGTGCACATGAGGACATAGCCGAGGTTGTCCTTCTCCTGCGCTTCCATGATCCGCTGGACGCCGTTCTCGCCGCTGTGAAGAGACAGCGCCTGCCGGTAGCAGGACTCCGCCTCCTCGAAGCTCGAGCTGCGCATGGCGAGGGTTCCGGTGAGGTTCGCGCTGCGTGCGATGAGCTCCTGGTCCTCGAGCTTGGCGGCGATCTCCCGGGCGCGCTCCGCGTAGGAGTGGGCGCGCTCGGTCTCACCGGCAATGTCTTGAGCCACCGCCGTGTGGTGGGCGGCGAGCCAGCGATTTCGGAGGCTCTTGCTCGACAGCAGGATCCTCTTCAGCCGGGGGAGCAGCGGCTCCGCCGTCTCCTGCTCGATGTGGAGCCAGCACCGGGAGCAGAACGCCTGGTCGGCGAGGTCCGCTTCACCGTGGGCGGTGGCGAGCTCCTCCGCTTCCTGGAGCAGGGCCTCCGACTCGGAGAACCGTCCGTCGACGAACGCCGCCCTAGCTCCCGCCAGCAGCTCCTCGAAACGTTCCCTCACGAGCCGAACCTCGCGCGCTCTCTCGCCTCGCGGGAGCGGCGTTCGACGATTTCCTTGCGGACCTTGAACTCGAGGAACTCCTGGACCTCGCGCCGCGCCTCGGGGCCGAGCTGTCGCAGCATCTGCAGCGTCTGCATGTCCTGCTGGCTGAGCGGCTGCATGGCAGGGGCCGGGCGGGCGGTGTCGCGCTGGCCCTGGAAGAACTCGGTGACGTCGAGCTCGAGGACGCCGAGGATCTTGAAGAGATTCTCGAGGGAGACCCGGTACTCCCCCTTTTCCATCCGGGAGAGGTCCGACTGCTGGATGCCAATCTGGCGTGCCAGCTCGGTCTGGCTCAGGTGCCGCTCCTTGCGCAGACGCCGAAGGCGGCTGCCGATCGCAGCGACCTCGGGCGAGTGACGTGTGGTTGCGGCCACGGCTTGTCGATCCTCCAACTCCCGTGTAGCATGCCCCGCGCTGGAGAGGGCAGACCCCTCCCACGCTAGAGTTGATGATAGTGCCCTCGAACCCCGCCGTCAACCGCCTCCAACGGCCCGAGCCGCCGGCCGCGCGGAGCGTCGACCGGGAGGCGCGATGACCCGCCTGATGCGCGCCCCGCTCGCCCTGCCCGTGGTCCTCGCCCGGCACCGATTTCTGGTCGGCCAGCTGGTCTGGCGCTCGTTCTCCGCCCGCCACGCCGGCAGCTACCTCGGTTGGATGTGGGCCCCGGTGAGCACGGTGGTCCAGTTCACTCTCTACCTGGTGGTGTTCGCGGTCATCCTCGAGATCAAGGTCGAAGGTCTTGGCATCGATCTTGCTAGGCGGCCCGACGTGGGCTTCGGGGTGTTTCTCATCACCGGCATGCTGCCGTTTCTGGTGCTCAACGACGCGGTGTTGCGGTCGACCCGGGTGTTCCGCGCCAACGTCAGCCTGGTCCAGCGGGTGCGCTTCCCGGCCGAGGTGCTGGTGCTGTCCGACACCTTTGGCGGGCTGCTCCACCACGCGGCGGCGCTGGTGGTCGTGACGGGCATCTGCCTGGCGCGCGGTCACCTCGGGTGGGACGGCCTGCCCTGGCTCGGGCTGGGGCTCGCCCTGCTGCTGCTGCTGGTGGTCGGCCTCGGGCTCCTCATGAGCGTGGTCGGCGCCTACCTGCCGGACCTGTCCGAGGTGCTGGGGCTGCTCCTGCAGGTGGCGTTCTTCTCCGCCCCGATCGTGTACCCTCTGGCGGCGGTGCCGGCCGGGCACCTGCGGACCGTGGTCGAGTGGAACCCGCTCACCGCGCTGGTGGGGGTCTTCCGGGCCGGCCTGCTCGGGGCGAGCGCCCCCTCGGCGGCGGCGGTCGCGACGCTTGCCGGGCTCGGGCTGGCTGCGGTCGCGCTCGGGGCCGCGGCCCTCGACCGGTGGCGTGACACCATTCCCGACGCCCTCTAGGGGCGGGGATTTCAGAAGTGACTGAGCTGGAGAGGCTCGTGGAGGTCAAGACGATGAGTTCGAGACGAGTGCTGACGCTCCTGGTGATGGTGGGATGCTGCGCCGCGGTGGCCTGGTCCCAGCAGCCGCCGCCACCCACCACCCCGCCCCCCGCCGGCGCCGACGGCCGGCCGTCGCTGCCGGTGACCCCCCTCGACCGCTCGAAGCTGTCGGAGGAGGAGCGGGAGCAGCTGGACGAGTTCATGGAGGGGCAGATCCCCAGCGGCTGGTCCTACGGCGAGCTGATCGCCCGCCTCATGGAGCCGATCGCGGTCCCCAAGGCGGACATCATCCCCCTGGGGGACGGGCTGGTCGCCCCCCACAAGGCGATTCCCTGGAAGATGGTCGTGGTGAAGGAGGAGGGGGACACCGTCTGGGTGCGGCAGCTGCCGCCGGAGGACCCCAGGTCCTCGGTGCACAAGCTGTGGATCATGCAGCAGCAGCGGGAGCTCGCCGAGCTGGAGTTCGACCGCCGCGCCGAGACGGAGAAGGCATTCTTCGTGGACTTCTCCACCGACCCGGTGCCGCCCCCCTCGGTGGAGTCGCTGCGCTTCGAGAAGGTGGCGAGCGAGCTGCCCAACAAGGGGCGCTGGCAGATGAACTTTGACCTGGCCGACATGAACGGCGACGGGGTCGTCGACATCGTCCTGCCGCCGGAGCGGCTCGGCGCGGGGCTGCCCGCCATCTTCCTCGGCCAGGGCGGGGGGAAGTTCACCTACTGGAGGGACGCCTACTACACCACCACCGTGCCCTACGACTACGGCGGCATCGCCGCCGCAGACCTCGACGGCGACGGCGACCAGGACCTGGTCCTGGCGATCCACTTCAAGGAGCAGTACGTCCTCTACAACCAGGGCCAGGGGAAGTTCTCCAAGGCGACCAAGCTGCCGAGTCCCGAGACCCGGGTCTCCTCCCGTGCCGTGACCGTCGGCGACTTCGACGGCGACGGCCGCCCGGACCTCGCCTTCCTGGCCGAGCTCACCTACGACTACCGCCAGAGCCAGCTGCTGCCGGAGGCCCCTTCCGCCTGGGTGGTGCTCAACCGCGGGGACGACCGCTGGGAGGCGTTGGCGGAAGGGATGCCGCGCCAGCTGCTCGGCGACCGCATCGGCGCCGCGGACCTCGACGGCGACGGCCGACTCGACCTGGTGCTCTCCTCCGGCAAGACCGGGTGGCGTTCACTGGCCTGGCTCAACACCGCCGAGGGCTGGAAGGAGTCGTACGGCACCGGGGTGCTGAGCAGCGCCTGGCACGGCGAGGTCGTGCTCGACCCCATGCCGCCCGAGGGCGAGGTCCAGCTGTTCGCAACGTTCGAGCAGTTCAAGATGGTGGGGGGGAAGAACACCGTGCGCACAGGGATCATCGCTTACCGCTGGGGCGACGGTGGCCTGTCCGAGCCCGGCGAGGTGGTCGTCGTCAGCGGCGACATGACCAGCCAGTACAGCCGGGTGGCCACCGGCGACCTCAACGGGGACGGTCTTACCGACCTCGTCGCGGGGCGCCGGGGCGGCGGCCTCGAGGTGTTCGTCCAGGGCCCCGCTGGGGTGTTCTCCCTCGAGCGGGGGAGCGAGCTTGACGGCGTCGGCCGATCCTACGGCATCCGGCTCGCCGACCTCGACGGGGACGGGAGGGACGACATCGTCGCCTCGTACAGTCCGCGCGGGGACGCGCTCCCCGGCGGGGTTCACGTCTGGCTGACCCGGACCGCGGTGCCCGCCCCTTGACGGCGGGGCACGAAGGGGCCATAATCCGGGACGGGTTTGTGGAGATTGCCGGCGAAGAGGGGTTGACAGGGGAGTGGCCGGCGCGCTACATTCTATGCTGCGATGACATGGATCTTACCCAAGTTTGGTTACGACATAACTTACGGGAGGTGATGTGCAACGTGGTGAGTGGCGACTGACAACCCGAGGTGGTTGGACTCAGTTCTCGTCCGAAGAACCTGAAGGAAGGAGTCTTGGAGTATGAAGCGGTTTCTCACTCTGGCGCTCGTCGGCGGGCTGGCGCTGGGGCTGACCAGCGTCGCGCACGCGAATTTCTGCGCGTTCGACGCCGCGCCGGCCTCGACGATCCTGTACCCGTTCGTCGCCTTCGACTACAACAACCCGATCGACGGCACGACCACGCTGTACTCGGTGACCAACGTGTCCTGGGAAGCGCAGATCGTCCACTTCGTGCTGTGGACCGACTACTCGCTGCCGATCTTCGACTGGAACGTGGTGCTCTCGGGTTATGACGTGCAGACCCAGAACATCCGCGACTTCCTCTACTTCGGCGACCTGCCGAACACCGGTACCTCCGGCACCCTCGTGGTGAACGGCGGTCTGCCTCTGGCGGACGGCCCGGTCACCACCCCGTACCTGCCGGACGCGCAGGGGACCAACGCCATCGCGTCCCGGTGCCCCTCGACCAGCGTTGCGTACCCGGACTACCCGATCATCGGCCAGGGCCTGCTCGACGCCATCAAGCTGTTCCTCCAGGCGTCCCAGGAAGTCGACAAGATGCACGGCGAGTGCGCCGGCAGCGCGTCGACCTACATGCAGGGTGACTGGTTCGAGAGTCGGAACCTCAGCGAAGTGACCTGGATGTACATCACTGCCGACGTGGTCTGGACCTGCAACCTGGCCCTCGTCGACGCCCCGGCCGACGACTACTTCGTCGTGCCGCCGACCCCGGCGCCGAACCCGCGTTCCGAGCCCACCAGCTCCCTCGGCCAGAAGGTCGTCGCCAACGTACTGATGGGTGACGTGTTCTGGGTGAACAACGCGGCCCGCTTCTCCGAGGCGGACAACGCCGTCCACATCGAGGCCGACTGGTACAACGACAACGTCGTCACCATCACCCCGGCCCTCGAGCCGTCGTCCTTCTACTACCAGTACTCCGTCCGGTTCGCTCAGCAGAGCGACCGGCGCGAGCCGCTGCCGACCGCGTGGGCCTTCCGCTACATCGGCTGGCAGGATAGTGCCGTCGACACCTGGATCCGGGCCTTCAAGAAGGCGACCAACTCGCCGCCGCCGGTGACCAGCCTCGGTCAGCGCACCGACCCGCACGTGTGGGACCTCGACCTGACCTACGCCGACCCCACCATCCCGTACCCCTCGAGCATGATCGCCTGCGATCGGCTGGCCTACACCTACTTCGCGTGGGACGAGGACGAGGATGTCCGCGAGACCGGCGCTGGCAACCCGTGGTCCTGCCCGCCCTGGTTCCCGACCTGCGGCGCCGGGTTCTCCCCGAACCTGCTGCCCCTCGAGACCCAGGAAGTCAGCGTCGACCAGTTCAACATGGTTGACACCGACGGCTGGGTGCTCTTCCTGTGGCCCGCTTCGAACTGGGCCGACGGCGACGACGCCTGGGCGCAGTCCGACTGGTACCAGACCTGGATGGGCGCCAAGTACGGTGCGTACGGCACCTACACCGCCGCCATGTCCGGCACCGTGATGGGTAACTTCAACTGCTTCAGCGACCAGATCGACTTCGGCAACGCGCTGGGCATCAACTACAACTACGTTGACCAGTTCGTCGGCGGCGGCTACCGCACGTCCCCGAACGTCTACTAGTCGCAGCTTCGACTGCAACATCGGGAGCGGCCCTCGGGCCGCTCCCTTTTTTTGCCCCGAAGAGACCGTCATTCCGAGCCCCGCCCCCTGCGGCCCGCCGCCCGTCATCCGGGATCGGGCGGCAGGCGGCAGGCAGCGGGGGGCGGGACCGGGATCGGGGGACGGGAGGACGACGACCCCGGCCCTGCTCCCTGTCACCCGAGCCCTGCCGCCCACGGCCCGCCGCCCGTCATCCGGGATCGGGCGGCCGGCGGCGGGGAGCGGGGCCAGGCCAGGAGGCGTGCATGTTGCGGTTCGGGAACTGTGGGCACGGCTGGCGCCGGCTCGGGCTGACGGGGGCCGGGTGCGCCCGTGTTCTGTGCATTGCTCGTGGCCCGGAAGCCGGTGCGTTGTGGCAGGATTCTCACCGCAGGCACCACACAACTCCCACGTCAGCAGTGGGATGCGCGCCTCAGCTCACATGTCATCCCGAACGCGACCCCGAGCGAAGCGAAGGGGGAGCGGAGGGATCTGCCCCGGCGGAGGGAGCACCTTCGTTGGGGCAGATCCCTCGTCGCTTCGCTCCTCGGGATGACATGTTGTGTGGGTGCTCGACCTTGCGCCTTTGCGCCTTTGCGCCTTTGCGTTTCCTCCTCTAGAGCGCTGACGGGGTGGAGGTCGTTGGGTTGCGGGCGAAGCCCGCGCTGGGATGCTACACTCGTCTCGTCACTTCGAGTCGAGCGGTTTTCAGACGGCAGAGAGCGGCGTGGACCTGACGGCTTCGCGGGGGGCGGCGGTGCTGCCGGAGGTGCCGACATGAACAAATCGCTGACACTGTGTGGTCTGATCCTGCTCGCCGCCGGCCTCGCCGGCGCCGCCACCACCAGCCGGTTGACCGGGGCCGTGGTCGACCAGGATGGCGCGCCGCTTCCCGGCGTGACCGTGACCCTGAGCTCGGAGGTGCTCATCGGCGGCCCCCAGGCCCAGGTTACCGATGCGGCGGGGTCCTTCCAGTTCCTGCTCCTGCCGCCGGGCCGGTACCGGGTCGATACCGAGCTTGCCGGCTACCTGCCGGCCGGGGTCGAGGCGCGGGTCGCCCTGGACCGCGCGACCGCGGTGCAGGTGCGGCTGGTGCGGCGGGAGTTCGCCGGCTCGATCGAGGTCTCGGCCGTGGCGCCGCTGGTGGACACCACCCAGGTGAACAGCGGCGACAGTTACGACGAGGCGTTCCTGCAGCACGCCGCGGTGGGCATGGACGGCCGCGACTACCTGAGCGTCATCGGCCAGGCCGCGGGCTCGGTCGGCTCCGGCAACGTCCGGGTCATGGGCGGCGTGCAGTCGGACAACGTGTACCTGGTGGACGGCCTCAACACCACCGACCCGGCGACCGCCACCTTCGCCACCCTCGTCAACTACGACTCGATCCAGGAGGTCTCGATCCAGACCACCGGCTTCGAGGCGGAGTTCGGCCAGGCGCTGGGCGGGGTGGTCAACCTGGTGACCAGGGCGGGGGGCAACGCCTTCTCCGGCTCGCTCGACGTCCGCTACCGCGACGAGGGCTTTGCCGAGGGGGGCGAGCACTGGGACCCGGAGGTCAACGTAAGCTCCCTGCGCAAGGTCTCGGCCACCCTCGGCGGTCCCCTCCTCAGGGACCGGCTGTGGTTCTTCCTGTCGGTCGGCAACACCCTGTCGAAGGCCACCCCCCAAGGCTCCCCGGTCACCTTCGAGTTCGACGGCTACGAGTGGCTGGGCAAGCTGACCTGGCAGGCGTCCGACGCCAGCCGGGTCACCGTCAAGGCGTGGGGCGACCCGGCCGAGATCCACAACTCCAACGCCAGCAGGTACATCACCGCGGAGGCCGGCGCGAAGCAGGACCAGGGGGGCAACATCTACCACGCCGAGCTGAGCTCGGTGCTCTCCGACGCCTGGCTGCTCACGTTCCAGGCGGGCGCCAACCGCCAGTACCTCGACGGCTACCCGATGTCTGGCCGCACCGACCTCCCGGCGTACCTCGACGGGGACCTCGAGGCGCCCAACGGGGTCTGGTTCAACAACTGGCTCGACGCCCAGTACTCGGACCGCGACCGCGACCAGTACCGCGCCGTGGCCAGCTGGTTCCTCGACGGCGCGGCCGGCTCGCACGAGGTCAAGGGGGGCGTCGAGTACAGCGGGGTCGACTTCGGTTTCCGGCAGTTCTATCCCGGCGGCGCCTGGTTCGAGGTGTACGAGTACCGCGGCGCCCACCCCGGCGGCTCCGGCCTGAACGACGTCGACGGCGACGGCTACACCGACTACCGGATGCACCGCGGCCTGCCCGACGCCGGGGAGTGGGGGGAGTCCTCGGGCGACCTGTGGACCGCGTTCGCGCAGGACACCTGGCGGCCGCTCCCCAGCCTGACCGTCAAGCCCGGCGTGCGCCTCGACACCGCCGAGTACGCCAACCTCCTCGGCCAGAGCGTGGCGGACTTCCAGTTCTGGCAGCCGCGCGTCGGCGTGGCCTGGGACCTCGTCGGCACCGGCCGCAGCGTCCTCCGAGCCAGCTGGGGGCGCTTCATGCACCCCGCCTCGGTCAACCTGGCAGACACCGTCAACGGGCGGGCGCAGTACGGTTCTCTCGAGTACACCGGGTACGAGAGCTACTGCCGGGATTACTTCCCGCCGGGGTCCAACTTCTGCAACCGGGAGTGGCTGGCGCAGAACCGCGCCCTCGACGGCCAGGAGGTGGTGACCGTCGACGCCGCCGGGAACGAGCACTACTGGTACCTCACCTCGCAGGTGGGCACCGACCCCTTCCAGACGGTCGACACCCTGGGGGTGGGCCGGCTCGAGCCGGCCTGGGCCGAGAGCCTTACGCTGGCCTTCGAGCAGCAGCTGGGGGCCGAGACCTCGGTGTCGGTGGAGTACGTCCACAAGGACACCCGGGACCTGCTGGAGGACGCCTGCGTCAACAACGCCTGGCTGTGGGACCCGGGCGCGCCCCGGCCGAGCTTCGACGACCCGGGCACCTGGACGAGCGCAGCCGGCTGCACCGGCTACGTCCTCCTCAACCCCCCGGGCGAGCGGCGCGAGTACGAGGCGTACATCGCCCAGGTGGAGGCGCGGACCGGGGCGTTGCACCTCATGGGGAGCTACACCTACGCGACCTCGCGGGGGAACTCCCAGTCAGAGGCCTGGGATACCTATGCCTCGGCGCCCTACGACTTCTTCCCGCTCGACGTCTACAACATCTACGGCTACCTGAGCGACGACCGGCGTCACCGGGTCAAGCTCAACGGCTACCTGCTGCTGCCCCTGGACTTCACCGTCGGCTTCAGCGGCTTCTGGTCGTCGAGCCCGGCGCTCAGCGTGTATGCGAGCTGCGCGAACACCACCGAGGAGGCGTTGGCTGAGGGGGGCTACGACCCGCGCCTGGTCGACTACTGCTCGGTCGACAGCGCCAGCTGGGAGGGTTACTTCCTGCTGCCCCGCGGCGCCCGCCGCGGCTCCAGCAACTCCCAGGTCGACGTCAGCGTCGCCAAGGCGTTCAGGTTCAAGGGGGTCTCCCTGGAGCTGAACCTGGCCGTCGTCAACCTCCTGGGCAGCGAGCGGGTGGTCCAGTACCAGACCTACGAGCTCCTGCCTGACAGCAACGAGCTGAACCCCGACGGCACCCCCAACCCCAACTACGACCCGGACAACGTCTGGGGCGCCCCGCTCTCCTGGCAGCAGCCGCGGCGGTACGAGGTCGGGATGCGGGTGGAGTTCTGAGACCGGGGGCGGAACCCGCCCCGGCACGGGTGGGGAGGGCCTCGAGCACGCGGGCGTCCACGTCCACCAGCCAGTAGAACGGCACGCCTGCGTGCAGGTGGCCGGTGGCCTTGCCCACGCGGTCATGGCGCTCGGTCGAGGGGGAGACGACCTCGCACACCCAGTCCGGCACCACTCGCACGGGGCGCTCGCCTTCGGCCTCGAGGTGGTGGGTTTCGCGCCCGCCTTGCTCGGCGCCCTGATCGTGAGCGTGGTCAGCGGGCTGCTTTCGGTGTTCGCGCCCGACAAGAAGAAGGGCTGACAGCCACTGCCAGGGGGCTCCTCGGTTCGGCGCGATCACCTGCAGCGGGGTTGGCGGAAGGCGTAGTCCTGGAGCGCCTCGAGAGCCAGGTCGCGGACCTCTGGCTCGGGGTCGTTCTTGGCCACCTCCACCAGCCAGGCCAGGATGCGCGGCGAGCCGTAGTGGCCCATGGCGACCAACGCCTGCTCCTTGTACAGACGGTCCCGCCGCGCGAACTGGTTGACGATCATCGCCTCCGCGTCGGGGTCGAGGCCTTGCGCCAGCGGCAGCACCCCATAGGCGCTGCCCGGGGCCGACGGGTCGTCCACCAGTTTCCACAGGGCGCCCCGCACCGCGCTCTCCCGGGAGCCGGCGAGCGCGGAGGACGCCGCACGCGAGACCTCGGGCGAGGGGTCGCGCAGGAGGGCGATCAACGCCTCCGTGACCTGCGGCCTCGCGATGGCCCGAAGATGATTGAGGATCAGGATCACCCGCTCGTCGCCCCCGGTCTCGAGGCGCTTCAACAGCGCCGCGACGGCGAGATCCTGGTCGCTAGCACGGTGCAGGAGACCGGCCGCGCGGTCAAGCTCCATCGGGTCCGTGGCGCGGGCGAGGGCGGCCAACGCCGCCTCGGTGCCGACGGGGTCCCCCTCCGCGATGAGGGCGCCGATCTCCCACAGGCGCCGCCCGTCGAGGATCTCCTCCACCAGGCGCTCCCGCAGCTCCTCCTCGGTGGGTGGCGGTGGGGTAGGGGGCGGGACTTCCACCCGGCCCGGGTCGCCGCCGATGTGCGGCTTGGGAGTCGGCCTCGGCGTGACGCGGATGGCGAGGGGCGCACTGCTCACCGAGCCCACCCAGCGGACCCCTTCAGTGCCCTCGTAGCCGTCGAAGGACGCCCGTCCCGGCTCGTACTCGAGCCTCACCTCGTACCGTCCGGGCGGCAGGCGCCACTCGCGGGCGCGGTCCGCCAGACCCACCGCGTGGTATGAGAAGACCTCGCCCGGTGCCAGCACCCGGGCACCGAACCAGGGGACCGCCTTCGGACCCGCGGCCGGCTGCCGCTCGACGGCGCGGGCGCCCTCCCCCTCGACCCGCAGCCGCAGTACCTGGGGAAGGAACACGACCGTGTCGTCGCCACGGTTGGCCACCGTCAGGTCGTAGACGAGAGCTTCCCCCTCCTGCAGGTCGAGGCGCTCCGCCTCGACGGTGATGACCAGCGGCACGGCCGGCTCCCCGGCGTTGGGGCGCGAAGCGGAGACCATCGCCAGGGCCGCAACCGCGACGACGAGGGCGACGCGTCCCATGCCTCGATCGTACACCGAGAGGCCGGGATGGTCTGCCTTCGTTGCGGGAGATCCCTCACCCCGCTCCGCGGGGTTCGGGATGACATGGTGGGGGGGCGCGGGGTTCGGGATGACATGGTGGGGGGGG
>Ga0209164_1002844_pt1 | contig 17341 bp, 8 predicted proteins | sample MTBNYHSulfiMetaG_FD_187458 | JGI IMG/M metagenome (GOLD analysis project Ga0209164, IMG submission 187458) | Enrichment culture microbial communities from rom New York Harbor, USA that are MTBE-degrading - MTBE-NYH (New York Harbor Sulfidogenic)... | ecosystem: Environmental > Aquatic > Marine >...
CCCTTTCAAAGGCAAAATCACCGGCAGGAGGGATTTCGGCCTTCCACCGCTCGACCGCTTCCATGGCGATTGCCTGCAGCCGCTTGAGGTGTTTCTTGTAGGAAGGCCGGTCTCCCTTTTCGACGAGCTCGGCCATGAACCGATGGAAGACCTCGTGCAGAAGCTCCCCTTTCTGAAGGGGCTCGAGCCACCTGAGCATCTCTTTTTCCATCTCCTCGAGCGGCTCGACATTCAGGACATGATGGATGAAGTAGGCGAAAGGGCATTTGGCAAGGCTCTCCAGCCTTGAACAGGAGAGATCGCCCCCTTCTCTCAGGGGATCCAGAATGCCTTCCGAGGAACGGATCCAACCGTCATACTCGCTCATTGCCTCTTTGTCTCTTTCCTCTTCGGCAAGAGTCCCGCTCTTCAGGTCCGGGTATGCGGCAAATACCGAGCTCCTTCCGTACCCCTCCTTTTGCGCCAGCCACCACTCCCAGTCGTTCAGGGGAGTTGAGCCAGACGTGAACCCCGAGGGTTTTCCCAGATACTTATTCAAATCGCTGTAATCCCCTTCCCGTTTGCCCGAGATCAGTCGGTATACCCCGAGCAGCAGGGCTGAAGGGAACATCTCCCGGTCTTCCCGGAGATCACGGCAGGAAAAGCTTAAGGTGACGCAGCCCTGCAGGGAGGAGAGCGCCTTTGCCATGGTGTAGAGGTCTTCGTCCATTCGATCACCACTCAGAAGGAGTCCATGCCCCAGGTTTTGCCTTTCCCGGTTAAGAAGGATGGGATCCTGAAGAAGCGGCCCGGGAAACCCGGCCTGATCGAGACCGATCAGGAAAAGGTTCCGCCGGCCGGTGTAGCCGAAAGAGCGGTAATGTGACACATGGATGTGCCCTGGCTTAGGGTTGGAACCGCCGACGGTCATCTCCTGGATGGTCTTTATTAAGCGTGCGCAGACATCCACTGCCGGCTCTGTCGCCGAGGTGGATCTTGCCATGGCGCCAAGCGCATCCACGATCGCTCCCCTGGCGGCGCCGTCGAGCTCTCCCGCCACACGGCAGAAGCCATCTACAAAGTCAATCGCGCCCTGGCAGACATTCTGGAGGGTGGTGTTCTCGTCGGGGCTTCTGAAAGAAATGGTGTCGAGCAGGTTCCGGAGGTATTGAACCACCCCGTCGCCTCGAGAAGCCCGCTCTTCAAAAAAGAGTGCTTTCTCCTCCTCCCCGTCCCTCCTCTTTTCCTCAGCCCTTCTAAGATAGCCTGCCTTCAATGCATTGATTCTCGGCTCATATCGGTTACGCCCCCACCCGATGCCGGCTTCGCGAAGTACTGAAGCGATTCTTCCAGGAGAAGGCCTCTTCTCTCCTTCAATGGAGCCGATGTCGAGGTACCCTCCGGCAAAGAGCTGCCTCAGGTGCTTTTCGGGAAAATCTTCCGACTGCCACTGGAGGTAGAGGATCAAACCCTTGCCGGGCCGGGTGTAGGTGATGGGTATCCCGCCGGAGAAGGTGGCCGGCACCTCAAGCGACCTGGTGATCTCATAGAGCAGGTGGGCGTAGGGCTCACTTTTCGTCAGAACGACTTCCACGTCGTCGAGCGGGGTCCCCGAGGAAAGAACACGCCGAAACACTTCCCGCACCTCGTTCGACTCGCCCAGGGCATGGAAAAGCGAAACAGAGTTGTCTTTCACAGGTGGAGGCGCCTTTTCCGGCCCAAAGAGGAAGGGAAGGAGTTCGATATCGCTTCGAACCGCCTTCGGGTTGGGGATAGCGGTTCCGGGTACACCCGAGAAGCGTCTCGGGTACCTGAGGCCGCTTACGGGCTCATGGCCGATGACGATCAGATCGTCCCCCGCTGCCAGGCCAACGAGTTCCTTTTCGATCCCGGAGAGGGCAAGATCTGACAGGATCAGTACGATTTTGGGGGAGGTTCCAACCTTCCCTTCTTTCAGCACCCTGCAGGCTGAGGTGATCAAGCCTGCCTGATCGACGAGCTGGTTCTCGCTCAGAAACTTTTCATACGCGAAGAGGAGCCTTCTCAAGGCTTTCCCCTTTCCCGGCACAATGAAACATGAAGGGTCAAGATCTCTGGGAGAAAAACCCTCCATCCTCAGTTCATGAATGGAGCCTGCAAGGCACTTCAGGATCCCGGGGATTCCGGAGGCACCCGCAAAGTAGGAACCGGTGCCGTTCAATCCTTCATCGCGCCTGAAGACCTCCTCCACCACCAGGAGCCGCTCCCTCGAGTCAATCAGCCGGAGGCCGTCCCGAGCCAGACCAAGCCCGACAAGCCCCTGCGCAAACCCAGAGATGGTGGTAGGCCTGAGATTGATCCAGGAGTGCCCAGCCTTGGCGAGAACCTCCCCGATCTGATGAGCTACTGCATACGAAGGAACAAAGACGAGTTTTTCCTCAAAGCGGTGTTCTTTGCAAATATCGGCGAGCTCTTGAATGACCTTGTTCATCTTCTCGCTCCAGCTTATTGGGCATACCATACAGGAGGGTTTTGACAGATATGGTCAAACATTTATCGGTTCTTAGAAAAAAATGCACGAAGGGGCTCAGAGTCGACAAATATCTATTGCTCCGCTTTCACTCCTTCACCTTCCCTGCGCAGAAGGAGATCACGAGATCTTAGGTGCTCACGTAAGGTGTTAAGGACCATGTCTCTTCTATCTCGATCTTTAACACGAATTTTGAAGCTTTGCCGACCTCCGTATTTCCCCTTGTCGTAACATACCCCTTTGATTTGGACAGGGTTGTTATGGGCAGATATTTCGCATTTGCAGGGACCGTTATGTGGCACCCCTTCGAACGATCCAAAACGAATATCAGCAATACCACCAACACGGCATATTTCTCTAAATAAACTTCGCGCCGAAGTAGGTATATGATCAAGCTGGGCAATGCGACCTTTTCCCCATACTAACTTATGTGATTTCCCCCCGGGCAAAAAAGCTACCGGCTGTGGATCGGAGTAAATCTTTACTGATCCAGAAGGTGGAGGAACGAATTCTGCTAATGGTTCTTCTTTGTCAAACTGATCCCAAGCCTGTCTGATTCTTTGAAAGCTCGGGCCTTTCTCTTCATCATTTTCAAGCTCAGCCAGAACCTCGAATATTGCATTCTTGATCCTGGAACTCTTTATGACGCCCTCTTCTACGTCCACTCCCGCCAATTTGGAAAGGACCTCAGGCACAATTTCCGCGGTAGCCAAAAATTCGTTCTGACCAGCAGCGTAACATGCGTTGCGTATTGAAACTACAAGCTTGTCTATCCTGAAAGGCTCATCCGGCTTTCCTTTGGTTTTCTGCACTGTCTCGATTTTGTCGACAGTTCGAAAGTACTCCTTCAGCCGCAGAATAGCTTCATCCTCACTCTGGACGACTGCATAGGCATAAAAATTCAGAGTCCGGCTGTTGAGCATGTTTTTGTCGATGATGACAATGGGTTTTCCATTGAATGCAGCGATTGCCACTCCAATTGCTGTCCCAATGGACTCTTTCCACATGTTGGCAATAACTGCGTCAGCCTCCTGAATGGCCTGCATGTCGAGATTCACCACTTGATAGGGAGTAATTCTCTTCCCCTTTCCATTCAGTTCTTCTAGTCGCTTTACAGGGCAGTAGAACTCGAACTCCGGGGACCATGATCTCTGGATACGGTCCCTCCACACCTTCTTCTGTTCTTCGTTGCATCCGGTGATTGGTCCAGCTAGGTATATCCTTCGTGCTTGTCTTCTGGGCATCGGAGGTCCTCCTTCAGTTCAGCGAAGACCTTATCTAGGTCCTCCAGATCTTCCGGGCGTAACCATGATCTATCCGAATTGTAGATTCAGACTGACCATCCCTTCACCTATGGCTTCATCCTACTCCTTATCCAGCCCTCAATGGGCTCAAGGGGCGCCTTGGGGCCGTAGAACAGGAGGTTCAATTGATCATCGTAGAAGATGCGGTATCGCCCTTTCCTGACTGCGAGTTGAATAAGAGCAACCCTCAGCCCTTTTATTCGCTTCAATAACTCCTGAAGCCTCCACTTCTGGGTCTCCCCGGGGTGGTGGAAGCCGTTCAGGGAAATTTTCATTTCGATAATGTAAGGCTCGCCGTTTTTGAAACCAAAGAGATCAAAGGGCGTACCCTGAAAGAGTGGCCCTTCTATGGTCTTGGTGAATTTCTCGTACTTCTTGAGGACGTACTTTGCGAGGGGTAGGCAGGCTGCTTCCAATTCCTTTCCGGGCATGTTCTCTCGGAGGCCGTTGATGGCGGACTCAAATTGATCCGCATCGAAAATTTTTGGGGTTGGCGGCAGTGGAGGAGGCACTATGATCTTTCCAGCTTTGCCTTTGAGGCTTCTCAGGCATTTCATGAGTTCTTCTTCGGACGGAAGATGGAGAAAAGCTTCTGTCTTTATTCGCCGACACACTCCTGCGGTGTCGTAGCCCTGTCTGTAGAGTTCCTTTGCCTTTTCCCTGACCACTTCGGGTAGCCTGGCTTTTGCCATGAGGATTCCCTCCTATTCTATCCTGTGCACTTTGGTTACAGCGTTCTTCAACCTCCTAGTTCTTCGACAAGTTATCATGCTGATTTGACATATGTGGTCAAAGCGTATGGGTACTTTCAAGAAAACTGAAGTGGCTCTATCACTTCGCAGGTACGTCAAGGCAGCCCATCAATTCCTCTGGCTTCACTGTCAACTCTGAAGAGGGCCTCAAGACATCTCTGGCAAGCTCTTCCTTCGATTTTATGAGCTCGTCCAGCCTTTCCTCCACAGTGACAAATCTTTCGTCCTTTACAATCGGGTAATACACTTTCACTGGCTTGTTCTGCCCAATACGATGCACTCGATCAGTAGCCTGGTTCTCTTTTGCAGGATTCCACGGTCTGGTATAGTGAATCACATGGTTGGCCGCCGTGATGTTCAATCCCACCCCTCCCACCTGGTGTCCGAGAATCAGTGCGTTGAATCCCTCCCTCTTTGAAAATATATCAATGATCATCTGTCTGTTTCCCGTGATGTCTCCATTTATGATGTCGGGCCATAGCCCGAAGTTTTTCAGGATGGCCTGCTGGAGAATTCGCTGAACCGCCTTGAACTCAGTGAAGATGATGACCTTTTCCGAAGCTGCCTTCACGGCCCCGATGATCTCCATTGTCATTTGGAGTTTGGGGCAAGCTGAAGGGGAAGGATCTGTCCCCTGCTTCAGGCCACTCAAGGCCGACGGGTGGGCACTGACAATAAGCAGTCTTTGGATTGCGCCGAGCGCTGCGCCCTTACCACCAGCTTTGCCAGCCCTTGCAATTTCACGATAAAGCTCAAACTGCTCATCGCCCAGAGGGACCTCTCTGAATTCAGATTCCTTAGCCGGCAAGGACTTCAGGTACTCTGATTTCATCCGCCTCAGGTAATAGCCCTTGATCTGTTGGAGCAACTCCTTGACATGACTTTCCCTCTCCGGCTCATCACCTGACACAATCGGTCGCTCGTACTTCGAGCGGAAATCAGCCCAACTTCCCAACAGCCCAGGCTGCACAAAGTCCATGATGCACCAGAACTCAATGAGCCCATTCTCCACAGGAGTCCCGGTCAGGGCTGCACGGTGCCTTGACTTCATCGCCTTCACTGCGCTGGTTCTCTGCGCTGTGGGGTTCTTCACGAACTGAGCCTCGTCGCATATCACCATGGTCCAGGGCACGGTGCCTAGTCTCACCTGATCCCGGCGCAGGACGTCGTAGGTCGTAAGCACCACGTCAAATCCGCTGATTGAGGATGCACTTATTGCCGATCCCGTCCCTACATACGCCCATACACTGAGGGACCCGTCTGAGAAGTTTTGAATCTCCCTTAGCCAATTCTCAATTAGGGTCTTTGGGACCACGATCAGATGCGGCCCGTTGATCCCGCTCTCTTTCAGGTGAAGGAGATGCGCAATCGCCTGAACCGTCTTCCCCAGGCCCATATCGTCAGCCAGAAGACCGCCGATCTGGCGATTAGAGAGTCTTGTCAACCATCGATACCCATCCTTTTGATATGGATGGAGGTCCCCTACAAAGGTGCCCGGGACATCTAATTCGGGCAGGTCATCTGGTAGTTGCGCCTCCTCGACTGGCAGGGATTTCTTTTCTATGAACTCAAGAAGTTCCAGATTGTCGTAGATCTCAAGAAGGCTTCCAGCGGGTATGATCAAATTTCCGTTCTCTTTCCGCTCCAAAGATTCGACGGTGCCCTGAAATCTATCTGCAACGTCAGTGTCAACCCGTATCCATGAACCTTCATGTAAGACATATTCGTCTCCGCTCTCCTTGGCTTTGCGCGCCAATTCTTGATACGTCTCAGGGGAAAGATTGGTCGGAGCACCGCTCGACGTTGCCTCCGCCGATTCCTCTCCAGGTGACCAGTCATCGAGGCTAATCCCTGGTATTCCTTCAAACCACCCCCCTTTTGATTTGGCGACATGAATGTAGGGCCTGGAATTGTAAACCTTCGTCTTAATCCCTTTGACCCGCTCGCTGAAAAGAGAGAGGTCAAAGCCTTCGGGCAGGATCTGATCGGGGTTTGTCAGGAGCCTCGGAACAGCTGAACCTGTGACCTTTCCCTGGGGTGGCAGTTGAGAGAGTTTCTCTCGAAGATGACTGTCCAAGACAAGGCGCTTCCTCTTGGTGGGAGAGGTCGCCTTTGTGAGGACAGGAGGGGGTGAGTCCGTTGCCAGGTGTTCTGCGGATTGAAGATCATATTCTTCCAGCCCCTCCACGACTGGGACCACTGTTATTTGCTCCGGTGAGTCCTCTCTTAAATCCAGCTTCGCATCTGCCCTGAACTCGTACTCTTCATTGCTGAGATACCCATCCAGTTTCGCATCCACAGCAACGGCTGCCTCCTTGCACTTGGCGAGATAGGCCATTCTTTCTTCCATTTTGGCCCAGTCCACACCGCTGCCTTGTGCCAGATCGAACAGCTTTTTCTGCGCTGGGGTAAGCGGGATGATAGTGGATTGGTCTTTCAAGAAAACAGGGCCTATCCGCGAAGGGTCGCCTTCCCGGAGCGGGCCCCAATGGGGGTGTGATGCTTCCACCCTTATTCGAAACCCAGGGTCGCCCACGTGGGATGAAGAAACTGCTTCCGTCTTCATGGGCATCGCCAAGGGCAGGCTCAGGGATTCAAAAAGATCTTTATCCTCTTGAGGGTCGTAGCGCTCGTAGATATCGAAAGGCGCCACCCATGATCCAGGACCGTTCTCCTCGAGGAGGCCGTCAGCCCAGATATGATCCAAGGATGACCAGGCAGCACCATCTGGCAGCAGCTTTGCCACCATTGCTGGGTCATTGTTGCTCAGGGGGAACACTGGGGCGACAGGTCCGGCGACATCAAAGACGATCCCGGCTGGCGTGTACTTTTTATTTATCGGGAAGTGCTTTTTGGCTCTAAGAAAGTCAATCATTTTTCATCAGTGTCTTGATCTTGGAGGAGGTCTCGCTCTGCCAGCCCTCCCTGTGTATGATCCTTCCGTCCCACCCCCTGTAATGCCGGTTACTTATTGTCTTTTCCTTGTCTTTGAAGCGACTGACGTAGCTTTCGCGGTCAGCCCTTCTCCAGTACGTGCCAAAAGCATTGGCCGGGTAGATATAAGCCGCATTTCCAAGATTCTTGAATTCCACGACTCCGAATGGTCCGAAATCAATCATGAAGCCGTCGCCATCGAGGATTTTCTTCACGCGAGTCACCCTCTTCTCCACCACATACCTTCTCCAGAAGTCGGCCCTTTCTCCCTCGAAAAACTCCTGGATCCGCTGAAGCATGATCCATGTTCTAAACTCCTTCTTGGGCTCAGGTTTGACATTCTTCCAGAAGGGCGTTTCAATTTCATTCTTGTCAGGGTCTGACGGTTCACCATATTTCTTTTCAATGAATCTCAGGATTCGTTCGTCCCACTTTGCGCTGGACTGAAGAACGTTAAGATAGCGTTGGCAGAATTGGGCCAGGTACGTTGCATTTTCAGGCTTCCTGTATTCGAGCAGCACCCGATCAACGTCTTCCTTCTGAAGACTTGTTGCACCTCCTTGTAACAGGAGCAGGCGCCATACCTCCTTGAACATTCCATCTTTCCGATTTAAAAAATTGCCTTCCAAGTAGGTATCAAGGTTCTTGTGTCCCCCAGACCCTTCGTAATCCCGCAGAATGCCTTGGGACACTCGTTCAGACACAAACCAGAGGTGCACGCGCTCCGATACATTCTCCAGCCCCGATAATGCGGCAAAACCTGATGCTTCGAGATTCGCCCGTATAACCTTCTCCAAGAGGTCGTGCGGGTAGTGCAGAATAAGTTTGAACCAGCCAGCGCGTATTACATTGTCCCTGGGGCGCACCATCAGGACATGGCACGCCTTATCCGCCACTTCTTCATCTCTTTCGGTCACCAGGATTTCCAGACAAGCTAGGAGGCGGCTGGCATCGAAGCTGTAAGCGAGGTCGGCAAGTCTCTCACGATTACAGGCCCGGAGTCTCTCACGCACTTCTTCGAGGATGGTTTTGGTCGGAGGGTCGAGCCTTTTGCCTCGGATGGGGTGCAACTGGCGCACCTTTTGAAGGGCAGCCTCAAGCCTGTCTGTGGTCACTTCGATTCTCATTCCCCTCCAATGATCTGCTTGAGTATGCGAAGGAATTCCTTGAGAACCTCTCTGTCGTTCAATCGGATGGCGATTTCCACCCGCCGGGCGGCCGCACATCTGTCCCCTACGCACTCGGCAGGATACCTCGTGTCCGAATACCCCGCGCTGACAGCCTTCCTCTTCAGAAAATCTGTGTAAGCGGACATCATTGGCTCCTTCATCAGAAAACCCAAGACTTGTCCGGCGCGCTCCCTAGAGAAATACGGGTTGACTCCCCTGGAATCTTCTCTGTCTGTGTGCCCTGAGATCTCTATGACCTCTATCCTGTCAAGGAATTTGGGATACCTGTGGATAACCCCCATGTACTTTGGGACAGCTTCCCTAAGGACTTGTTCAGCTTCCTGACCCAATTCTGTTCGTGAAAAGCCAAAACGGAGGTTTTCGTCACTTATGATGAGCGCGCCGGTATTGCAGTCGATTTGAACATTTTCCATCTTCGCCAGGTCCGGGTCGTGGCAGATCTCGTCGAGGACTTTCTCCCACTCCCTGACAGCCTCTGTCGGCTCAACGAGACGCGCGCCTATGTCAAGGAGAGTTATCACCGTCGTAAGGGCAAAAATCATCAGAAGCCCTGCCATCAAGTCGCTATACGAGGCCCAGAAGGTCTCGGGCCTGGAAATCGCCCTTCTTGGCCCCCAACTCCTTCGTTTTCCACCTAATGGTATCATTTGCCTTTAATCCACCCGAACAGACCCTTTCGGGCCTCAGGCAAAGTAATTGTTTGTTTCAAATCGTCCACTGACCGAACGAAACCGCCCATGGACTCCCCAATCCCCTTCAATTCAAGGAGAACATCATTCTTAATCTGCTCGGACAGGGCGTTTGCCGCTGCTGCAACTACTTTTACGTTTCTCAACAATTCCTCTGAGGAACGGCCGTCCCCTCCTGAAACTTTTTCTATGGCAGATCGAAGGTCTTTCATTGTTCCATTCAGTTGATCCAATGCTTCTGATGTTTTCATAACGCCATCGCCTGCCGGCTGACTCAGTTCAATTCTCGTGATAATGGCACTTAACTCTCTCAGCGCCGATTGAAGAGCCCCATCCTGACTAAGAGCATTCACGCTTTCATCGAGCCTTGCCAAGAATCCTTCAGACCACTCCCTCAGTTCCACCCGGTACGAGTCCGCCTTCTCTCCTAGATCACCCCCTGTCGCGCTGATCTTTTGAAGCTTTGTGTCGAACCACTCTTTTAGGACATCTGCGGAGGTCCTGATCTTCTCTGCGACCAGAGAGAGTCCGTGGAACGCCTCTGTGGCCTTCTCGACGTTCGGTCCCATAACCTCTTTTGAAGCCGTAGTCAATTCTCCTAAAAGGCTCCTCTGTCCAGCGATTTCCGAACGAATGGATTCAAGTGTCTGTTGTGATTGGTTGAGGATCTGCGGGAGTTCCTGGATGACCTGTCCGGCCTCGAACATCGTGCCGCTGAAACGCTCGACGACTTCCGCAATCTTCCCGTCGAAAGCGTTCAAGGCGCCGTTAAGCTGTTCTCCAATACCCTCGCCCAGTTCCCTTATGACCTCTCTGATTAGATTGACTGTGGAGCCAGCGTCCTGGGTGATCGTCTTCCATGCCCTTTCAAGTTCTTCACGGGTAGTGGTCATGGCCTGAATCTGCATGTCCATCGATTTCTTCAAGACCTCTTGCCCTTCCATGGACTTGGAAGCTGCCTCGTTGAGGAGGTTCGCTGCAGTGGCTATGGCGTCGGCAGATGATTTGAGTTCCTTGGAGATGCCTTCAAGGCTATCGAGGCTCTCGTGGAGGATCTGCCCGGCCCTGCTCGTCTTCTCTATCAGTTCGCTCTGAACCTGAAACTGCCTCTGAAGTTGTTCTGTGAACCGAACCATCTGATCTCGATTCTCAGCCTGAACTCTTGTCGTCTCCTCGATAATGCGGCCCATCTCCTGAAACTGAGATTTGAAGGCCGTGTTCATCTTTTCCACATACTGAGCCAGGACACTCTCCATGGCTTCAGACTGCTTCTTCTGCGAATCCGAGAAGTGGTTCGCGATTATCTTCCCCATTTGTTCTACTTCACTCTTGAAGCCGCCCAAGGTTTCCATCTGACGCGCACTCAAGGTCTTTACCGTCTCTTCCAACTGAGTCCTCAAGCCCCCCATAACGGGAACCAAATTCTTTACAAGGGCTTCGTCCAGGGCCGGCGCTATGACACTCGAAATGCTTGTCGCCACATCCGTGGCCAAAGTCTGTAGGCCCTGCTTGATGTCTCCCTGAATCTCCATGTACTTTCTGGCGTAGCGCTCATAGGAAGAATAGGGGAAAAGCTGAGACACGACGTCATTTAGAACGAATACCGCTTTCTCGAGGCGACGGATGAAAAACCTGTAGGAGAGGGAAAAGACGACCGAGAGAGAAATCCCAAGAAGAGAGGTGCTGAAGGCAAGGGAAAGCCCTGAAATGAGTTGCGCGACACCTTCTTTAAGGTTCGACAATTCATCGATCTTCAGGCCCTTCAATCCCAGCACTAGGCCCAGAAAGGTGCCGAATATACCGAGGGCCACAAATATTCCGGGCAGGGCCTCTGCAACTCTGCGATTGACTGCCCTGTCGAGGGCCACTTCCGGGGTAAGGTGATCTATGAGCTGAACTGGAGTTGCCGCCCTGTTCTCACCAGGGAGGCGAGACTCCTCCCAGGTCAGGCAAAAACTCTCGAAGTATTGCCTTGCCCACGAGGTGTTGCGTAGAATCCCCGGGCGAGCTTTACTTCTTTCATCGTCAACCTTGTCCCCTTTTCTGAAGTGTCGCCTGACAGAATTTATGTTCACCAGCAGCTGTATCCACCGCAAGATGACTGGAACAAAAATCACGATGCAGAATAGCGCGAAAAAACAAAACATCCCCAGCAGATAAGCTATTGTAAGCCCACCCATTTCCTGGCTTTGCCCGGGGATGAATTCAATGATGGAGTCCAAGATCATTTTAGTCGCTCGTTTCTCGTTTAGACTTTACAGGTGTGAAGGTCAATGACTCCGCCCGTCAGATCCCTTGCCCTGAAGCACTGTTGGATGGCCATCCAGATTTTATTCGCGGTATCTTTTGCACCGCTGAAGTAGTGCGTATATTGCGCGAAGCGCATGCATCGGTGTTCTCCAACACCTGTATCATCTTCCGTAGGTACTCTATTATCAGCTTGTCATTTCGCGGTCGTGAATGGTCGGAGTTCCTCTATAGCGCCGATCACAACTTTCATTTCCTCGCAGATCTCGCCTGGTCGAAATTCTCTAACAACGCGTATCGGACTAATAGTCGTTCCAAACTCCTTTTTGCTCCATTCTGACAATGCGCTCAATAAAGCTTTGCCTGACACGATATCTATTAACCCCTTTTTCTTGGATCTCTTCCCTTCAACTATCTTGCGAGCCTTCTTATTTGCACCCCCAGCTCTGAGCCCTCTTTCCAAATGACACAACTCTTCAGATATGCTGTCAACGACGTCCACTTCCAATCCATCAGCGAGCGAAACCATAACCTTGAGGAGTTCGTCCGGACTAATTACCTCCTGTGAACGCCTGTTCGAGATCACCCTAACTAGCACGGAAGGTTCAAGTAAATAATTCTCCAATTCCTTTTTCCTCCACACATGAAGAGATATTCCCTTTTCTCTCGCCTGCTTATAACGGTCTCGGATTTCCTGATCTTGATGGTAGTCGCGGTCCAATAGACAGTAGCAAAGCACGGATTCCCCGAAGGCATTCTTCATAGCCAGTGATGAGCCAATCGCCCAAGCCCAACCTCCCCAGCCACCAATTGACATGTTTGGAATAGCGTCGAAAGAAACAAGGCTCTCAGGCGATAAAATGTCATGAAACTGCTTTAGTATTCGCAGGTCGTGCCCTTCTGCAATAAGAAATCGTTTGGCATTCCAAAGGCGGGCAAGATGGATGTTCTGAGTACTACCTACACGCTCAAGAACTTTCTGAACTGATGGGATTGAATCTGTAAACCTTGATCTATTCCTCTTCCGCTCTATGACCATTATGTTTTCCGGCTCCACCTCTGAGACTATTTCGACCGAATGAGTTGCAATAATCACTTGACGGCCTAGCGTCTTCAAGCGCCTTACCAGGCGACGTTGAAGGTCCGCGTGCATATAGACATCAGGCTCATCAAGGATCAATGTGGAAGCATTCTCTGATCTCACAAGAAACCAGATGCACTGCAGCCACATTTGGAGACCATGCCCCATTCTTCCAACCTCTCCCACGAACTCTTCATTCCGCACTCTCAATGAAAGAGTAGTGGTTTCAAGAAATTCACCTGATGATTCTTGTTCTAGTTCTCGAATCTGGAGGCTTGGCCATGTCTCCTCAGCAATTCTGCGAAACTCTGGAACGAGATCATTAAAGTAGAATAGTTGATTTCTGAAATGCGAAGACGAAAGATGGGAATCAATCGCGCCCAAAACATAGCCCTCACTCAATCGCCTTTCTTCACGTGCAAGGGGAGTAACTTGCGGCAGAATGCTGACATGCGGAAGAGAAAAGGTCCAAGCCTCCGAACGATTCTTGACGGCTCGCCCTTTCTCATCAAGAAGAACCACGTGGACCTTTTTCTCGTCGGCAACAAAAACCTTAATGACTTGGCCATCTTTGAATGAGGCTTCAATCTCAGCGGGAGGTTCTCCATACTCATAACAGATAGTATCAAAATCAATTTGGAGGTTGCTGAGATCTACAGAGGCGCCGAACATTCTGCGCGGGATGTCAAGCCAACCAGGCGGCTCTCTGTATCGAAGACTGCGATATCTGGATGTGAATATAGATATTATTCTTAGTGCCTCAATGAAAGTTGACTTGCCTGCATTATTTCTTCCCACAGCTATTGTAATTGGCCTGAAAGACATCTCGTGGTCTTCAAAGCCGCGGAAATTCCTAATATGGAGCTTCGTGAGCATTTACATCGCACTCCGATCTTCAGGTTCCTTTACAGCATGCTTCCTTCAGAACGCATTTCACCATATGAACGCGGTTAACTGAAAACGCTGAGTTGGTCGTCGGTTGGGCGATTCCTTAAGAGTCGCCCAAATAGCATTTTGTCCTCAGGATGGGCTTCTAACTGTAGGCAGATAGCCTCCCCTAAATCTCCAGGCGGCCGGGTCGTCGTGGTCACGATGTATTGGAATGGTGCTGCCTCTCTTCCCCCGAAGTCTTCTGTTAATGCCCACATGGCGCGAAGGAAACGGTTGTATATATGTCTATCAAGGTCAGCTTCGCGGGGACAGTCGTGCAACAGGAATCGCGGGTGATGGCCTATTCCCTGGCATGAACATACCATTGCCGCCACATCGGCTAATACCAACGACAAGGTCTCAACAGCTTCTCCAGCCAGACCTGTAGCCTCCTCGATACAGAATTGAATCTCCCCCCTTGGCATTTGAAGCACACCTGAATACGTGTCGGACAGTGCACGCTTGACCAAACCATCGTAGACACCCCTTATGGCCGTCAAACGATCCTTATAGAGCACATCCAAGCTCTCCAGTTCCTGTTTCCGTTGTTGAATGGTCTCACGTAATTTGGCGGCTCGGCTCATTTCTTCCTGCAGCGGGGTGTTTGGTGTTCGTCCATCGATCAGAACCAATGCCCTCTGACGCTCTTCAAGGTGGTATTCAATGCGCCGCAACCCCTCCCTGCATCTTGCCAGTTCTGTTTCTCTTTGGTTCTTTTCAGATATATCCTTAGCCAATTTCTCCCTCAACTCATTGAGCAATGACACAATTTGCTCATGGTCCTTCCGCTGCTGTTTTAGGATGCTTAGCCTGAGATCTGTTTCGGAGGCCACACGCCTTTCTTCCCGTACCTTCTGGAGATCTATGACCTTCTCCGCTTTTGCCAGCCGATCCTTTACATGCAAACACTCAAGAAATGGAACATCCCCATAGTCGCAATCTCTTCCACGAAGTTCTCGGAGTTTCCGTATGGTGTCGTCTTCCTCTTCTTGGCCTTGCGGTAATTCGGTCCCTTCTTTGGTAGCATCAAGCGCATCACGAAAGAATCGCTCCTGTTCATCATAGGAGGCGAGCCAAATGCGTTTCTGCGCTATTCTGAGGTCAATCTTTTGGATCTCCTCTTGGGCGGCCATGATGGCGTTATTAATGTCCATCCGCCTGATAACCACAGGTGATGTCAGGTCTGACGGGTCGGCATTCAGTACAGCACCCAAAGGGAGGTCAAGGAGCATCTTCAGGGCTTCTTCCTGGTCCCTGAGGCGATACTCCGGTTGCTGTCGCAGGTCCTCGATTCGTGTCTCTCTTTCCTTCAATTCTCTTTCCAAATCAGCGAGCGCCGAGGACATCTCAAGTTCCTTTTCCTGCACCAAAACCAAGACCAGACGAATCAGGTAAAGCGCGTGCTCCTTTGGTCTTTGGAATTTTGCCGTATCCTTTCCGCTGCGGGGCGACCTCCAGTCATGCAAACTCTGAAATCGTGCCTCCTGGTCGCGAGTCAACCACGCAAGCAAATGCCTCCATTCATAGGGTTTATCCGCGTTGGGAGGAGAGTTCGCTGGTAGTTCCGGTAGTATGAAGTCTTCCAGGCGATCAATGAATTGCCGGTATTGGTTCTCTCGCTGGTTCTGATCGAAAAGGTCCTCGACACAGATTGATTGGCCTGCCATGGAGTTTCCGGAGTGTCCTATGGGCTTGAGTACTGCCCACTCCTGGTTATCCAAAGTGAGTTCCATTCCAACCCAGCCATCAGGAAAAGCATATCTTATGCGGCTCATTGCGCCAGGGTTTCCGAAGCTTGGCTCTCCGAGGCAGTAACGAATCAGACGGCAGAGAGTTGTCTTGCCAACGGAATGCCCTGAAAGCGTCACGGGTTCCCCGCCGCTGGCCCCTGCATCGTCCGGCAACTCCACGCCCCAAACAATGTTAAGGCCCCTGTGAAAGGGAACGTTGCGGAATGGGGCACTTTTGTTCATTTGTGAATCAAAAACAACGAGCCGCCTTATCCACAAGCGTGGTGAGCTCTGATCATTGTTTTTGACAACACTGCTCAATTTGCGCCTCCTATGCCACCATCAACTCCTTCAGTTCGTTTTCAACTACATCCGCTGCGACAGTGATACTCTCGGATTCAGTCTTCTCAAGGGCGTGGCGTTGCAGTTTATCCAGACTCTCCGCGGCCCGGAGTATCAGCCGCAGCATCGGCTTCAGTTCTTTGGGCAAGGGCGGCAAACGAGATGCAGTATCAATCGTCGTTGCGCCGGAGCTGGCATCCGTCCGGATGATCAGCTTGCTTTGCAGTTTTTCTCGGACCATTTTCCGCCGGATTTTATGCCCATCAGGAAATTGCAGCCAGTCCAGGCCTTCCATTGCCTGGCGATACTTGGTACGTTGTTCCGCGCTCACCAGCAGGGTCTCGCACCGATCCGCACGCGATGCCAGCAACGCGGCGTCACGGTAGAACTCAAACTTTTCTCCAGGATTTTCCTGAACCAGATATGGGATGAGTGCGTAGACAAATGCCTCACGTCCGTCCCAGGGGAATATCTGATCGTCTTCAAGGTAATTCCATCTCTTCTTACAGATCCCGAACCAAGACAAGAATATCGATTCTTCCCAAACCGAATTGGGGGGGTGGAGATGCACTGGCCAGGTTTCAAGGTCCATCTGGTACATGGAAACGAAATCTCCAAGTGCATCTGTTGGTGGGCCAGGGCGAGGATCCAGGCGGGTCTTGTAGGCAGTCCCTGTGCGCATCGCCTCGGCCATTTCGTCGTAAATCTCAAGGATGATGCGTTTGGTGCGGTACTCGCCGTGCTTTTCCTCGTCCCTCCGGCGGACGATGGGGAAGGTATCCATAATGTGGGCGACAGCATCGTGGGGCGTCGGAAAATGGCGCCTAAGCTCGGATAGTTCATCTGGAGAGTCATCGCGAACAGCACCTTCAGCCGAGCGTGCGATTTTCCATCGTCCATCAGCACTACATGGTAGATAGAGATTGAAGAAAGCAGCATCTATCTCACAACGGATTCTAAAACGGCGCTCCTCATCCCAGCGAAATGCTGGGCCAGTCCAACCGCAATCGTACGCGAAGGGGGACAAATCCCATGCGGTAAAAGTCAATTCGAGAATACGGGGAATTATCCAGCCACTGACCTTTGCTTCGTTCCCGACCCAGTGGGCCCTTTGTTCCAGGAGACTAGGGGGAACGGCTGGAATTTGATGAGTTATGTAGTCGGACGCGTGTAACCCAGCCAGCGATTTACGAAAAAGATAATCGAACACGAAAGAATTGAGTAGTGCAACGAAAAGAGCACCTTTATGAGGTTCAGCTGTACCAAGAAACTGCACTGTCCGAATTGTGAAGTTTGTGGCCACGTACGGCAATATAGTGGCAATCATACTGCGTTCGTTAGTGACAGATGTAATATCTTTGAATCCCAAAATCCAACGATTGAAGAATCGACTTGGATCGACTCCAGCAAGTCTGTTTCGAGGAAACCAATAGAGCGCTTGGGGAGAATAGGATGGATCACTTAAAGCCGCATAGGTTGAATCGACACTTTGTGCGCCCCGCTGAACATTAAGTGGATTAAACAGAACACCAGCGGCTCGATGATTAAAGGCATCCAACATTTTACCTTCGAACATTGGAATGTAGTCTTTTTCGAACTCAGCTTTTGAATTGGTAATCTTCCCACGCTGCAAAGTGGATTCGCGTATCTGTGT
>Ga0209164_1002846_pt1 | contig 17339 bp, 14 predicted proteins | sample MTBNYHSulfiMetaG_FD_187458 | JGI IMG/M metagenome (GOLD analysis project Ga0209164, IMG submission 187458) | Enrichment culture microbial communities from rom New York Harbor, USA that are MTBE-degrading - MTBE-NYH (New York Harbor Sulfidogenic)... | ecosystem: Environmental > Aquatic > Marine >...
AGATCGAAAAGTACAGTTCCGTCAGCAGCATTATCGAGCGGACAAGAAGGCAAATGCAGGGAGATGCCAGTTTCAGAAAGCGTATAGAGGAGCTATCTTCCACACTGACTAAGAGTCAAGGGCAGACCCCCTTAGCCCCCTTATGACTTACAACTTGACGAATCAGAACAAATCTTGAAAATAGAAAATCCAGCGTCGCTTCGCTCCGGCTCCGATTCATGGGATGGCCGGAATGCCCCGGAATCGGTGGCCGCTTTCCACCGGAATAACCGGCCGGAATCATCCGGAACAAGTGGCCGGAATCCACTGGAACAGGTGGCCGACTTCACCGGAATACGCACTGAAAAAGCGTCTCGCAGAAATGCCCAATCGGATCTCTGAAACCCCGCGTTATAACTGACCATCCCGAAAGTCCCGGCCTGATTCTATTTCCTCTATCCACCTTCTTTCATTGGCTGAGCGTAACCACGGCTCAAGTTTTTGAGTAACAAATTATTTTGTTGTGTATATCTGTAATTATTTCATTGACAAACGGTACTTTTAATGGGTAACCTATTATCCAATTCTGTCGGGAATGCAGTTATGATCACCAGGCCCTTTGAAGGGCGTGCCATTTTCGCGCACGCACCCATCGGTGTACTCCATAGCGTGTCACCATGCATGGTCCTTCTGGGGGTCCTTACTCGCAGTGCAGTCTCAGCGGAGAATCGACTTGACTCGTAGCATTGGATTCATATCAGACCTGCTGTGTGCTGGGCTGGCCGTCTTTGCGGTCATCGTCGCCGCCATCGGTGTTTTCGACATGGTGGTGGTCTCAGGGCTCACGGTGCTCTTAGGCCTGTTGATCTGCTTCTTCCGCATGGAGCACGACAAGAGCCGAAAATCCCCCAACCGATCACGCCTCGCCCTGCACGGCCTGATGGTGCTTTCCCTGGTTTACATTTTTTGGGAATGGGGCCTGTTGATGTTTGAGCAGGAGGAAACCATCATCACCATCAGCCTGCGGCAAAACGCTTTCGCCTGGGTCGCCATCGCCCTAATAAGCTATCTGGCCTACCGTTTCTTCGGCATCCCCATGCTGGTGATCCTGGTTTTGTCGGCCGCCTATCTGCTCTTCCCCTCCACCCTGGCAGGCGCCGGCGTAGGGTGGCAACACGCTGTCGAGAATCTATGGTTTTCTTCCGATGGGGTCTTCGGCCGCCCGGTGGAGGTGGTGAGCCGCACCGTCTTGGTCTTCATCGTGTTCGGCGCGGTCTTGCAGCAGTCAGGCGCGGGCGAGGTGTTGTTGAAGATAGCTCTGGCCGCCACTGGCCGCTTTGCCGGCGGACCGGCTCACGCCGCCGTGGCGGCGTCGGCCCTGTTCGGCTCGCTGTCTGGGACCGCGGTGGCCAATGTGGTTTCCACCGGCGTTTTCACCATACCCATCATGAAAAAAATCGGTTTCAAACCCAGCTTCGCGGCCGCGGTGGAGGCGGCGGCATCTACCGGGGGGCAGATCATGCCTCCCGTGATGGGCGTCGTGGCTTTCCTCATGGCCGATATCACTGGCATTCCCTATTTGAAGATCATCGTTGCCGCCCTGATACCCTCGATCATGTACTACACCTCCTTGTTCCTCGTGATTTACATCGAGGCAAAAAGGCTGGGGGTTGAGGCGATTCCCAGGAAGGAACGCTTGGGACTGACCAGGGACGACTTGCTCAAAAGCCTGGCCCTGGTGATTCCCCTCGGAGTGATCGTAGCGGTTCTGTTCACCGGCCGGACGGCACAGAATGCCGGTTTTTATGCCCTGATCAGTGCCTTCGTGCTGTGCCTGTTTCTATTCCCTGATTTTCGGCGGCCCGAAAAATGCTGGCGCGCCCTGATCGATTCAGGGAAGACCTGCGCCATCCTGATGGTCATCGTGAGCGCCATTGGCTTTGTCATCGGGGTGATTAGCATGACCGGCATCGGCCTCATGTTCGCCGAATCCGTCCTGTCGGTGGCCTCCAGCGATCTTTGGCTCGCCCTGATCTTCGTCATGCTCTCCTGCCTGGTGATGGGAATGGGCGTGCCCACGGGCGCGGCCTACCTGATGATCGCCATCGTTCTGGGGCCCGTTCTGAACAAATTAGGGCTTTCCCTGATGGCTGCGCATCTGTTTGTGGTGTACTTCGGCGTCCTGAGCGTGGTGACTCCGCCGGTGGCCCTGGCGGCCTTCGCTGCCGCCCCCATCGCCGAAGCCAATCCCATGGAGACCGGCTTCGAGGCCACCCGCCTGGCCATCGCCGGCTTCGTCATCCCCTACCTGTTCGTTTTCCATCCGGACCTGTTGCTGATCGTAGGCGAATTCAGCTTCATAGGTCTGCTCTGGGCGCTCTTTATCTTCGTGATGTCCACCTGGGGGATAGCCACTGGGCTTGGGGGCTGGGAAGGGAGGAAGTTGGCCCTTTGGCAACGCGCGGCTCGGTTATTGGCGGCGGTTTTACTGATCGTCCCAGGGGTTTCTTCAGGGCTGGCGGGCGGGGGGCTGTTGGCGGGGTGTTTTATATTGAATTTGCAGGCGATTCGTAGACTGCAATACACATCCATTCAACCCTAAGGGAGGTGCAGCATGAGGAAGAAATATATCTGGAAGGCGATCTTGGCCGGGGTCTCGGTCCTGGCCATGGCCACAGCGGTCCAAGCGACCAAGACGCTCAAGATGGCGACCATTTCTCCGGGCTCGTCGGCCTATCTGACCATGACCACCATGGCCACCATGATCAACCAGGCGCAGGACGACATGGTGATAAAGGTCGATGCCACCGGCGCGGCAACCAAGCACCAGATCGATCTGGCCCAAGGAAAGATCGACATCTGCATGACCTCGCCGGTGATCTATGCTTTAATGAAGAAGCAGAAGGCGATGTACGAGAAGTTGGAGAACGCGCCTGAATTGTCCAAAAATCTAAGGCTCCTTTTCTGGTTCCCCTATGGCCAATACCATGTGGTGACCTATGCCGATGCCGGCATCAATGAGCTCAAGGATATAAAGGGGAAGCGGGTCTTCCTGGGGCCTCCCGGTGGTGGAGCGTGGAACGCCGCTCGGGAATGGGTCGAGGCGACCACCGGCATGAAGCCCAACCAGGACTTCGACAACGTCAAAGGCAGCTGGTCGTCGGCCTTCCAGGGTTTCCAGGACCGGCAGTTCGATGTGTACGTGGTTGGCGGCATCGCGCCCTTTCCCCAGGTGGAGCAACTGGCGCTGACCTCCAAGTTGCATTTGCTGGGTCTTGGCAAGAAGGAGTATGAGTCCAACAAGGCGGCCATCGAGGCCACCACCAAGCCCGGGAGGGAAGTGGGCATCATCCCCGTCGGGATATATGGCAAGGGGGTGGACAACCAGGAAGATGTGTACACCCTGGGCTCCGTGGTCGGCGTGTCCGTAAACGCGGATATGGACAATGTCACCGCCTACAAGCTCACCGAGTTGTTCTGGGAGCAGTCCAAGAAAAACAGAGACACTCATCCCTGGCTGAAGCGGTTGTCCATGAGCTACGCGGTGCAGAACGGAGGCATGCAGCTGCACCCTGGAGCGGCCAAATACTACAAGGAGCAGGGAATCAAGATTCTCGTCGGCTCGGAGTAAGGAAGGGGCTACGTCGTGGAAGGGTGGCGCAGCTACCGACCGGCTACCCCGGGCGCCTCCTTGCCAAAAGCGCGTTGCGATTTCCAGCGCAATCGCCTTCGTCCGGCGGGAGCGAGCGGAGAGACGATCTCCTTGACAATTCGCGTATTATATATAACCTGAATTTTGCATCAATTGACGCTAAAATTGAGGTACGCGCTCGTCAGCCCGATTATTGCTGGTTTCCCTTTAGTTCAAGAAAAAAGTCGAGATCTACCATGCGGGTGAATGAACCTGCCCGCGCGATCCTCAAAACGCTTATAAAAAAGGGTTTAACCAGGCCTCCGGAAAGCCAGTAAAATAGAGGCTCTCAGAGGTGCTATTTTTTGGTCTCTTCTAACCATCTGTTGATATTTCTAAAATATGGCGTGTAAAAAATTTCTTGCACGGAAATTGATCAGATTGGTGCAAAATTCAGGTATAAGCTTAATCTGTTTTCAATATAGTTGTGTGTTTCTGGCGAGGAAAGGTGCTGTTCATGGCATTCAAAACCATCGACAAGTCTCGCCGTTTCGTGCAGGTGTCCCGCCAGCTGCGCAAATCCATTTTCGACGGCGTGTACCAGCCAGGGCAGAGGCTGCCCAACGAGAGGGATCTGGCAGCGACCTTTGGCGCCAGCCGTATCATCGTGCGGGAGGCGATCTGGGACCTTAAGAAATCCGGACTGGTGGAGGTAAAGCGAGGCGCCTACGGTGGCGCCTTTGTCCAGGAAATGAGGCACGAAGCGGTCACCTCGGTCATGCGCGACGTTGCCAGTCTGGGCAAGGTGAGACCGGCCCACATCATCGAGGTGCGTTTGCTCATTGAGCCCGCCGGCGCGGCCTTGGCCGCTGAAAGGGCCACCGAAGAAGACCTGCGGGAGATGCGCCAATATTTAGAGGTCATCCCTAAGCAACAGACCGATGAATATGTGCGGTGGCAGATAGGCTTTCACCGCATGGTGGCCAAGGCCTCGCAAAATCCTCTTTTTGCGATGCAAGTCAACATATTTCTTGATTTTTCCCAAGACATGATCTTGAACCTGAGGCGAAAGGATCGCCTCTACCACGATATCACCACCCATCCAGCCATTTTGGAGAAAATCGCCCAGAGGGACTCCGATGGGGCACGACGCCTCTTTTACGACCACTTGCTCGAAATAAAGCCGGCCTTCGACGACTGGGAAGAGAACTTCGGCAACAAGGGCTTGGTGAGTTCGAAACATCGACGCAAGGAGCAGTCATGACATACCCGAGTATCTATCCCACGGGGACAACCATCTACGATCCCTCGCAGTGCTGGAACGGCTACACCATTTTCCAGGCCAAGGAATTGGGGGCTCTGCTGATCGATATGAACGGAACGGAGGTGAAGCTGTGGAAAGGCCTGCACGGTCTGCCCAACAAAATGCTGCCCGGTGGTTATGTCCTGGGGGCGACCGGAGAGCGCAACACACAATACGGCATGCAGGATTTCCTGGATGTGGTGCAAGTGGATTGGGAGGGGAAGGTCACCTGGCGCTTCAATAAATACGAATACATCGAAGACCCCGGCGAGGCGCCGCAGTGGATGGCCCGCCATCATCACGATTTCCAGCGTGAGGGAAACCCGGTAGGCTACTACGCCCCGGGCATGGATCCCCTGACCGACGGCGGCAACACCCTGATCCTTTGCCATAAGAATGTGCGGAACCCGGATATCTCGGACAAGCTCCTGCTCGATGACTGCTTCATCGAGGTCGATTGGGCCGGCGAGATCGTCTGGGAATGGGTGTTGAGCGAGCACTTTCACGAATTCGACTGGAGCGAGGAAGCGCGCAACATTTTATCCCGCAACCCCAATGTGCGCAACTGCGGGGGAGACTGGATGCACGTCAATTCCATGTCCGCCTTGGGGCCTAACAAGTGGTTTGACGCCGGTGACGCGCGTTTTCATCCGGAGAACATCATCTGGTCCGCCCGCGAGGCGAATATCATTGCCATCACCGACAAGAAGAGCGGCAAAATTGTCTGGAACATCGGACCCGACTACAACACCACGCCGGCCCTAAAGAGGCTCGGGTGGATCATCGGCAAGCACCATGCCCATCTCATCCCCAGGGGGCTGCCTGGCGAAGGCGATTTGCTCGTTTTTGACAACGGCGGGTGGGCCGGCTATGGCGCCCCCAACCCCGGCGCCCCCACAGGCAACAAGAACGCCCTGCGCGACTATTCCCGGGTGCTGGAGATCGATCCGCTGACCCTGAAGATCGTCTGGCAATACACCCCCGCAGAGGCCGGATATCGTGTGCCCATGGACGCCAATCGCTTTTACAGTCCCTTTGTAAGCAGCGCCCAGCGCCTGAGCAACGGCAACACTCTGATAACCGAGGGGTCCGGAGGCCGTCTCATCGAGGTGACGGCCGACTATCGCATCGTATGGGAGTATATAAGCCCCCATTTCGGCCGGTTCGCCCGCTTCAACATGGTCTACCGGGCCTATCGCCTGCCTTATGAATGGGTTCCCCAACTCAACGTACCCAAAGAGACCCCTATAGGGCCTGTGGATGTCACGACCTTCCGCATGCCCGGCGCCGCATCTCCCGGCCCGGTGGAGGTCACGGAGGTCCCGGGCGTCAAGCCCTATCAGCGAACTGAGCCTTTATGCGTCTTGAACACCGGGGAAGCACTGGACAGCATGAATAAAGCATGAAAAGGCGTATAGCAAGGCGTCCAGCCTTGCTGTGAGACCGGCCCAGAATCGAGAGACGCCATTTGTATCCACGTGCCCCACATTAACGGCATCAGTGATAGAGGAAAGAAATCAAAATGACCCACCAAATCTACAGTGTTATGGGGTGCGCCAGATGCCATATCACCAAACGGTTCATGAAGGAAAACGGCATGGATTACGAGGAATACGACATCGAGGCCGACGGCAAAGACGCTTTTGCAAAATTCTACCGGGTCCATCGGGCGGAGATTTATCGTGACAAGGATGGTGTTGAGTTTCCCGTTTACACCGATGGCAGCGTCATTCGCCAGGGGGTGAGCGTGGTGATCGGTCATCTTGTGGCAGGAAATGGCCTTGACGGGTTCATCGGTCGCAGTACCCTTCATGGCGAATGGATTGACGGATTCAACATTTCGGGCGGGGACCCTTCACGGGCCGGGGATCTCTTGAAGGTAATGGCCTATTTAAAGCAAAACGGTCTGAAGATCCTGCTGACCACCGATGGCCGCAACCCCGAGGTGCTCAAGGCGGTTCATGATGAAAATCTGGGGGATCGGATTGTCATGGAAGTGAAAGGCCCGGCCGAGCTGTACGAAGCGCTGGCAGGGGAATCCATTGACCCGAATGCATTGGAAACGTCCATCAGGCTTGCGGCACGGTTCCCGGACTATCAGTTTTACAGTATTGTAGCCCCGATGATTCCAAAAGATGGCACCGTCCGTTACCTGACCCCGGAAGAAATCGGCGAGACCGCCAAAACCATTGAGAAGGCTGCCGGATCAAAGAAACATCCCTATGAACTGAGGCCCTTTGATCCAGACAGTGCGGTTGACGACAGGTTAAAGAGCGCTGAACCGCTTCCGGCGAATGCTTTCTTTAAATACCGGACTTCGGCCAGACGGTATATGGTGATGACGCAAATTGCAAAATAGGTTTGGACAAAGGGGGCCGTATTCCGACATCTGCACCCTTTGGTCGTTTACCCCTAAATGTTGAAAATAAGGAGATAAATCAATGGGTATTCCAACAATCTACCCCACCGGAACCACCCTTTTTGACCCGGGCAAATGCTGGAGCGGTTACACACTCTTCATCGCCCGGGAGACCGGATGCGCTCTGGTGGATATGAACGGAAATGTGGTTCACCTTTGGAAAGGGCTCCACGGATTTCCCACAAAGCTGCTCCCGGGCGGTCAAGTGATGGGCAGCCTCGGCGTGCGCAGCCCAAAATACGGTTTTATGGACTATATGGACGTGGTGCAGGTAGACTGGGACGGCAACGTGGTCTGGAAGTTCGACCAGTATGAATACATTGAAGATCCGGGACAGGAAGGCATGTGGATGGCCCGGCAGCACCATGATTACCAGAGGGAAGGGAGTCCTGTGGGCTATTACGCACCGGGCTTAACCCCGTTGGTGGAGGGGGGCAATACCCTGATTCTGGGCCATAAAGATGTGAGAGATCCCCGAATCAGCGACAAACCGCTCCTGGATGACGTGATTTACGAGGTGAACTGGGAGGGAGATATCATCTGGGAATGGGTGTGCAGTGAGCACTTTGATGAAATGGACTTCAGCGAGGCGGCCCGCAATGCCCTGTGCCGCAACCCCACCATGGTGGTGGGCAAAGGGGAGGTGGGGGACTGGATGCACATGAACAGCATCTCCACTCTCGGGCCCAACCGCTGGTATGATCAAGGCGATGAACGTTTTCATCCGGACAACATCATCTGGGACGGACGTCAGAGCGATATCATCGCCGTTACGGATAAGGAAAGCGGCAGGATTGTCTGGCAGATCGGGCCGGATTATGATGGAAACCAGGCCGTTCGGGAGCTGGGATGGATTATCGGCCAGCACCATGCACACATGATTCCCAGAGGTCTGCCCGGAGAAGGGAATATCCTGGTGTTTGATAACGGCGGTTTTTCTGGATACGGTTCACCCAACCCCGGGGCGCCCACTGGACACAACAATGCCCTCAGGGATTATTCACGCATTGTCGAATTTAATCCGATTACCCTCAAGGTGATCTGGCAGTACAGCTACGAAGAAGCAGGCTTCTTGCCCAAAATGAACAACAGTGATTTCTATTCCCCGCTCATCAGTTCGGTCCAGCGGCTCGCCAATGGCAATACACTGATTACCGAAGGCTCTTCAGGACGTATCTTTGAGGTGACCGAGGCATTTGAAATCGTCTGGGAATATGTCAGCCCCTACTACGGCATAAACAAGAATGCGAACTTCGTATACCGGGCCTATCGGGTCCCCTATGATTGGGTTCCGCAATTGGAGAGGCCGGATGAAAAGGAGATCCCCAAACTGGACAGAAGCCGGTTCCGGGTTCCGGGCAGTGTCTGGAAACCTGAGGAGGGGGTGGTGGAAGTGGAGGGCACCCTCCCCTATCCCGGGCCGCAGCTGTGCGTGTCCAAGGTGGATGAACCTAAAGATGGGTAAGCTCTTCAAACACCGCGTTTGAGGGCAGTCATACGTAAACCTTTAGAAAGGGGGAAAACCAGAAAATGAAAAAGAAGCAATGGATGGTGGCGATGGGATTATTCTTGAGCGTTTTTATGCTGGCAGGTTCAGCCAGTGCGCTGAATTTGCGGTTTAACGTCATGTACAGCCCCAAACATCCCCTGTGCAAGGAGGTGTTTGACCCCTGGGCCAATGAGGTGAAAAAGGTGACAGAAGGGCGCGTCAAGGTGACCATGTTTTACTCAAATGCCCTGTTCAAGCCCAAGGATGCACTGGACGCCGTCTCTTCCAGGGTGGGGGACATCGGTATTGTACTCCCTGTTTATGCCCGGAGCCGGTTGATCCTGAACTCGGTGATGGATCAGCCCATGGTGGCGGGCGAAAAGGCGCTTCAAAACAGTGAGGCCCTCTGGGAAATGTATCAGTCAACCCCTGAGTTGCAGAATGAGCTCAAAAGCGTAAAGGTGTTGTGGAGTTATATGAACCCGGCATTTCAGCTTCATTTCACCAAAAAGGAGGTGAAGAACCTGCAGGAGCTTCAGAATGTGATCATCAGTGCAGGCGGCGCCACCCAGACCCAAATTCTGAGACTCCTGGGCGCCTCCCCTGAAGCCATGCCCATGGTGGAGGTCTTCCTGGCTATGCAAAAAGGTGTTGTGGAAGGGTGCTTTCTCCCCTATGCCCCGCTTCGCACGCAGAAAATTGCGGATCTGACCCGTTTTCATACCAACGCCAATTTGATGGCCGCCTCCTTTTTCATCTCGGTAAACAAAGACGCCTGGGACAAAATATCAGATCAGGACAAGAAGGCCATTGAGGCCATCAGCGGTCTTGCGGCAGCCAAAAAATCGGGTCAGGTATTTGATGCGGCCCAGAAAGGAGATGTGGCCTGGATGGCCAAGAAAGGGGACAAGTTCTTCTCTCTGTCTCCGGATCAGAAAAAGCTGTGGGCCGAAAAAATAGCACCGGTCCGTAACCAATGGATCGAGGAGGCCAAGGCCAAGGGATATGCCGATCCTCAGAAGCTGCTCGATAAGGCATTGGCCGTCATGGCTGAAAAGAGCCGATAAGCACCAATAGGTCAAACTGGGCAGGGAGGAAAGCATGTCGTTCACGGAGCGTATAGAAGGATTTGAAAAACGCGTTGAACCCATAGCCCGCTATCTGAACGCTGCAGGCGCCTGCACCTCCCTGCTCATGGTGATCCTGGTGACGGCTCACGTCATCAGCCGGGCCATGTTCAACCAACCGCTGATGGGGACGGTGGAACTGGAAGAGCTGATGATTGTCATCGTGGTGTATTGCGGAATCGCCTACACCCAGATCACCCAGAACCACATTTCAGTGGATTTCATTACCGCACGTTTGCCCAAAGGAGCACAAGAGGTCCTTGCGGTGGCCACATCCCTGGTGCAGAGTCTGTTTTTTATCATCCTCAGCTGGCAGAGTCTGGCTCAATCCATTATCCGGATGAATGACGGCACCGCCACCTTTGACCTGCGGATTCCGCTGCACTGGATCATGTGGATAGTCTGTCTGGGCTTCTTTCTCTTTGCCATCAGCACGATGACCGAATTTCTGAAAAAAGCCGCCCATGCCTTTAAAAACCATCATGTCCCAGGAACCACCACGGCCATTGTGCTTGCCTGTCTACTGGTAGTCCTCCCTTTCGCAGGCGTGGAAATGGAACTGGAAGTGGGCCAGTATTTCGGAATGGTGGCGCTTCTGATCTTTCTCTTCTCAGGCATGCTGATCGGGGCGGCTCTGGGATTTTTGGGGTTTTTCGGCATGGCCCTTTTGTTTGGCGCCGATTCGGGATTGGGCCTTCTCCGAACGGTTCCTTACTCCATGACCGCTTCCTATTCCCTCTGTGTGATTCCCTTTTTTATCCTCATGGGGGAACTCTGCTTTGAGGCGGGACTCAGTGAGAAACTCTATCGGGCGGCCTACAAATGGGTGGGCCGTTTCAAAGGGGGGCTCTCCATGGCCACGGTGCTGGCCTGTGGTGCGTTTTCTGCGGTCAGCGGATCATCCCTGGCCACGGCCGCTACCATGGGGGCGGTGTCGCTGCCTGAAATGAAGCGTTACAAATACGCCGATACCCTGGCCACCGGCTCCATTGCCGCAGGCGGTACCATCGGAATTCTCATTCCCCCCAGCGTGATATTGATCATATATGGCGTGCTCACCGAGGTTTCCATCGCAGAACTCTTTTTTGCCGGCATCCTTCCGGGGCTGTTGTCCCTCCTCTACTATGTGATCGCCATCATGCTCTGGACACGGGTCAATCCCGAAGTGGGACCCGCAGGCCCCAGGTTTTCCTTGGGGGAACGGATAAAATCCCTGGGAAATACCTGGGAGGTGTTATGTCTCTTTGCGCTGATTATGGGGGGTATTTACGGAGGTCTTTTCACTCCTACCGAGGCGGGCGCCATCGGGGCCACCGGTGCTTTGGTCTTCGGCCTCATTCGCCGACGCATCACCGGGAAGAACCTCTACCACGCGCTCTTGTCCACGGGCCGTACCACTTCCATGGTATTTCTGGTGGTAATTGGCACGGCCATCTATGGCTATTTTCTGACCTCTACACAACTTCCTATGGAACTGGCCAATTACGCAACGAAACTCTCCGTTCCACCCGTTGCCATCATCGCCGCCATTGTGGCCATCTGTTTTGGTTTGGGATGTGTGATGGGAACCCTCCCTCTTGTTTTCATCACTGTCCCCATTTTTGCGCCGGTGGTGGAAAAGCTGGGCTTTGACCTCACCTGGTTTGGCATCATTGTGGTGGTGATTTCGGAAATCGGAATGATCACGCCACCCGTGGGCATCAATGTCTATATCATTAAAGGGATTGCCAGCGACGTTCCCCTTTCCACCATTTTCAGAGGCATATTCCCTTTTCTCCTGGCGGACATTGCCCGACTCATTACCCTGATTGCCTTTCCTGCGGTGTCTCTCTTTCTGCCGCAGCTGTTGCGATAGCAGCGAAAAGGATTTCCCCGGCTTTCTCGGGACCTTTGCGAAAGGATATGGCATTTACAAGTGTATAAATGTTAGGCCTCCTTTCTATTGATGCAGCAGAGGGTCAACTCACCCACATGACAAACTCATCTAGCCCTGCCCTCTCCCTGCCAAAATGATTGACCGGCGACTCCCAGTCAGGATATCCAATGGCCGTACCGATAATCCCCGTCCGGTCGGTCGGAATCGGCCGCAGTCCCCGTCCTGCCGGCCTGGAACACCTTAAACGTCTGAGGAAAGGAAGGCCGGAAACCGGGCTTGTCGGCATTGCAGGCGGCTGGGAAGACCCTGAGGAACTGGCTGCGACCCTCGACGCGTCCCTCCCCGTCACGGGCAACGCGATGCTGTGGACCTTGAGTCCTGACCATGGTCTTTTTTTTTGACACGGATACGATTTCGGAACTTTTGAGACCCCGCCCTGCCAAGCGCTACCTTGAGGAATCAGGGACGATCGTTCCGGATGCTATCGACTACCCCCATCAAAGCCTCCTACCCACCTCCTAACAGGATGCTTTTCGGTCTGATGGTTCCAAATATATACTTTGTGATATTTTTTTATTGATTTTAATGTCAGATATGATATTAATTGATGTATGAACGTGGGCAACAAAATACGCATGGCCAGGAAGAAACTTGGGCTTAATATGAAGGAGTTCGCCCGCAGAGTGGGTGTCAGCTACCTTACGATTTACAGGGTCGAAACTGACAAGGTCAGTCCTTCGGTGGCCCTCCTCTCCGAAATCGCTCATCATCTTGGGGAGCCAATTGTCGATTTTTTCAGCGAAGACAAAAAGATTACGCTTGTCAAGGCTGGAACAGCCCGCAGTGTGGAATCAGGCAAAATGAGCCTGGAGCTGCTGATCCCCAGAGGCGTTATCGGCAATGACATATCGGTTACCTTAGGTCGGACCGAACCTGGTGAATTTGTAAGCAAACATTCCCACAATGGCTTTGAACTGACATATCTGCTGAAAGGGGAGGCTTTCTTTAAGTATGGGTCTGAAGAATACGATCTGAAGGAAGGCGACTTGATCTATTTTGATGCAAGAACGGAGCATTCCGTGACGGCACTAAATCGCAACGAGTTTCTTTCAGTCTATTTTCGAAGGTGAGAACACGCTCCTTCTCTGTTAAGGCATGGGCTGCCAGACGGCCCCTGTGAATGAAGATTCAGGATTTTTGTCTGGAATCCGCTGGAGCGGGACCCCTACTTTGGTTGCGGCCGATAGGCCGACTCAGGAGAACAGATGGAATTGAATGAAGAAGAGCAACGGATGTTGGACGGGAAACAGGGTTCCGGGGTCCAAAAGGCCATGGAGATTCTCGTTGCCTATGGCGATTGTTACGGCGCCCATCGCATGATCCCGGTCACGAGCGTCCATATGGCAGGCAATTTCCCGGTGCTTATGGACGAGGGAATTGAATGGCTTGAAGATCTGGCCCGTGATGGGACCAAAGTGACCGTTTTCACCACAAAAAACCCCGAGATGTATGATTTTGAACAGGCAGAAGACCTCCGCATCCCCACCATTTACCAGATCAGGCAACAACGGATTCATGAGGCCTTGAAGGCCCTTGGGCTGACGTTGACCTATTCGTGCCACCACTATCTGGTGGGCAATGTGCCGAGGTTTGGGGATCACATTGCGTGGGCTTCTTCCGGGAGTCAGGTCTTTGCCAACTCCGTGATCGGCGCGCGGTCCAACAGGGATGGAGACCACGTGGCCCTGGCCGCTGCCATCACCGGCGTTATCCCGGAATGGGGGATGCACCTTGATGAAAACAGAAAGGCAGGCATGATCGTTGATGTGGCGCAATTGCCGCTTAAGACGTATGGCCCGGCAGATTATAAGGCGTTGGGGTGGCACCTGGGCAAGCTGGTGGGAACCCACATCCCTGCAGTGGTGAACCTGCCCAAGGACATACACATCGAGGGCATAAAGGGTCTTCTCTATACGCTGACGGTTACAGGGGCGGCAGGGCTGGTCCATCTGGTCGGAATCACGCCCGAGGCCCCTACCCTGGAGGCCGTCTTTCCCGGTCCTCACCCCGCTCCACCTGATATTGTGCCCTTCCAGAAAGACGTGGACAGGGCTTTTCTGGGGATATCCAGCAGTTCGGAGGACAAGATAGACATGGTCATATTCGGCTGTCCTCAGTGCAGCATCCAGGAGGTCCAGGAGATTGCGGCCCTGCTCGATGGAAAGAAAGTTCATCCCGACACAAAGCTATGGATTTGCACCTCCAGGTGGGTCAAGACCCTGTGCGAAAGGATGGGTCTCCTTGAAAGGATTATGGCTTCGGGGGCGCGCCTGTTGTGCGACATGGGTGCGGCCGATGGTCCCCATCTTTACCTGAGAGAGCAGGGCGTTCGGGTGATCGCCATCAATTCCGCCAGGGGGAGCTACTATGCACACAATCTCTTCGGGATGGATACCTGGTTCGGTTCTACCGAGGACTGTATCCGATCTGCCGTTTCCGGGAAGTGGGAGGGGAGGAAATGATGAGATTGAAAGCGAAGCCCGTCATGAAGGGTGTGGCCGAGGGCGAGGCGATTGTGTCCCGGATGCCCATATCCTTTACAGGAGGCATGGATCCCGACACGGGTAATATCAGAGAACCGGGGCATGATTTGGAAGGGCAATCTGTTGCCGGCAAGATCCTTGTCTTTCCAACAGGCAAAGGCTCCACAACGGGTTCTTGGCAATACTATGCAGCGTTTAAACGGGGGAATGCCCCCAAAGGGATTATTAATGTCAGTGCAGAGGGTGTGGTGGCGGTGAGCGCCATTATCACGTCTACCCCGATGGTTCACGAACTGGAAAAGGATCCCTTGGCGTGTATCGAAACCGGCGACTATGTAAAAATCGATGCAGACAATGGAATTGTGGAAATTGAAAAGAAAACATAATGAAAGGGGGTGTTCAAACCATCATCGGCGAGGATATATCATTGCATAAAGATGCGTTTTCTGGTTCCAACACATCCAAGGCCAAGGAGGGTTATTATGAAGAGTAAAAAACGTTTTGTCTTTGCATGCGGCGTTTTCTTGTTGCTGTTTGGAATAACCGCATCCGTTGTCTCCATGAGTGAGGCGGCATCAGACAAGCCTATCAAATTGAGCTTCAGTACCATGTTTCCCCGCGCTCACCTCCAGGGAGCACTCAATCAATTTTTCTGTGATGAAATCGCAAGACGCACCAACGGACGGGTGGAAATCACCCTGTATCCCGCCGGAACCCTCACGTCTGCGCCCAAGAACTTTGACGGCGTTATTAAAGGTCTCTCGGATATCGGCATGAGTTGCCCTCTCTATGTCGCAGGCCGGTTTCCAGTGAGTGAGATCTTCGAGATGCCATCGGAAATTGACAGCGGTTGGGTAACCGGGAAGGTTTATAACGACCTTTACAATAAGTATAAACTTGAAGAATACAAAGACGTCCATGTCCTTTACCTGCATGGCCCCGGCCGAAACGTGCTTTCAACCCGAACGGTCCCTATCCGTAAGCTTTCAGATATGAAGGGGCTTGTCCTGAGGGCCAGCGGTGGTGCAACCTCAACCATCAAGGCGCTGGGCGCCACGCCGCGGGCCATGTCCATGGGCGAGGCATATGCGGCCTTGTCCAAGGGTGTTGTCGAAGGGCAATTTGCCGTTCCGGAAACCCTTAAGGGCTGGAGGCACGGCGATGTGGTGAAATACGTTACCATCCCTCCTATCTCTACATCCAGCTGCCAGTACGTGGCCATGAATAAGAAGAAATGGGAAGCCCTTCCGCCGGACATCCAGAAGATTTTTACGGAAACGAGTGCCGAGTTCTCTGACTACCATGGCTATGTCTGGGAATATTACGACAAGGCGGGTGTTGAGTATTTTAAAAGTCTGCCCGACAGGGAGTTGATTGTCATCCCCGGGGATCAGCGGCCTGAATGGGAAGCTGCCGTCGCACCGGTCATTGAGGAGTACATCAAAGACAAGACGGCAAAAGGACTCCCTGCAAAAGAAATGCTGGGCTATGTCAACGAACGCATCCAATACTGGACGGCAAAAAAGCCCGGCACCGAGGTTTCGATTAAGTGGGTTGAGGAGAATCTGGTAGAAAAATAGCCTCGAAGGGGCATTGTACTACTTGTTTTAATGGGCCTCATTCGTGGTGTGCCTTTCAGTGCACCCCACGAGGGACCCATCATATGACATGGGCGGCGTAAATGCATTTGCTTGAAAAAATCAACCACTACATAAGTCGTTGGTTCAATGGAATTGCCCTGGCTGCATTGAGCGCGATGCTGTTCCTTGTTGCCGTGGACGTTATCGGAGCCAAGGTCCTTTCACTCCCCGTTTCCGGGGCCATGGACCTGACATCTCTTTTGGGGCTTCTTATTATAGGGTTTTCAATGACGCAAACCTATATGAAAGGCCGCCACATCACTGTGGACTTCTTGATCATCCGCGCCAGCCAACGCCTTCAAAACGTGTTGCGCTGTCTGAACGCGGTTCTGTGCATGATTTTCTTTTTGTTTGTCGTGTGGCGGCTTTTTCTCTATGCCCACGACCTTCAGATGTATGGAGAGAAATCCCTGACCGTAAAGATTCCCCTTTTCCCTTTCGCCTATGCCCTGGGAGTGGCGTTTGTCCCCATGCTCCTGGCCGTTCCCATTCAACTATATCGCAAATGGAAAGGATCTCGGGAGTAAATGGACCCTGTTACTGTCGGAATTTTAGGCATCCTTGTTCTTCTCTTCCTTTTTGTCATAGAATTTCCCGTGGCATTTGCCATGGGGTTTGTCGGTTTCGTTGGGTTCGGGTATCTGGTGGGTTTCAGCGCAGGCCTCGACATGCTCGCCATCGATATCTTTGAAAATTTTTCTTCCTACAATCTGACCGTAATTCCGATGTTCGTGTTCATGGGGACGCTTGCATTCGAAATCGGGATGAGTTCACGGCTTTTCGAAGCAAGTCATGCCATTTTTGGGAAGATGCGCGGAGGATTGGCCATTGCCGCCATCATGGCCTCCGCCGGTTTTGCCGCTATCTGCGGTTCCACCAACGCAACCGCTGCAGCTATGGGGGCCGTATCCCTTCCCCACATGAAGCGTTACGATTACGACGATTCTCTGGCAACGGGATGCGTCGCAGCAGCAGGAAGCCTTGGGATTCTTATCCCACCCAGCGCCCTCTTGATTGTCTATGGCATCATGGCAGAGGAATCGATTGGGAAGCTTTTTATCGCTGGCGTCCTTCCCGGTCTCCTCCTTGCCCTTCTTTTTATTATTACCGTAATAATCCTCTGCCATAGGAACCCGAGCCTGGCGCCTGCCGGCCCCTCCACGTCCCTCAAGGAAAAACTGGCAGCCGTCTCTGCAGTGGGAGAGGTGCTCATTCTTTTTTGTCTGGTCCTTGGGGGCCTTTTTACCGGATGGTTCAGCCCAACCCAAGCAGGCGGCGTCGGTGCGGCCGGCGTTCTCATACTCGGTCTGGTGAGACGGAAGTTGACCTGGA
>Ga0209164_1002848_pt1 | contig 17335 bp, 24 predicted proteins | sample MTBNYHSulfiMetaG_FD_187458 | JGI IMG/M metagenome (GOLD analysis project Ga0209164, IMG submission 187458) | Enrichment culture microbial communities from rom New York Harbor, USA that are MTBE-degrading - MTBE-NYH (New York Harbor Sulfidogenic)... | ecosystem: Environmental > Aquatic > Marine >...
ACATGGTGTCAAGGACGGCGGTCAGTTACCCATTAACCTTTTGGTAATTTAACGAAATATTAAGATATTCTATGAAAAATGAAGTAATTCTTGTGTTTTATGTGTCTACTTAACGGGGGACGCCGCAGTCTACAAAATGGCAAAGAAGCGTACCAAATAAACGACTGGCATTAAAAATTGGGCAGGTGGGGGATGTTGTCCATAATCTCACGCATGGTAAAGGAAATGCAGGGAAATTTCCCGGATTGAACCGGTTCGTTTTCCCGGTAAACTTCCAGCAGCTCATATCGCTGATTGTCCAGCACATATTGTTCAAGCAGCTCATTATTGATATCCACAATCCAGTATTCCGGAATCAGATATTTGGCATAGGCGTATAGCTTTTGCCGCCGGTCGCGCTTGGCCGAAAACGGCGACAGTACCTCAACCACCAGGTCGGGCGGCCCTTCAATGCCCCGTTTGGTAATTATGGACAGCCTGTCGCGGTGGATCACGGCTATATCCGGCTGACGCACTTCCGTCTCCGACAGAATCAGATCAATGGGAGCGGCAAACACAACATAATCACGCGCGCAATCCTGCATGATGCGGTGCTCGAGCTGCTGCAACACAAGCTGGTGCAGCGCGTTTGGGCCGGGCGTCATGGCTTCCAGGCGTCCGTCGTTTATTTCGTAACGCACTCCGTCGTCAGGCAGGTTTGCGTAATCCTCATAGGTCACAGGTTGTTCTCCGACCAAGCAATCCGGTGGTTTGTCTTTCCCCATTGCCATCCCCCCTTACCAGATTTTTTACCAATTATACCAAACTGCTTCCATCCTTTCCACCCCCGCAGCGCTCCTGAAAAACATAAGCATACTAAATTGACATGCTTTCATTTATTTAATATATTTATTGGAATTATAAATCATATTTATTGTATCATATACATGGATGCATTACCCGAACGGAGCAGAGCCATGAAGGATGATAATAATCAGAACATTGCCGCTTTGATTCTGGCCGCCGGTTTTTCGTCCCGCATGGGCGCGTTTAAACCGCTGCTGCCAATGGGTCCGGTCACGGTTGTTGAACGGGTGGCGGCAGTCTTCCGCTTCGCGGGAGTTCCGGATATAAAGGTAGTGGTCGGTCACCGGGCGCCGGATATGAGCACGGTCTTACAGCCACTGCCGGTTGAAATTGTGAAAAACAACAATTATACCGATGGTATGTTTTCATCCGTAATCGCGGGAGCAAAGGCGCTCACGCCGGAGGTGGAAGCATTTTTTGTGCAGCCGGTGGATATCCCGCTGGTTGCCCCGTTGACGATAAAGAAGATGCTCAAAGCCTACCAGGAACGCAAAGCAAGTGTATATTATCCCTGCTTTGACGGCCGGCGCGGCCACCCGCCCCTTATTGCCGCCGCCAGCATTAAGCTGATCCTCTCCTGGAACGGGGACGGCGGATTAAAGGGTTTATTGCGGCAGTGGGAACACGAGGCAACAGATGTGGAGGTTGACGACCAGGGGGTTTTAACGGACATGGATACTCCTGAAGACTACCGCAGAATTGAGAAAAAATACGGCAGAAGCAATATTCCCACCCCCCGGGAGTGTCTGTTCATGCACCAAAACGCCGGGGTTGAAGATCAGGTGACCAGTCATTGCCAGGCGGTGGCCGCGGTGGCCGGCAATATAGCCCGGGCTTTAAATCAAGCGGGTTGCCGGCTGAACATCGAATTAATCCTGGCGGCGGGCCTGCTGCATGATATTGCCAAAGAAAAACCCAACCATGCCCCGGCAGGGGCGCAATACCTGCGGGAACTGGGCTATCCGCTGGTGGCCGATATCGTCGAGTGCCATATGGATGGAACACCTCCGGCCGAAGACAATATCACGGAAGCCGATATTGTTTTTTTGGCGGATAAACTGGTGCATAAAGATCAGGTTATCACCCTTGAACATAGGTTCCAACTCGCCCGGGAGCGGTTTGCGTCCCGTCCCGACATCGCCCGGGGCATCGAAAAAAGGCATCACCGGGCCCAGGCAATAAAAAGAAAAGTTGAACAGATTATTGCTTTCCCATTGGAAAGCATTATTTAATATTGGTTTACCCCAGGATTGGAGGTGAGATAGGCATGGGTGCAAGACTCGGGTTCCCAACGTGGTTTCCGCGCTTGATGATTAACTGGTGAGCATATGGCGCTGCTGATTTGGCTGGAGTTTCCAGGCCACAACAGGGGAATCACACCGGGTTTACGCGCATTATTTTAGCCGGCGAAGCCGACCGGGCATCCGAACGTACAAGCTATCTCACAGGGTATATAAAAACGCTTTTACCGGCGGCAAACTTTCAAGCCTTACGGAGTGGTTCCAAATTTGCGATGAAGGTGGAAAAATGGAAAAAGAACAAATTATGGAACAACTATCCAAAATTCATGCAACCAGCAGTTACGGAGACGTCATGGTTGTCGGCGGAGGGATTAGCGGAATCCAGGCCGCTCTCGATCTGGGCGCCGCCGGTTTCAAGGTTTACCTGGTGGACAAGGCGCCCACCATCGGCGGTCATATGGCTCAACTGGACAAGACCTTCCCCACCAACGACTGCTCCATGTGTATTGAATCGCCCAAGTTTGTTGAATGCAACAGGCACCCCAATATAGAGCTCATCACCTATGCTGAAGTTGAACGGGTGGAGGGAAAAGCCGGTGATTTCAAAGTCACCCTGAATAAAAAGCCCAGGTATATCGATGAAAGCAAATGCACGGGCTGTACCGTATGTGTTGAATACTGCCCGGTGGTCTACCCCGATCAGTTCAACCAGGGGATCTCGGATAATAAAGCCATCCATATTTATTTCGCCCAGGCCATTCCCCTCAAACCGTATATTGATGAAAGCTGCCTTTACCTTAAGGAGAATAAATGCCAGATCTGCAGCGGAGTCTGTAAAACCAGGGCCATCGATTTCAATCAAACGGCGGAGCAGATGGTGGTAAAAGTAGGGGCGATACTCCTGTCGCCCGGGTTTGAGCCCTTTGCCCCCCGGCTTAGGGAGGACTACGGGTACGGAAAGTTTGCCAATGTGGTCACCAGCATGGACTACGAACGGCTGCTGTGCGCCACCGGGCCATATGAGGGTGAAATACTGCGCGCTTCCGACAAGCGGCACCCCCATAATATTGCCTGGATTCACTGCGTCGGTTCCAGACAGGTCACCCCCGGCGGCAACAGCTATTGTTCGGCGGTATGCTGTACCTATACCCAAAAGCAGGTTATTTTGACCAAGGACCACGACTCCGAGGCCCGGTGTACCATATTCCATAACGACATCCGCTCCTACGGCAAAGATTTTGAGCGTTTCTACGAGAGGACGAAGAACCTGCCCGGGATCCGGTTTGTCAGAAGCTACGTGTCAATAGGCAGGGAAATGCCCGACAGTAAAAACGTAACCGTCAGATATACCACCCCTGATGAAGGAGTTAAAGAAGAAGAATTCGATCTGGTGGTATTGTCCGTCGGTTTGACACCCCCGGCCGGCGCCAGGGATCTGGCCGATAAATTCGGCATCGAGCTTAACGGGCACGGGTTCTGTAAAACCAATCCCGTCAATCCCATGGAGACCTCCCGCCCTGGTATTTTTGTCAGCGGGGCATTTAGGGGGCCCGTCGATATCCCCGAGTCGGTTGTCACCGCCAGCGGGGCCGGTTCCCAGTGCGGCGAACTCCTGAACTTCCGGCGGGGGAATCTGGCCCGGGAAAGGATCTATCCGCCGGAAAGGGATGTTTCCCGGGAAGAGCCCCGGGTGGGCGTTTATGTGTGCCATTGCGGCGCCAATATCGGCAGGGTGGTTGATGTTCCAGCCACGGTAGAATATGCCCTGACCCTGCCCCACGTGGTGCATGCCGAAGAAAACCTCTTTATTTGTTCCACCGAAGCCGCCGCCATGCTGGCCAGGGACATTAAGGAAAGAGGCCTTAACCGCGTAATTGTCGCCGCCTGCACCCCCAGGACGCACGAGCCGCTGTTCCGGGACACCCTCCGGGAGGCGGGCATCAATCAATATTATTACGACATGGCCAATATCAGGGAACATTGCTCCTGGGTCCACTCCAAGGAGAAGGAAGCGGCCACCAAAAAAGCGCAGGAAATAATCCGCATGTCCGTGGCCCGGGCCTGTCACCTGGAACCGCTGCAGGAATTCGACCTGCCCGTCCACAAAACGGCCCTGGTGGTGGGCGGAGGCGTGGCCGGAATGACCGGCGCCCTCTCCATTGCCGGACAGGGGCATGAGGTCCACCTGGTGGAGAAGGAGCCGCACCTGGGCGGAATGGCGCGAAGAATCCACTACACCCTGGAAGGGCTGGACGTGCAAGCCTATTTACGTAATCTGATCAACAAGGTCTATCAACACCCCCTGGTACATGTTTATACCGGCGCCGCTATCACAAACACCGCCGGTTATGTGGGCAATTTCACCACCACGGTGGAGTGCGCTGGAAGGACCACCGCCATTAAACACGGAGCCGCCGTCATCGCCACCGGCGCTGAAGTATATGAACCCACCGAGTACCTTTACGGCTCGGATCAGCGGGTCATGACCCACCTGGAGTTGGAGGCGCAAATCGCCGCGGGAAATGAAAATATCATCAACGCCCGCAGCGTGGTGATGATCCAGTGCGTGGGCTGCCGCAACGAAGAGCGCAATTACTGCAGCCGGATCTGCTGCGGCGAGTCCGTCAAGAACGCCCTGAAATTAAAAGAGCTCAATCCCGGTATGGACGTCTACATTGTCTTCCGGGATATCAGAACCTATGGTTTCATGGAGGATTATTACCGGGAGGCGGCCGGCCGGGATGTCCGGTTCATCCGTTACGAGCCGCAGCAAAAACCACTGGTGGAACCCGCCGAGGACGAGGACGGCCGGTCTGTCTTGCGAGTTACCGTTACCGATCCCGTTTTGGGCAAACAGCTGGCCATAAACGCCGACGCCATCGCCCTGGCCGCCGCCGTAATCCCCGCCGCGACAAGCAAAGACATAGCACAATTGTTCAAGGTGGCTTTAAGCCCGGACGGGTTCTTCCAGGAAGCCCACGTCAAATTAAGGCCGGTTGACTTTGGGGCGGAAGGCATTTACCTGTGCGGGATAGCCCACTATCCCAAACTGATGGCGGAAACAGTCAGCCAGGCTTACGGAGCCGCCGGCCGCGCCCTGACCCTTCTCTCTAACGATACGGTCACTGCCTCCGGTTCCGTTTGCGGAGTTAATGAACGCAAATGCATCGGCTGCGGAGAATGCGTCTTGGCCTGCACATATGGCGCCATCGAGCTGCTTGACACCCGGCGCGGTAAAAAAGCCGCGGTTAACGCCGTACTATGTAAAGGAGACGGCCTCTGCAACGCCAAGTGCCCCACCGGAGCCATTACGCTGAAGCATTATACCGATGACGCGCTGTTGAGCCAAATCGACGCCGCTTTTACAAACACTTTTGCATAAGGAGGACAGCAGAATGAGTACGGAACTTAAATTCAAACCCAGGCTGCTGGGTATTGTATGCAACTGGTGCTGCTACGGCGGCGCCGACCTGGCCGGAGTGTCCCGGTTTCAATATCCCCCGTATATCAAGCTCATGCGGGTGATGTGCTCCGGCAGGGTGGATATGGAACACATCTTCCGGGCCTTTGCCCTGGGAACGGACGGGGTGTTTGTGGGCGGCTGTCATTTGGGAGACTGCCATTACAATACGCAGGGAAATTACGATGCTTTTAAAATGGTGCAGCTGTGTAAAAAAATAATGGCCCATATCGGATTAAACCCGGCCAGATTAAGGCTTGAATGGGTTTCCGCCGGTGAGGGAATCCGCTTCGCCAACATTATGAATGAATTCGCCGGCAAGATGGGGAAGCTGGGCCCCCTGGGCCAAAGCGAAGGTCTGGACGAAGAAGTATTGCAATTTAAAATAAACGCCGTCACCAGGCTAATCCCCTACCTTAGAGTGGTGCAAAACGAAAGGCTGAGATTGCGTTTTGAAACCGAGGCGGATTGTGAAGAATTCTACTCCGGTAAAGAGTTCAATAGTTTATTTAAAACACTGGTGGCGGATAAACTGGCCGTCAGCCAAATCATGTTGCTGTTGCGGGAAAAACCCCATTCAGCAGGAGAGCTGTCCGGGGTTTTGGGTCTGGCCCCGTCTGAAATATCAAGACACCTGAACAGTTCGGCAACACATGGATTACTCAGGCACGAAGGGAATAAAATTACTTTAGCCCAATAAAAAACAATTGTGATACTTTAGGGGTGCGATAAGAATGAGTGCGGAAATTAAATTTAAACCCAGGCTGCTGGGGATCATCTGCAACTGGTGCTGTTACGGGGGCGCGGATCTGGCCGGAGTCTCCAGGTTTCAATACCCCCCGTATATCAGGCTCGTGCGGGTGATGTGCTCCGGCAGGGTGGATATGAAGCATATCTTCCGGGCCTTTGCCCAAGGAGCGGACGGAGTATTTATCGGCGGCTGTCACCTTAACGACTGCCACTATATTACCAACGGCAACTTCGCCGCCGCCAATATGGTCCAACTGTGCAAAAAGATATTGGAGCATACCGGTGTGAACCCCGAAAGATTAAGGATTGAATGGGTTTCCGCCGGCGAAGGAATCCGTTTCGCCAATATTATGAATGAATTTGCCGGCCGGATAGAGAAACTGGGACCACTGGGCAGAGGCGAAGGAATAGACGAAAATGTATTAAAGTCCAGATTTGAAGAAGTTACCGGGTTGATCCCCTACATCAAACTGGAAAAAAAGAAAAAACTGGCCTTGCGCATTGAAGACCCGGCAAACTATGACGGGCTTTTCACCAGCGACGAGATCGACAGGTTGTTTAATGAAACAGCATCCTACTACATTGATCCGGAAAAGTGCCGGGCCTGTTCGATTTGCGCCGGGCGGTGCCCCGAAGAGGCTATCATAGGGGCCAAAAAGCAAATCCATGTCATCGACCAGGAGAAATGCATCAAATGCGGCACCTGCCTGGATGCCTGCCCGCCCAGGTTCAGCGCGGTGATCAGGATCTCCGGCGGGCCTGTCCCCCCTCCCCTGCCTGTGGGGGATAACTTCTATACAATTATTAAGAGCCGGGCGGGAGAGGTGATGCAGAGATAAAAAGAAGCAAAAGGATTATTTTATTGGCTCATTGCATATTAAACGCCAATGCCAAAGTGCAGGGCTTATGCAATTATTCTTCAAGCATGATTGAAGTAATAAATGCACTGTATGAAAATGATATCGGAATCATCCAGCTCCCCTGCCCGGAAATGACCATCTACGGCGTCAAGAGATGGGGGCATGTAAAGGAGCAGTTTGATTCGCCGCATTTTCGGGAGCAATGCCGACAGATCATCCGGCCTATCGTTGACCAGCTAAAGGATTATACAAAAAACAAATATCATATTATCGGGGTTATCGGCGTTGACGGCAGTCCAAGCTGCGGAGTGGGCAAGACTTGTTCCGGCGATTGGGGCGGAGAAATTTCAGGCCGTCAGGATCTTATGAGCATTGTTAATAATGTTATGTGTGTAAAGCAACCCGGTGTTTTTGTGGAAGAATTGCAGGAGTTATTCAGCAAAAATAACATTGATGTCCCCTTCACCGCCGTGGACGAAGTAAATGCCGTTCAATCCATCAACAGAATCAAAGTTTTTATCAAAGAAAATATAAAACATCAATAAATCAATTGGGGAGGCTGCTATGGGAATCAATAGACATAAACATATCGTGTTATTGTTGCTTGTGCTTGTGATATCAGTATCATTGGCGGCATGTTCCGCCAATGGCGATAACAATACCGGCACCGACAATACTGTCCTGGACACCTCCTGGCAAAGGGTCCGGGATAATGGCAAACTCGTTGTAGGTTTATGCGCCGCCTATCCGCAGACCTTGAGGGCAGGGTTATCGGTGTGCAGTTGGGTTCGGGAAGTGAGCAGATTGCCGATCAAATGACCGGACTGAAGGAAATTAAAAGATATAATTACAACCCCGAGGCCTTTATTGATCTGGCTAATAACAGAATTGACGCCGTGGTTGTGGGCTATGCCTACGCCGTTAACCAGATGAAAGAGCAAGGGGGATTCAAAATTCTCGAAGAGCCCCTGGAATCGGCGGAAATTGTTATGGTTTTGCGGCACGGTGAAGACAGCCTTACCGGCAAGCTAGATGAGGCCCTGGCCCAAATTAAAGAGCGTGGAACATACGATCAACTAATTGAAAAATGGCTGAAAGTATAATTTTGTTATGCTCTTGATTTCCAATGCTTACTATTGGAAGGGTAAACTACACGTTTGCCCTTCCATTTATTAACTGGTTTATTATTTGGTGTTTTGACGGGGGAAAATATTTTGAAATGGGAAATCGTTTTTGACAATACTTTCTTTATCCTGTCCGCCGCATTGGTAACCATCAAAATTACCCTGTTCTCATTTGTGCTGGCGTTAATTCTGGCCTTTATCACCGGTACCCTGAGATCGGAAAAAATACCCGGCCCTTTGGAAAAAGTACTTTCGGCGTATGTGGAAATTTTCCGCGGCACACCGCTGTTGATTCAGTTGTTTTTCATCTACTACGGTCTTCCTTCCATAGGCATCAATATGCCCAACATTGTGGCGGCGGTGGTCGGCCTTGCTTTGAACAGCGCCGCCTACATGTCCGAAATTGTCAGGGCCGCCATTAATTCCGTACCTGCCGGACAAAAGGAAGCTTCTTTTGTACTCGGCTACAGTAAAGCGCAAAGCTTGCTTCATATCATTTATCCCCAGGCTGTCCGGATGGCCATACCGCCCCTGATGAATTCCTTTTCCACCCGGGCGTTTGAAATCTACCTGGTGCTGGGAATTATATATTTCCTGATGACTTACTCGGTATCATTAATCACCCGCCGGATGGAAAAACGGATTAACAAGGCCTATGTCAATTAAGGAGCAGCGCGGCATGCCGAACACACCCATATTAAAGATCATCGGACTGAACAAATCATTTGACCGGCTGACAGTACTGCGGGATATCAATTTAGCCGTGCGCAATAAAGAAGTGATCTCGATCATCGGACCCAGCGGCTCGGGAAAGAGCACCCTGTTAAGGTGCATCTGCCGGCTGGAATCCATCGACTCCGGTGAAATCCGGATCAACAATATCTCAATTCATGATCAGTGGCGCAGACACCGGAATAACGCCGGGCCGGTTAACGTGGGCATGGTGTTTCAGCATTTTAACCTGTTTCCGCACTACACAGCCCTGGAGAACGTGGTTAAACCGCTGATGACTGTGAAAAAGCTTGAGCGAAAGACAGCCGCGGCAACCGGCCGCGAGATGCTGAAAAAAGTCAGTCTGGAAGATAAAGCAGACAATTACCCTTTTCAGCTTTCCGGCGGTCAAATGCAGCGGGTGGCCATCGCCAGGGCGCTGGCCATGAACCCGGAGATCATGCTTTTTGACGAACCCACGTCCGCACTGGACCCCGAGTTGTCAATCGAAGTTTATAAAACCATCAAGGATCTGGCCGGGGACGGCATGACCATGATCATCGTTACCCATGAGATGAACTTTGCCCGGGAAGTGTCCGACAGAATTGTATTTATGGATCAGGGGGTTATCGTGGAACAAGGCCCGCCGCATCAAATATTCAACGCTCCGGAAATGAACAGAACCGCTTCTTTTCTAAAAAAAGTGTATACGCATCCTTGCAAATTTTTATTACTTACTGTAAGCGGATTTACGCACTTATGGAATTTTTAAAAAATCGCCAAAGTTAGTGCCGATAAATGAGCATATAGGTTTTGAATTGTGCTCTCATTCTATAACAAGAGGCTTTTACAGGTACAGTATAATAGTCCGTGCTATAGCGTTTTTATGACGATATTAAAAGACAGTTTGATACTTTAATTAATAATTATTCTGATCTTGTTTATAGTCCGTGATTCTTTTGAAGCCTATTGTAAAGACATAAGACCTATAATTGTGCAGCAAGGTTGGACCTTTGAGTCATCAAAGACCTCTTTTCTTAAGGAAGCAAAAAGGCTTGTTGATGAACAAATATTATTGTTGAAAACAATATAGCCGAAAAAGAACATCGAAGAAAGCACCCCGCCCGCCGCTTTGACGCAGTATCTCAAGGACTATCCGCAAATAACCGAAATTGCCCTGCATTTGGAAACGACGCAGCCTGGCGGCTGGCGTCCAAGACCATCAAGGCCCTTCTTCACTCCACCTACGCCATATCCGACGAGCCGCCCCAGCGTGGAAAGGATTACAACGACTATTTGAAAATGATGTTGAGAGGGCGACACAGGCCGGAGCGATGATGGTAAATGGTTTTATCCATACCTTCCTATTGCCCCAAAATAGCGATAGGGAGAAAAAATAAGACTTGGCAGGGCTGAACCTTTCCGCGTATACAACTACACTCTAACGTGGTATAATATAGAGTGTAATTGTACTGGAAGGAGGTGGCGCAAAATGAAGCATATTGACAAAATCCAAGAGGCTCTCGAACAAAACAACGGAGTCATTACCGCTTCACAGGTCACCGCAGCCAATATACCCAGGCATTATCTGAAAAAAATGCTGGACATGAAGCTCCTGGTTAAAATTGACCGGGGAATTTATAGCAAGCCGGAAATATGGGAAGATGAAATGTATGTCCTGCAGTACAAATACGGCAGGGGCATTTTTTCCCATGAAACGGCCTTATACATTCATGGCCTGACGGACAGGACACCCCATAAATATGTCATGACGTTTCCCTATGGGTATCATGTCAAATCCCTCAAACAAGAAAATGTTATTATTCGAAAGTCCGTTCAAGATTTATATGAACTCGGATTGACCACCGGCCTTTCTCCCTGTGGGAATCCGATCCGCCTGTTCGATGTGGAACGGACGCTTTGCGATATTGTGAAGGGAAACAATACCTGCGACATCCAGATCGTCAATCAGGCGATGAAGCAATATGCCAAAATGCCGGGGAAAAATATCACCAAGCTATTTGACTATGCCGGGAAAGTGCGGGTAAAGCCAAAAATACTGAACTATATGGAGGTTTTGCTATGACAGCCAAGAACCCTATGCAGTTGAAAGCCTATATAAAAAAGATGGCCGCCGAAAAAAACATTTCCGCCCAGCTTGTCATGCAGAACTACATGTTGGAACGGTTATTGGAACGTATTTCCGTATCCCAATATCAATCCAATCTGATTTTAAAAGGCGGCTTTTTGATTTCAGCCATTGTCGGACTGGACACCAGGGCGACGATGGACCTGGATACCACCATCAGAGGCTTTGACGTTACCCATGATAGCTCTACTCCCATTGCGGACAATGTCAAATTTGAAGTGCTGAATACGTCCGATATACGGGAAGGTGACGATTATCCGGGAATCAGAGTAGCGATGAGGGCCAATTATCCGCCGCTGGCCGTTCCCCTTTCCGTGGATGTTACGACCGGAGACAAAATCACGCCCAGAGCAATAGAATACAAATACTTTTCGAACAATGAGGCCCTGAAGGAACTGGTGGTCTGGCTGATGGGGGGCATGTGGAGGGCCGCCTGGCAGCATGTGGACTGCTGATCCCCCTGGTGATGGCCTGCATAGTTGTTTTTATGCGCTACGCCTGGGACATGAACGCTCTCTCTGCCGGGGAGGAAGTGGCCGTAAACCTTGGGGTAAATATCTCATAAAAGTCCGGGGCATGACGCTCCCCGAGGCGGTCATGCGGATAGACGGGCAGGCTGTTGTTATGCCGCCTGTCCCGTCAAAAGCACTGGAACCCGCCGAGCCGAGAAGGTTGCTGTTGCCGGAGAAAAAAACAGCAACGACCGCGTGGCTGCCTATCTCACTGGAGAGAATAAAATAAAAAACACATTTGCAAAGAATTGGGGTATAATATATAGCAAGCTTAAATGAATAAATGGTAAAGAGGAAAATTTACTCATGGATGTTCGCCTGATTTGATGTATAATAAATAGTAGCAGGATGCTTGAAAGAGGTGATCCCTATGGCGACCGTTTCATTTGACAAGAACATTGTCGTAAAGGAACCGGAAGCAATAGAAAGACTCGTTGAAGTGCTTTCGTCATCAAAGGAAGCAAAGCCAATAAACAGAAAACTTGCTTCCGATGAGGCGATGGCAAGGGGTGAGAAATTATTAAAACAGTGCTTATCCCACTCGAAACGTTTTTAGAAATGACTTCCGAAGAAACAGTAAAGGAAGTCATTTCTACTTTTTATTGTTCTAAAGACCATGATATAGAGAGCTTTTTAAAAAATGAAAACAAAGCTATCTTATACGAGAGAAAATCCAAAAGTCGTACATATTTTATTTTTGATGAAGATGGTTTAGAAAATGGAAGCTTTGTACTTCTGGCATATTTTACGATTGCCATACAGACTTTAAAAATTCCGAATGGTACGGCAGCGTCTCAGATAAGAAAACTGGATGGTCTGTATGCCAAAAAGGGATCCGAAGCACTGACAGAAATTCCATCATATCTTATTGGTCAACTAGGCAAAAATGATGAGTATGCAGATAAAATAGCCGGTGATGAATTGTTAGAATATGCCCTTTCGGTGATCAGTAAAGCACAGGGAATTGTCGGCGGGAGGGTGGCTTTTATCGAATGCCAGGACAAGCCCCAATTGATAAACTTCTATACCAGAAATGGGTTTAAACACTTCAGAAAAGACCCGGATGATGGTTTGGTTCAAATGGTAAGATTATTAGATAAATAGAAAATATTAAATTTAATTCTCGGGTGACATCGGGGATTTTTAGAAGGTGTGACAATGGGTAGAGCAGGAGCTAAATCTGCCGAAGTGGAAAGCGGAACGTACAATCCATCCCTGGACTTTCTGGCTAAAGTTGCCCGTTCCCTTGGGAAAGAGGTACAGGTTACGTTGAAATAACTATTGTGAGAAGCTATAAAGAAGTGCGTGACAGCACAGATGGCAGCAATTAAGGCACTGAGAGATCAGCGCCTTTTTTATAGTGCTGAAACGAATAAATGCGCTTTATCGCTGCTTTATTCGTTGATTCGAGTAAAGAAGTATAATATGATTAGATTGTCATTATAAGGAAAAGTAAGATTAAAACCTTAGGTGACTATTTGGCGCAATTACAAAGGATTTGCGACTTTGCGTAAGTTAACCGGAAAGCTGGTATATCTTACAAAAACGGCGAGGGGGATCTTGGGGCTATGGATATAGAGGCGTTACCCGCCGTGAAAAAATGCTGAAGCTGCGGGAAGAACTGCTGGCCGTCGAGGAAGACCGTCTGGCAGGGCGCGCGGGGGGTACCCCCGATGAACTGGACAAATACCTGGGCGGTATTATTGACGAGATGGAGCATGGGAAAAGAAGCCTCAGCATAAGGTGATTGTTTCCGACCGCACCCGTCAAAAGCTGGCGGGGCCATGTCTGTTTTCTGGCATAGAAAAGCCCTACTGCTGCCCAGCAAGGTAAAAAACGACCTGATGGGCGCAATCCGTTCCCTGCATCAAATGCCGGAGCGTTTCCCGTTTTTTGAGGCCGAGTTTATTCCGCCAAACGAATACCACAAGATGTTCGTTGAGAAATGGTATCTCATTTTATACCAAGTTAAGGATCAGACGATATATGTTGACTACATTGTGGATTGCAGGCAAGATTATGTGTGGCTGGTACGGTAGATTTCGATGTATGTCGTAAATGCTTGTTAGGAACCAGGAGATTTACTGAACCTTCGGGATACGTCTATGTACGTCCATAATGTGAAGTTAGATATAATGCAGATAGACGAAACAACTTCGTTTATTCAATAGTTATACGAAATGGCGGCTAAATTGGTGGAAAAATATATTGAAAAAGAATAATTGAGACTACATTGGATTAAGGAGTTTACATATGGAAAACGAAGAAACATTAATTCACGATTTTGATTCAAACTTAATTTGTGATTATTTTGGAAGGTTGGAACGGCAGGGACCTGGTAGCCCTGAATCTACTATTAGGGCATTAAGTTTTATTGACAATTTTTCAAATGAATTAAAAATTGCGGATTTTGCTTGTGGAACAGGCGGTCAAACAATGATTCTTGCACAAAATACAAAAGGAACCATAAGCAGATGGATCTACTGACTTATTTGCAGCATTACGAGCCGCAGGAACTGGTGCACTTTTCCGGCAACGTCTATACCACCCGCACCTATGACAGCCTGAAAATATCCAACGGGAAGTGGTGCTGGTGGTCCCGCGGCATCGGCGGGCGCTCCGCCCTGGATTATTTAATCAAGGTCCGGGGCATGACGCTTCCCGAGGCGGTCATGCGGATAGACGGGCAAACGGTTGTTGTGCTTCCTGTCCCGTCAAAGGTACAGGAACCCGCCGAGCCGAGAAAATTATCGTTGCCGGAAAAAAACCAAAGCAACGACCGCGTGGTTGCCTATCTCAAAGGGCGCGGCATACACGGCACCCTAATTGATTACTGCCTTCAAACCGGAAGGCTGTATGAAAGCCGCTACCGCCGCAACGCGGTCTTTGTCGGCTTCGACCCGCAGGGGGTTCCCCGCTACGGTGCGTTCCGGGGCACATCCGGCAACCGGTTTATTGGAGACGTAAGCGGCAGTGACAAGCGGTTCTCTTTCTCCGTTCCGGCAAGGGAAAAATCCACCAAGCTGCACTTGTTTGAAAGCACCATCGACCTTTTATCCTACGGCACGTTGGAGCTGCTTTCCGACAGGGATTGGCGGCGGGAAAACTGCCTCTCCCTGGCGGGTTTTACAGGCCGAAAAGGAACATCAAGGAAAGCGCCCCGCCCGCCGCTTTGATGCAATACCTGCAAGACTATCCGCAGATAAACGCCGTTGCCCTGCATCTGGATAACGACGCACCGGGAAGGCTGGCGGCAAAGACCATCACGGCCCTCCTTCCCTCAACTTACACCGTATCCGACGAGCCGCCCAAACGCGGAAAGGATTATAACGACTATTTGAAAATAACATTAGGAATAAGGCGGCCGCAGGAAATTGAAAGGCTTTAACGAAATGGTTAAACGAAATGAAATTGTCGGTTGATCCCATAGCATGAAGGAATTATAATATGGTTAGAATTTTACTATAAGGAGTTGATACCATGCAGATTAAACCGTCCGCAAGCATCCGGCAGAACTACAATGAAATAGCGGATTTGTGCAGGTCTACAGGTGAGCCGGTGTATCTTACCAAAAACGGCGAGGGCGATCTCGTGGTGATGGATATAGAGGCGTTTACTCGCCGTGAAAAAATGCTGAAGTTGCGGGAAGAACTGCTGGCTGTTGAGGAAGACCGTCTGGCCGGACGTGCGGGAGTTACGCCGGATGAACTGGACAGCTATCTGGAAAGCATCATTGACGAGGTGGAGCATGGAAAAGAAGCCTCAGTATAAGGTGATTGTTTCCGACCGCGCCCGTCAGATGCTGGCGGGCCATGTGCGTTTTCTGGCGCAGAAAAGTCCTGCTGCCGCCCGCAAAATCAAAAACGACCTGATGGACGCCATCCGTTCCCTTCATCAAATGCCGGAGCGTTTCCCGTTTCTGGAGGCCGAGTTTATTCCGCCAAACAAATACCACAAGATGTTCGTTGAGAAATGGTATCTGGTGCTGTATCAGATTAAAGATCAGACAGTGTACGTCGATTACATCGTGGATTGCAGGCAGGATTATGGGTGGCTCTTAACGAAATAACTGCAACATATTGAGGTGTAAAAATGAACGCTAAATTAATGAATAGATTAATAAGGGCGATTGCACAAAATGATGGCGACTCATTGAAGCAAATTGCTAGTACGCTTATAGAAGAAGAGAAAAAGAAAGGTCATCTGCGGTTAGCAAAACAATTGGAGGATGCTCTCAGCTCCAGTTTTTCTAATAATAAATTGGATACACCTCAACCGAATAATACAATAAATAATACAATAGTTGAAGGATTAACTGTGCTGCCTGTAAGCAGAAGATATAATCAAGCTTTAGCGACATTGATTCCTCGTGAAAAATTGAAGCACCACATGATCTTATCTAATGATTTAGAAAAAAGATTTGATCAAATAGAGAAAGAATATTCCGCAAAAGAGCGATTAAAGAAGTTTAATCTAAGACCTCGTTCTAAAATTCTGCTATACGGGCCTCCGGGATGTGGGAAAACCCTTGGAGCAGAGCGCTTAGCATGGAATTTAGGGCTTCCACTTATGAAAGTTAAGTTTGATGCAATTATTTCTTCTTATTTTGGAGAATCTGCTGCGAATTTACGAGCTATTTTTGAGTCTAGTAGGGATAAGCCATGTGTATTGCTTTTAGATGAATGCGATTTTATTGGAAAATCAAGAGTTATAGGGCAGGATGTAGGTGAAGTGCCCCGTATTGTTAATATGTTGCTTATGTTATTGGATGAATATTCTGCACCTGGCTTGTTGATCGCAACAACCAACCTTGAAACTGCATTAGATAAAGCTTTATTCAGAAGATTTGATGAAGTTATTGAAATCACGCGCCCATCTGAAAAGGAGATTTCGTCTCTCTTCAAATTAACATTATCCTCTTTTAATGTGGCTTCCTCGATTAATTGGGAAATGATTATCGAGAAGGTAAGAGGGTTTTCATCAGCAAATATTGTTGCAATTGGCGAAAATGCTGCAAAGAAAAGTGTTCTTGATGGATCTAACATTATTACTCAGGATTACATTGAGCGGGCAATTGGAGAAGTTAGGAATTATTAAATCGTGGAGGAATTGAGATGGATAAAAACGAGAGCTTCAAGCATCTTGAATTAGTACTCCAGCGAGATGGCAGAAAATTGATTCCTAAAAAGAGAACCTTCCCTAAGCCTGCTAGCGTAAAAAATAATATTGCAAATCGTAAGCAGCACAGTGATAAGCTATACAGGCAAGCCACATCAATTATTGATATTTGGGATAAAGAAGATGTTGAGAGAGCAGATAAAGGACTCCCATTTTTAACAGATGAGAAACCACTTTTAGTTAAAATTCCTGCTGAATATATAGATATTGATTATCTTCGTAGTACATTTGGATTAGAAGTAGTTTGTGAATACGAAGATGGGATTGTAATTGTTGCAACTAAACCAAATGAGTTTCAAAAAGGGATTCAAACTATTTTAAATTTTGCAAATGAAATAAGAGGTTCTGGTAATGTTGCAAAAATAAATGAACTAATAGAGTGTGTTCGAAAAGTCTAATTCTGACGCAAAACAAACAGATAATTCCAGTGATACTTAACAAATAGCGTGGCTATTATGATCAAAATTAAGCTTATTTTTGACAGAAAATCTTATCGCGTAAAAA
>Ga0209164_1002850_pt1 | contig 17324 bp, 17 predicted proteins | sample MTBNYHSulfiMetaG_FD_187458 | JGI IMG/M metagenome (GOLD analysis project Ga0209164, IMG submission 187458) | Enrichment culture microbial communities from rom New York Harbor, USA that are MTBE-degrading - MTBE-NYH (New York Harbor Sulfidogenic)... | ecosystem: Environmental > Aquatic > Marine >...
ATAACGTTTGCCTTTCAATATGCCAGGCAAAAAGAAAGGAAAAAAGTCACTTCCATTACCAAATCGAATGCCCAGCGATATGGAATGGTACTCTGGGATCGTATTTTTAGGGAAGTCGCTTCTCGATTTCCAGAGATAAAAACCGAATCCAAACTGATCGATGCGGCCTGCATGGATGTGGTTCGGAATCCAAAAGGATATGATGTCATTGTGGCCTCCAATCTCTTTGCAGACATTCTTTCCGATCTCACGGCCTCTGTGACCGGAGGTTTGGGATTAGCCCCCGGAGCGAGTTTCAATCCAGAAGACAAGACCTACCCTGGTTTTTTCGATCCGGTCCATGGCTCTGCTCCTGATATTGCCGGAAAAGGGTTGGCCAACCCCATTGCTGCCATCCTGACTGCCAAGATGATGCTCGATTATTTAGGCGAGGAAGAAGCAGCAGAAATTTTGTATCGTGCCGTCAGACAGAATCTATCTGAAAAGAAGATAAGAACGATCGATTTGGGGGGTCGTTCAAGAACAAATGAAGTGGGAGATGACATTGTCAGAATCCTGCGTTCCTTATCATTATAATCCCTCCCGGATGACCGGCGGAAAATTGCATGAAGGTATTAGGTATCGAAGAATGCGGCTGTCCGAATTCCTGGCTGTGCGTACGTCAATGGATACTCCTGTTTATAACGCAACAACGGGGCTCGTGAAATGGCTAATTTCTTGTGCGGTCCTCTGAATTTCTAAAATGATCTTTTCCATCTTCTGATCATTAAGGCTTGAAGTAAATCCCACCACCCAAATCGCAGCCGGAGAGGAGGATGCAGTCTGGATGGGGGAAGCGACAGCCCTGACCCCGATCATATATTCTTCATCATCGATCGCATAACCTCTCTGCTTCGTTTCTTCTACCTCTTTAAAAAACTTTTTCTGATCGACGATGGATTTTGAAGTAAACCGGACCAATCCCGTCTTCTGGATAACTTCTTTCGCTTTCTTCTCTTCAAACTGGCCGAGAAAAACCTTCCCGATTGCTCCAGCCAAGAGAGGAATCCTCGTCCCGGGGGGTGAGGTAATCTTCATCTCATTATGAGATTCAACCATATCCAAAATAGTGACATGGTCTCCGTTCAATACCCCAAGAAAAACCGTTTCTCCAATTTTTTCCATTAACTTCTCCATGGGAATTTTCGCCATATCTCTCAACTTGATCTTTCCATAGGCCTTTTTCTTAAGTTCGAGAAGGGTAAAACCTATATTATATTTTTTTCTTTTTGGATCCCTCTCTAAAACGCCTAATTCTTCAAGAGCAGCGGTAATCCCATGGACCGTACTTTTTCCTATCTTGAGCTGTTTTGCGAGATCGCTTATCCCAAGACCATTGGAGGCGTCTGAAATCGCCTGAAGAATCTTAAAGGCCTTTTTGACCGAAGGCGCGGAATAAGTGATTTTTCTCATATGTTCACCATATTGAACTATTTTAGAAGAAGATATCAGATTCTCCCCTCTTTTGTCAAGATCTCCTCTTAATCATTTTTCTGTTAATCTTGATCAAAATTGATTTATATGCTATGATTTACTCGGATTTTATATGTTCATTATAAAGAACTATTTCATTCATGATGTGAAAAAATGAATATTTTCAATATTGACAGGGAAATGTTACACTCAAACAGGTGGTCATTCTTCATGGCCTTCATCTGCTCCCCTATCCGGTCTGGAACAGACCTATCTTAATTTGGAGATACTGGAATGAGGACAGAACCTATTCATCCGATAAGAAATGTGAGATATCTCAGGCCTCAAGAACATTGGAGCTGGATGATTGCTATCTATCTGTATCTGGCCGGTATAGGAGCAGGCTCTTACATCATCGGCACCGTCATTGATTGGTTCGTTCATCCTTCCAGAATGGTAACGATCTGGGGCCAGCCTTTAGACTTAGCTAAAGCAGCCTTATTGTGGGGGCCCATTCTGGTCGCCCTAGGCGCTCCCTTCCTCATCTTAGATCTGGGCATTAAAAAGAGGTTCTTATATGCTTGTTTGAACCCGAGAACGTCCTGGGTGGCCCGGGGATTTATCATCCTTTCCGCTTTTATTATTTTCGGACTGGTTCTCCTCACAAAATCCGTTTTGTCCTTCGAATGGTTCCATGCAGAGTCCGGCCTCTGGCGCATCCTTGAGGTCATTGCTTTCTTTTTTGCCTTTGGGACTGCACTTTACACCGGCATCCTCTTAAAGGCGACGAGATCGATCCCTTTATGGAATACCTATCTCCTTCCCCTTCTCTTTCTGGTATCAGCCCTCTCCACTGGGTCCATGGCGGTCATCCTTTCTACCCTGGGAAGCGGTCTCTTTTCCCATGACGCGGCAGTGTTGAAAGTCTTGACGGTTGGGGAACAAATCTTGGTGGTGATTGAAGCTGTTGTGCTTTATCTTTATCTCTCCGGGAGGTACAGAGTTTCAGAGCAGGGAAAGGATTCAGTCCGCCTCCTTTTATTCGGTGAAAAAAAATTTATCTTCTGGGGAGGGATCGTCCTGCTGGGTTTCATCTTCCCGTTCGTCCTTGAAGGCATCGCCGCTTTCTCCCATGGAAATGTATTATTGATCTTTTCGTCTGGCCTCACCCTGCTCTGTGGTGGTTTATTTCTGAGGTTTGGAGTTCTTTCCGCTGGAATCAAGGAACGAATTCCAATGAAGCGGTGGACAGAATTCCAGTATGAGTTGATCAAAAATTCGAAATCCTGATCCGTCAGGAGTCGGGCGTGAGGGGTTACGATTTGTGCCTCACGCTCTCACGCAATTCATATAAGGAAAGGGGCTCGAGTGGAAGAGAAGGTATTAGTCGTCGATCAGCAAAAGTGCACGGGATGCCGTCAGTGCGAACTCGTGTGCTCTGTCTATCATACCGGGTCGAGCAATCCAAGTCGTTCCCGGATTAAAGTGTTTAAATGGGAACATGCGGGAATCTACCTCCCTTTGATCTGCAATCACTGTGAACAAGCCTATTGCCTTGAAGTGTGCCCGACTAAGGCCTGCCACAGGGAGCCCGAACTCAATCATCGAGTCGTCATCGATAAAAATCTTTGCATTGGATGCAAGACTTGCATTATGGCCTGCCCTTTCGATCATCCCTTCTTTGATGTCAAAGAACGAGTGACGGTGAAATGCGATTTCTGCGATGGCGATCCCCAATGCGTCACCTTCTGCTATGCCAAGGCTATTTTTTTTGTGGATACGGACAACATTCAAATGTCCAAGAAGCGAGAAGCCGCCAATAAATTTGCTGAATCGATGAAACAGATAAGATAACCAATGAGGCCCATCGTAGGGAACGCCCGCCTGCCGGGCGGGCAGTCAGATCTGAGTTCCCTGATGATGCGAAGGGATTCAGGCATGCCTGTTAAGGTACACATTCATATCACCCACCGGCAATTTACGAACGGCCTGGACGTGGTCCCCACAGAGGGAAATACGGTGGGTGAATGTCTCAACGACCTGATCCGGCAGTACCCTGGAATGGAGAAAGCGCTGTTTGCAAAGAAAGATAAGCTCCTAAACGTCGTTGAGGTTTTTGTAAATCATGCGACGACCTACCCCAATGAACTCATCAAACCCGTCAAGGACGGCGATGAAATTCATCTTCTCGTCATGCTTGCCGGAGGATAAAAAGGGAAATGAGATAATAGAAAGTGCAAAAAAGGGGCTGTTCTTACCAGCCCCTTTTTTTGTATTATAGAGATTTGTCTGGGTATGGTTTAAAATATTCTCCGATTCATGGTGCAACTTGTGTAGCCGCAACCTTCAGGTTGCGATATTGACCAACCGCAATTCAATTAAAACATCGCAGGCTAAAGCGTTCGACTGAGCTCACGCCAACGTCCTGCGTCTTCAAGGAGTTTCTTTTCGTTTCAGTGCGTTTCTGACTCTAAGGCAACAGCCTGTCTTTGAGCGGCAGTGATTTTCTCCGCAGCCGCCTTCTTCTTGGCGACGCTCACCCGGTCCGCATCCACATAATCGACGGCTTTGACTTCACAGAAACGAACACACTGTGGCTCCCCATCACAGAGATCACACTTAAAATTCTTACGGTCAACGACATTAAAACCCATTGCGCCAAAGGGACAAACCGCCACACACGAACGGCAGCCAATACATATATTGTGATTCACCATCACCCGGCTGAGTTTCTCATCTCGAGTGATCGCCTTAACAGGACAAACGATCAAACAGGGAGCGTCCTGACACTGCTGACAGGACATAGGAATATAGAGTCCCTCTGACTCCCATTTCATTATTTTTATCCGGCTTCGAGCAGGATTGGAGACACCATCATGGAAGACCGAGCAGATTTGTTCACAAAGCCTGCACCCGGTACATTTTTCCGGACTGATCGCGAGAACTTTACCCATGGGTTCCATTCACTTTCTCCTTTCACCTTTGATGCATTTGAACCAATCATTCGGATGACTTGTCTTTGTTGCTGCGCTATGCCCTACCTGTCGCTCCGTAGCAGAGCGGACTACGTAGGAGGATGCGCCATGTTATTCTCTTTACAAAAGATGGGATGGTTCTTTCTCCAAGCTAAGCCTTTTGAGGGTTTCCGGTTTCGGAACGCCATTCTTATCAAGGCCTTTATATTCATAGAATTCATCAACCATCTTCTTGAACTTTTCCCGGTCGATGACTCTGCCGACGACATCGGGCGCACCCCTTCGACAGGGCTCATCAAAGTAGCGGTGATTGAGCATATCCCCTTTTTTGAGATCTTCTCTTGTCAAGCCCTCGCGGAGATTAAAGAGCCTCTCGACCATATTGCATCGTTCAGCAATGTCCCAAATTTCCCGAGGCGTAAACTCCAGCCCAGTATTGTAATAAATCACTTTGGACCAATCCTCGAAATTGGGAAGGGTCGCCCCCAGGAAAACGGTGTGATACTTACAGATACCAAGGCAATCCACTGCCATATAACAATTCTCATGCCAGAAGACCTGCCAAGGTTTTCCTATGTATTCCGTGTGTTCCGAACTCAATGGCCCATCATAAGGGACCGGGTTACTGTAAATTTTTCTCATCACCTCTTGTGGTAAATGGTAGAGATCAATTGCCGGTCGACTTCTTAAATGGTCCGAGCCACGTGAAGCCGTAGCAATATTCAGTGCAAGGGCAGGCGTGGCTCGCTCGTCCGAGTGAAGATTGTTCAGCCCTTTAACCTGAATCAGGTAGTCAAAAGAATTCTTTCCAATTTTTTCAGAAGCAATGATTCCGCCCTCGGCCAATGTATCACCCAACCAACCCTTTCTAAAGCAAATACGTTTGACCATTTCCAGAAGTGCCTCATCATTGCCAAACCGTAACTCTACGCCCTCTGTCTCTTTGTCGGTGAGGATTCCCAGTTCATAGAGCTCCATCGCCCAGGAGATGATGCTTCCGGTTTCGAGGTTATCCATTCCATACTGGTCAACTAAGTGATTCCCCACTAACAGGGTTTCGATACTCCGGCAGTCCGGCTCTCCGCAAAAGGCCCCCTGGGAGGTATATTCCGGGCCTTCATCATACACTCCCGCATAAGGTCCAGTAGGGATTTTATATTGAGCGCGGCAGTGAACCTGGCAACCGAAACACCCCGTCATATGGTAGGGGCCCATCGTTTCCGCACAGACCTCATCAATCGCCTCCGGCTCAATCTCGTCACAATAGAGCTCTTGGTTATATTGAAAGTTTCTGCATCGGACCCCGCCCCAAGAGTTAGTCGCTCCCCAGATAAAGGGAGTGCCTAGGGTTCCCTGGGTTTGATTCACTTTAGCGCTTGTGATTTGATCAATAAAGCGCTTGTTATATTCAAGCGCCTCTTTCGGGTACGCAATTTTTATATCCATGGTACCTCGGGCCGCAATGGCCTTCAAATTTTTTGAGCCCATGACCGCTCCCATTCCGGTTCTTCCACCAGAATTTTTTATTCCGGTCATGACATTTGCAAATCTCACCAGATTTTCACCCGCCGGCCCAATCACCAGGCTTTTAATGTCCTCATCCCCCAATTCTTCCCGGATGGTCCATTGAGTCTCGGTGGTGGTTTTACCCCAAAGGTCGCGCGCATCACGGATCTCAATTTTTCCATTTTTGATCCATAAATAGACCGGCTTTTCTGCCTTCCCCTTAATGACGAGATGATGAAAACCGGCCCAGGCTAACTCGGGGGCGAAGAATCCACCCATATTACAGCTCCCAAGCAATCCTCCAAGCGGAGATTTAGCCATGACATGGGTTCTGGCAGTTGCTGAAGCCAGCGTGGCCGCCAAAAATCCACCGCTCACCATGATTGTATTGTCAGGACCAAGGGGGTCGCATCCCTTTTTGGTGTGATTATAAAGCAGATAGGCATCCAGGCCTCGACCTCCTAAAAATTTCCTTCGCACATCGAGAGGAATGGATCTGATTTTTATTTCACCTGTGGAGAGGTCAATATATGCTATCTTTCTATCAATAGCCATTTTACTTTTCCTCCTTCGTTTTTCTTGCGAGTGCCTCTTCAGCAATTTTTCGGTTGACGTCCCATACCGGACCTCTGATGCGGGGAAAACCACTTTTGATCCAAGATACGCGGAATTCCAAACCGCAGATAGGACATTTCACTTGATTCACTCCGGGTTCCGGTTGAAGTCTTCCCATGCAACTCGGATTATGGCATCTAAACTGGCCATAGGTGCGAGTCTTACGAAGACTCTCAGCAGTTGAAAATCCCTCTTTCTCCCCCATAATAACCTCCTTTCTAATCCCTTCTCAGGCATGTTCACAATAGTGAACTAATAAGGTATGCCCCAAAACCTAAACATTCAAATTATTATACAATATTCATTTCTTTGTCAAGGGAAATTATTCTCCAAAATCCTGATTTAGAAATTGTCATTGTGAAGAGACCGAAGCAATCTTGCCATTTCCGCACCTTGCAGGTGCTTGCAACGACCAAGAGGAATAGGGTTATCGGTTTCTAAATCGGAAAATGGGATTCCAATCGCTTAGCAAGCCAAGTTCACGATAGTGAACCTACCGACTCCCTGGCCGAAGGCTGGGGGTTGCCTTGGACCCGAGCTCAGGCCGAGGGGCTCGAGGTTCACCCTGAGCCACGCTTCTTCACCCCGCATTCAAAAAGGATCCTTTGTGCGCTCGAATGGGTGAACTAAGATGAATTCCACCATTCTATCCAGGTTCCATCCCTGCTAAACGTGATGTTTGTTAACGATTCGATCTGCCGGATCCAGTCTCCGAGGTGGGATGCATGATGTATGATCAGTGGGGTGCTGTGTTCAGGGAGAATATCTTCGAAAAAACGGTGGAGGAATATCTCTCTATCCATCTCCGCTATGATTTCACCTTCATCCCAGGGCGTAGGGCGAATAAAACCATGATTCGCTCCCTCATCTCGTCGGTAAAGAAGATGGTTACCAAACCGGTCTTTAAGGCGGCGTAGCGTTTCGACACACTTCACGATATCTGAAAATGTGATTCCTTTACAGAGATATTGAAGCAGCCGATCACAGAACGACTCGAAGCCGATCGATGCAAACATGACTTTCACATCCTGCCTTCGTGCAAACGATAGTATTTCAATAAGATCAGAGGCATGAGCATTGATATCATCGACCCGACAGACCAAATTGATCTGTGAAAGTTTGACCCTATGTCGTTCGGCATCTTCGAGTAATTTTCCGAGAGACCGAATGGGGTATTCATCTATGAGTTCAAAGGAAATCTTTTTCCCTTCGACTTCAGGCAGGTTTTTAATTTGAGCGATGACTCTGCTGATCTCGATAGAGCCATGGTAACCCTTATCTCGTGAAACGTCACAGAAAATGCACCCCTCGCTTTGAACTTCAATCTCCGGGAGACCCCTTTTCCGGAGATCAATCGGTGGCGGAAGGGTGATTGCCTGGAGCTTGTTGGAATACGGACATCCAATCGCATTCAAGACTTGTCCCAGCCGAACATCAAGCTTCTTCAGGGTGCCCGAGAATATATAGATGTTCGACCAATCCACCTCCAGAAATATACTCCTTGTCCACGAATGTTTAAGGAGCCCACCCATCATCCCCAGATGTTCCGAGCTAAATCCATCGACCGGGCCTTGGAAGGCGATATCGACAATTGATTCCATCCCTCTGAACCGGTGTGGATGGGAGTCGACCTCCGGTTCACCATAGTAATCCTGCCAGGCTTGTGGCCCTCCCAGGAGAGTAACAAAACCCTCCCGTTTTAACTCCTGAGCCAATTTGATCAGATCTTTTCTGCCGCAGAGATGTGAGAAGGCTACTTTCTTCTCCTTCCCTGCATAGTATTCCTCTAGGAAACAAAATAGTTGTTCCTTGGAAAAATCCCTCTCAATCCCAACGACGATTGAAGGGATTGAAAGCCTTCGCTGGAAGAAAGTTGCCGCCACCTGAGCCCCCAGTATCCCGTGAGGTTCACCTGTATGGTGTGTGAAGATAATCATTTTTCTAAATCCTCGGAGACCCTATGCTGCGACAATGTCCCATTTGAAGAATAGTTTCAATAAGGATTGAAAGGGAGTAAAACGATGACCTGATGATTCAGATCGATCTTAATGGTTAGACTTTCATTCTCGATGATAAAAAATACTCCTTTGAATGGGTTAAAAAACATTTTACATTTTTCATTTTGCTTTGAGTAAGGTATGCGCGACCACCATTCTCTGAATTTGATTTGTTCCTTCAAAGATTTGTATGACCTTCGCATCTCTCATCATCCGCTCAGCAGGATGACTTTTAGTAAGCCCCTGGTATTGCAAAACCTGGACAGCATTCGTCGTCACTTTCATGGCCACATCCGATGCGAAGTATTTTGACATGGCAGAGAACATCTGAACCGGAGTGCCCTTTGCCTTTTCATCCATCATATTCGCCGCTTTATAAACCAGCGCCCGAGCTGCCTCAATTTCCACGACCATATCCGCCAGCATGAATTGGGTTCCCAGCCTGTCCTCCTTCTCTTTTGTCCACCTTTTTCCCTGAATAAAGCGGACCAGATAGTCTAAAGCGCCTTGAGCCAATCCAACAGCCTGGGCACCAATAGCTGGTCTCGAACGATTTAACGTTCTCATCATTTGCCACCAGGCCGCTCCTTCATCACCAATCCTCTGAGTGCTTGGAACCTTGACATCTTCTAAAATCACTTCCGTAGTATTCGATCCTCGAATCCCCATCTTCTCCTCGATCTTCCCAATGGAAAGACCGGGACTCCCCCTTTCCACCACAAAACCTGTTATTCCCTCTATTCTCTTTTTAGGAAGAGTGGTGGCAAAGACGGAATAGAAATCCGCGACCCCACCGTTCGTGATAAAACATTTCCTCCCGTTGATGACATAATGATTTTCTTTGAATACAGCTTTGGTTTGAATGGAGGCCGCATCCGAACCTGATCCGGGTTCGGTCAAACAAAAACAGATCAACCCTTTCTCCTTGCCTAATCGCGGTAACACTCTCTTCTTTAGTTCATCTGTCCCTCCAAAAACGACGGGCATTGTCCCCACTGCTTGAACGATTATCAGGAGAGCAGAAGAGGCACAGACCTTGGCAAGCTCTTCGACGACGATACAGAAAGAAGTAATATCCGCACCCATTCCTCCATACTCTTCAGGGATCAGGAGGCTTAAAAAACCGTGCTCGGAACACTCCTTAACAAGATCCCATCCAAATTCTCCAGTCTCATCGATCTCTGCCGCACGAGGCGCCACAACATTCTTTGCAACTTCTTTCGCCTTTTCCCTCCACCCTTCCCTCATCTGTTCGATATCTTCCATGGATTTAAACTCCTTATCCTTATGATTCGTTATCACGGAGAACAAAATATCCGAATATCGAAGTTTGAAAAAAAAATTTTAAATCTCATACTTGAAACCCTAAACGCTAAATCAACTCAAATGTCCCTGCCTACCGGCAGGCAGGCAAAACACCAAATTCAAAATAGATTAATTCAATCTTTTTGAGTTTTAGATTTCAGATTTGTTTAGGATTTAGAATTTAGTGTTTAGAATTTCCTCCCACAGGGAGGAATTACATATTCCACCCACCGGAAACCTCGACCATAGCACCGGTCATAAAACTTGCCTCATCGGATGCTAAAAAAGCGGCCACGTTGGCCACTTCTTCAGGTTTGCCCATTCGTTTTAAAGGGGTACTTTCAATGATCATGTTTTGATATTTTTCAGCCATCTTGGCGATGGTGGGTGTCAAGATCAATCCCGGTAAAATCGCATTGACATTGATCTGATACCGGCCTAATTCCCTGGCCACGCTCTTTGTCAGACCGATGATTCCGGCTTTCGCAGAACTGTAACTGATCTCCGATACCGCCCCTCTTTTTCCCCAAACAGAAGAGAGGTTGATAATCTTCCCATAACCGTTCTCAATCATGTGGGGAGCAAGAGCCTGGATACAGTTCAAAGTCCCTTTCAGGTGGACTCCCATCACAGCATCCCAATCTTCTTCTCTTACCTTCAAAAGGCTCCCCGGTCGGTCAAAACCAGCGTTGTTCACCAGAATATCAATCCTCTTCCAAGCCTTCAATAACTGGTCCATCATGGTCTGAACCTGTTTTTGATCAGCGACATCTACGGATACGGAAAGAGCTTTTCTGCCCAGAGCCTGTACCTCTTTTGCAGTTTGATTTCCGGTATCAGGATTCATCTCGGCAATGGCCACATCGGCTCCTTCTTGGGCTAACTTCAATGCAATGCTCCGACCAATTCCCTGTCCTGCTCCAGTAACAATGGCTTTTCTGTCCTTCAATTTCATCTTTATCACCTTATGAGATTAAATTGTTCTTCGATGCCAAAAATTCTAACAGATGGGCCAAGGGTCGTCAATCGGTTTATGATTTATGATTAAGAGGATAGTTGGAGGATGAAAAAATGGATGAGGGAGGCTATAAAGGCCTCCCTCATGGATTATTCGTCTTTCCAGGTGGGCTTTCGCTTATCTAAAAAGGCCTTCAGTCCTTCGATGGCATCGTTGGTCTTCATCAAACGATCCAAATAGATTTTTTCAATGGTTTTGAGTCCCTGATCCATATCGTCATTCAGACCGGCGAGCGCAGCCTCTTTGGTCAACTTTAAAACGATCCCGCTTAATTTTTTAAACTTCTCGATGAATCCATTCACCTCTTCAACGAGGCTCGCCTCGGGAACGATCTTATTGACCAATCCCAAGTTTAATGCTTCTTGAGCACTGATGATATCTCCCGAGAGAATTAATTCCAGAGCCTTCTTGCGTCCGACCATTCTTGGAAAGATCAGAGCGGCAATGGGCGGAAATACCCCAACCTGTATTTCAGGCTGTCCGAATTTTGACTTCTCTGTGGCAATGACCATGTCGCAATAGAGGGCTAATTCACATCCTCCTCCAAGGGCTGAACCATTCACCACGGCAATAGAAGGAACTTTCAGGGCGTCCATCAATCTAAATATTTTATGGAAGACTTCGATCATTTTATAAACCAGATCGCCGAGATGCTCTCCGACATCCACCCCTGCGGAAAAAGCCTTTCCCGCCGCCTGAACAACAAGGAGCTTCAGGGATTTCTCTTTCATCAACCCTTCAAGACAGGTATTGATCTCCTCCATCATTTCAATATTGAGGACATTGAGGGGAGCCCGATTCAATGTGAGGGTCGCCACGCCATCTTTGATTTCAGTTTGGATATGTTTGAAAACCATCTTTCTCACCTCCATTTCACGAGCCGCTTAAAATTAGCGGCCCTGCGCCGGTTTAAAAAGATACCCTTTGAGCGTAAGAGTTTCTTCAGCTCAAAGGGTATCCGTCTCACAAGCCATTTTCACTCTATTTACTCTGTGGTTTACCTAAAACTTCCTCAAAGAAGGCCTCGTCCACGAGCTTGCCTTCGGCAATATTCTGGCGGTACTTGATGAAATCAATCGTGTCGGCACCGGTGATCTTCTTGGTGTTAAAGGCACCGAATCCGAGGAAGGCCTCACCCATCATATTGGCAGCCAGCCAGTGTCGATTGGGGTTCTTCGTTTGATCCCAGAAGTATTTTTTCTTGTTCCGGATGCCGTCGATGGACATCATTAAGCAGCCCGGGAAGAGATTTGCAAAGGTCCAGCAGATTTTTTCTACCTCTGCGTCAAGAAGGGTGAAGTCATACTCGTTGTTCTTGAGTTTATTGTTCACCCACTCTCGCCCTTTTTTGAATTCGTCGCCTGCCTTAAACTCGCCATAAACAAGGTCACCGTCGTTGACATAGGTATCGGTAATGACTTGAGGATTTCGAACCCATTGTCCTTTTTCATCTTTTAGAACTGGAACACACTTTGAGATGAGACCCTTGCGCCACATCTTATACGCAGACCACATCTCACAGCTGATGCAGCTCCACATGGCATCTTCGATGGAAAGGTAAAAGGGAAGAAAATCAGAAGCGCCACCCACCGGAGCCGAACCATGCCGAGGACCTGCCTGGCCTAAAATAGCAAGATCGGAAGCAATGGACAAATCGCAGGCCGTGCCAATTTCCTGCCCCCCGGCCACACGCATACCATTGACTCTGCAGATGACAGGTTTCTTGCACATCAGGATGGAATCGACCATGTTGTTAAAAAGTTCCATGTAAGCCCCGTACTCTTCGGGCCGCATACTATAGTACTCCGAATACTCTCTGGTGTTGCCGCCGGTACAGAAGGCATAGGGTCCGGTGCCGGTGAATATGACGGCCACAACCGTACGGTCGGTGGAGGCATTTTCGAATCCGGCGATAACCCCTTTCACCATTTCCGTCGTATAGGAATTGTACTGGGCTGGATTATTGAGTCTGATCCAAGCATTATAAAGCCCGGGGATGACGTTGCCCTTTGGATCTTTCAAAGGCTTTTTTTCATATACCGTGCATGGGGCCTCTGTCCCCCAATGTTCTGCCCCATACCGACTATGGTTCTTCATCTCATGCTCTCGTGGCATCCATTTCAATGACATAAACATACCTCCTTCCTATTATTTTAGTATTGTTTTAATTCACCAAGCAAGTTCATCTGAGCCTAAAAATCAGGGGTCAGTACAATCCTCTTAGCTGGAGAACCTGCCTTGTGGACCTCGTCATAGACTGAGGCGATCTGACTCATAGGTCTCGCCTCGACAAAGGGTGCAATGTCGATTTTCTTTGAGAGAACCATACCCAGCACAATGGGATAATACTCGGGCAGGCATCCCCATGTCCCGATCATCTCCGCATCGAAGGCCATGAGTCTGGAGATACTATATTCGTTCTTTGCCATTCCAAACCCAATGAGAATCAATTTGCCGGTAAAGGAGAGGAGTTCCAGGGCAAGATCCTGACCTGCCTTGGTACCGCTCACCTCAAAAATCTTCCAGCCAAAACCAGCCTCCAACCCGTTCTTTTTGCAGATCTCTCGAAATTCGTTCCGGATATCCTTGACCTGCTTGTCCTGTGTACTGATCACAAAATCAGCGCCGTATTTTAATGCTCTCTGTAATTTCTCGGGATTTCTCGCAAGGCCGATCACCGCCTTTGCCCCCAGAGCTTTGGCTGTCTGTGCCATATAAACACCCACTCCACCGGTCACTCCGACGATGATGACATTATCTCCTGGCTGGAGATCTGCTCTTTTGGCTGCCTGGTATGGGGTCGTTACGGCATCCGCCACGACGGCAAGGTGTTCCAAAGGAATGCTTCCCCGGTTTCTCACTTCACAGAGGTCAATAGAGGGAACTGGAATATAGCTGGAATTTCCTCCGTAGATCCCCAAACTATTTCCAGGCATCTTCTGGGCTAAACAACGATTCCCTCGTCCGGTTTTACAAAGGAGACACTGACGGCATGGCATCACAGCAGGGACGATGACTTCTTTCCCCACCCACTTCTCATCTCCCGCAACAACTGTCCCGCTAATTTCATGTCCAAGAGTTAAGGGAGGTTTGGATACCGTAGGCACACCATCATAAAAGTATCCTAAATCGGTATGACACACACCGCATCCTGCCACTTTGACCAATACCTCTCCGGGTCCTAAGGTTGGAACGGGAATGGACGCCTTTGCTAACTTGCCAGGGATGACCTCTCCAGTCTCCTTATTTTTAGCGGTCGGTTGAACCATTTGCCAAGTTTCAATTTTATCAGGTATTGCTGCCATTTCTTTCACCCCTTTCTTGAAATAATAAATTCGAAGCACTAAATCCGAAATACGAAACAATATTTAATGTTCAAAATTCAAATGTCTCAAATGGAAAAGAGTTTCGAGTTTTGATATTTGAATTTAGAATTTGTTTCGAATTTCGATATTCGGATTTCGTATTTACATTCATCCCCCCTCTCTCATTAAATTTCAGGTTATGGATTTCAAATTGCAGATTTGAAATTTGCAATTTGAAATAAAAATTAGGTCATTCCGAGTCCGCCATCCACACAGATCAACTGACCGGTGATATAGTTGGCATCGTCCGATGCCAAAAAGACAAAGGTGTGGGCCACCTCTTCCGGCTCCGCAAATCGACCCAGCAAAATCCTGCCCGTATAAATCTCCTTCAGCTTTGGGTCTGTCCGAATCTTCTCGGTCATCTCAGTGCTAACATATCCCGGCTGGACCACATTCACCGTAATCCCATAAGCTGCCAATTCCCGCGCAGCCGACTTGGTCAAAGCAATGATCCCCCCTTTTGCTGAACTGTAGTTAATTTGTCCTTTTGTCCCCCATAATCCAGCCGAAGAAGTCACATTAATAATCTTACCACTTTTTCGTTCCATCATATATTTAGAAGCCACATGGGTGCACAAGAAGGGCCCTTTAAGTTGGATGTCGATCACCTCATCCCACTGTTCCTCTGTCATTTTATAGAGCATGTTTGGTTTTGACACCCCTGCATTATTCACCAGGATGTCAATCTTTCCGAAGTTGTCAATTGCAGTTTGGATAATCCTATCTACATCTGCTTTTAGTGCCACATTTCCTTTCACGGCCGCTGCTTTTTTACCAATTTTATTAATCATTTCAACAACTTCTTGGGCTGGCTGATCTTTGCTCGCATAATTGACGACAACGTCGGCCCCTTCTTTCGCATATCCAAGACAGATCGCCCTTCCGATCCCTCTTCCTCCACCTGTTACAACTGCGACTTTCCCCTCCAACCTACCCATCAGACCCTCCTTCTATCATTCTTTAGAAGCGATAATAAATAATTTGTGAATATATTCTCATGCTCAATCAGAAAAATACTACATTTTTTTTATAAAAACAAGAAAATTTTTAAATAACCTTTAACCTTATTTCGATGCGAGGCTAACGTCCACAAGCTTTTCGCTATAGGTAAATTTCTTTATCTAAAAAGGTAAGTTCTTAAATGGTGGAGAGACGGACTATCCGATTTTCAGTTCTAAGTTGATCATCTCACCCCCCCTCGAAAATCCCATGGCACGGAAAAATTTTAGTAGGTCCCAATCACTCCAATTCACCAACGTGTAGACAACGCTCACCCCAATCGCTTTGAGGTTTTTAATAAATTCTTGACTCAATTTTCTCGCAACACCCTTGTGTTGGTAATCGGGATCCACCCCGATCGTGCTGACCCACCCCACTGTTTCTGGAATCCCAAACTCCCATCCACTCACTTCACCTACGATAAATCCAATGACCTTCCCCTCAAGTTCAGCCACCAGACCTGAGAAAGGATATCGGGGGTTAGGGAGTTCGATCTTCTTTTCCCAAAAATCTCGTCTGACTTTTCCTAAAACCTTCCGATCAATTTCAACAATCGCATCCAGATCCCCGATGGTCAGAGGCCGTATATTCAATCTTTCTAAAAAATCCCCTTCCATGGGCTCCTTCCCCCCTCTTCTTCTATTCCATCTCTATTCAATGACTGCAATCACCGCTTCTGCCTCGACCTCCTGGCCCGAAGCCACACAAACCTCTTTCACTGTTCCGGCGACCGGTGCCACTACAGGCATCTCCATTTTCATCGCTTCTAAAATAGCAACCTGATCATCCTCTTTCACCTTGTCTCCCACTTTTACCGAAACCGAAACAATCTTACCGACCATTGGTACAGTCACTGATGTCCCCATGACATTTTCCTCCTCTTCAGCAGTAATTTTTTATTTAAGGCCTAAAGCGTTTCTTGCAATAATCATCTTTTGAATATTGGATGTTCCTTCTACAATCTGATATGATTTGGCATCCCGGTAAAACCTCTCAACGGGATACTCCGTTGAAAAGCCATAAGATCCAAAAATCTTCACCGCTTGATTCGCGGCTTTGACCGCTACCTCTGCAGCATAAAACTTTGCGCAGGAAACCTCGATGGTGTTTCGCTGTCCCAGGTCTTTATTGCAGGCAGCCCGATAAACCAAAAGCCGGGCGGCCTGTTCTTCAACATACATCTCTGCAATTTGCTCCTGGATCATTTGAAAACTTGCAATGGGCTGACCGAATTGTTCCCGCTCATTGGCATACCGAACAGAATGTTCGAGACAGGCCCTTGCTACGCCTACTGCCCTCGCTGCAGAGGAGAGTCGGGTGTTGTCTAACATGGCCATGCAGATCTTAAACCCATCTCCTTTCTGACCGACCAGACAGTCTTTAGGCACCTTGACATCTTCAAAAATGATCTCCCCCGTGGGAGCACAGAAAAGACCCAATTTTGAATCAATGGATTTTTGCGTAACGCCTGGGAGATGCATATCTACAATAAAGGCTGACATGCCGCGATGTTTTGCTGCCTTATCCGTATAAACAAACACAATCCCGAGGTCAGCCACAGGCACCCCTGAAATCCACATTTTTGTCCCGTTCAGAACGAACCCTCCCTCTGTTTCTACCGCCGTTGACTTCATCGATGCCACATCAGAACCGGTGTTGGGTTCGGTGATAGCAAAACAACCAAACAGATCGGCATTGATCAATTTGGGAATCCAGCGCTCTCGTTGTTCCTCTGTTCCAAAATTGAGAAGAACGGACTGAATCGAGTTCATCTGAAGGTTAAAGGGAAGTCCCCAGGAAGGAGAAATTCTTGCGATTTCCTCGGTCATTACCGAAGCTGCAAGATAACCACTTTCATTTCCACCATATTTCTCGGGTGCAATGCACCCAAAAAACCCTAGTCTCGCCATCTCTTTTACTATTTCCTTACGAAAACGATGTTCTTTCTCGTCTTCCTCCATGATTGGGGCAATCTTCTTCTCCCCAAAATTTTTTGCCATTTCTCGCATCGCTTCTTGCTCTTCTGATAATTTAAAGTCCATACAATCGCCTCCTCCAGATTAGATTGTGCAATTTATAACAAAGGTAT
>Ga0209164_1002854_pt1 | contig 17309 bp, 14 predicted proteins | sample MTBNYHSulfiMetaG_FD_187458 | JGI IMG/M metagenome (GOLD analysis project Ga0209164, IMG submission 187458) | Enrichment culture microbial communities from rom New York Harbor, USA that are MTBE-degrading - MTBE-NYH (New York Harbor Sulfidogenic)... | ecosystem: Environmental > Aquatic > Marine >...
GCCAGAGGGGCGTTCTGGTCTTTAATCGGTGGAGTGGGTTCGAGAGCACTGACGTTGGTTTCGTCAATTGTCGTTGCACGTCTTCTTGGCAAGGAAGGCTACGGCGAAGTTGGGATGGTACAGAGCACTATCGGCTTATTTGGTGTCTTCGCAGGCTTTGGACTCGGCTCAACTTCTACTAAATACATTGCTGAATATCGCGTTAAAGACCCTGAGAAGGCCGGCAGGATATTAAATCTTACCTTAGTAATATCGCTTATCAGCAGTGGGATCATGGCGATAGTCTGCTTAGCTATGTCTCCGTGGTTGGCTGAAAAAACCTTGAACCGGTCTGACCTTGCGGCTGTACTTGCAGCAGGCTCCCTCCTTTTATTCATCTCGGCATTAGGAGGCGTCCAGTCGGCGGCGCTTTCGGGCTTTGAATCATTCAGGGCGATTGCCAGAATAAATATCTGGCAGGGGGGAGCAGCTCCGCTAATTGCTATCCCGTGTGTCTGGTTTTATGGGGTACAAGGTGCAATTGCTTCCTTTACGATTAATGCGGCCCTCGGTTTAATCTTATGCACAATCGCTTTGAGATCTGAATGTAAAAACTTCCGTATACCCCAAAAGTTTGATATGTCATTCTGGAGTGAGCGTTATACATTATGGAAATTCGCGGTGCCTTCAATGTTTTCTGCTTTAATGGTAGTTCCAACTGCGTGGATAACTAACATGATTCTTGTAAATCAGCCTGGAGGTTATGGAGAATTAGGGCTCTTTAATGCAGCAAACCAGTGGCGAATGTTGATAGTCTTTCTTCCAGGTTTGCTAACCTCAGCGATGCTTCCTGTCTTGTCGGAAACACATGGGAGGGAAGATAAAAGTGATTTTATCCGAACTGTGACTTTAAACTTGAAAGTCACCTGGGTTATTGCACTCCCGTTAACTGTATTTGCAGTTACCTTAAATAAACCCTTGGCAATGCTATTTGGCAAGCAATTTCTTGGTGCTGAAAAGATGATTTCTTATTTAATGATTGCCTGTTTCCTTAATATCGTCAATGGAGCAGTGGGAAGTGCATTGGCCGGATCAGGGAGGATGTGGACAGGTACAATTATGAACCTGGGGTGGTCGATTGTGCTAATAGTTTCATCTATACTACTTATCCCCAATATTGGTGGTCTGGGATTAGCGGTTGCGTATTTCATCGCTTATTTACTCCATACAATATGGGTAATGTTATATGTAGAAATTAAACTTGCTCCATCAACAATGTTTGGTCAATGGAAGCTGATACTATTCTCCGTGGTTGTACTTATAGCAAGTATTCAGTTGGGTTTTGTAGAAACCAATCAATACTTATTTCAAATCATGCTTATATTGGCGTCAGTCATACCGTTCGTTCAAATGCTCAGGGGCGGTGTTTTCCAGCGCACTTAAACTTTTATAAAAATCTTGTGCGAAACCAATGAAAAGATGGCTGCCTGAAGAGCTTGAAGAAATAGTGTGTGATTTCTGTGGCTCAAGCGAAATATCTCAAGAATTTATAAGGGCTGACGGGATGCGTGTGGTTGAGTGTGCGATTTGTGGATTGGCGTTTCTCAATCCTCGTCCACATGCAGCGCTAATACCAGAATTTTATAAAGATGATTATTTTACCGGTGCATCTGCCAATAGAGGTGAGGGTGGTTTAAAACTCAATCTCGATGTGTCTACGTCAGAAATAAGTGAAAACAAATCTTCACCGCGGGTAATCGAAATTATTAGTGAGAAATTCGAAGGGCTACAGAACAAGGATGTACTTGAGATAGGCTGTGCAACAGGAGATCTTCTTATTGAAATAAAGAAGGTGGGAGCACGTACAAAAGGACTCGAAATTTCAGATTTTGCGGCAAATATCGCACGAAAGCGGGGACTGGATGTCACCACGGGTACAATTGAGGATTGCGCAGCAGATTATCAGAACAGGTTTGATATTGTGATGGCATTTGAGGTGATTGAACATGTCTTAAGTCCGGTCTTATTTTTTAAAAAGTGTGCAGAAATTGTACGCCCTGGAGGACTTTTAATGCTTAGCACACCTAACTATGCTTGCGCAAAAAGATTTGGAGAAGAGTGGCTTGGCTTCAGAACAAGCTTTGAGCATATATACTTTTTTTCTCTCAATGTGATATCAAGAATGGCATCAAAGTCAGAATTTAATCTCAGGTATATTGAATCATCAAAATCTTTAGGAGGCACGCGAAGCTTGAATTCTGTGACTCGTCAGTTTGAAAGGCTGAAAACACTTTTCTTCTTTATGACGGAAATTGGGTTCTTAAAAACTTTAAAGGCTATTATCACAAGGTCTGAAGGGCATTACCCTTATGGTGTAGGGCACTCTATGATTACAGTGTTTGAAAAGACATGTTGAAAAGTAAAAGTTATGGGAAAGTTTGATATTAGAGGCTTTTAATTATGAGCCAGTGTTCTCCTTATAGGATTCTAATGTTTGCACCTTTTTTCCCGCCGAGAAGTGGCCCCGAATCTCATGTAAATGGCAAGCTTGCACTTGCAATGTTTCGGCGTGGTTGGCAACTAGACGTAATTACGCTTGCACCCAAGGAAGAACATAATGAAAGCAGTGAACAGATATGGGAACCTTTGCGTGATATTACATGCTCAGTTCCTCGTAACTATCCAGGACAAATGAAATTGATGATTGAGCGAGCAGTTGGTGTATTGTCAACTATGCACCCAATTTCAGGAATTGTTTGGGCTAGGCATGCGCTGAAGATTGCTAGGCGGCTTGTTCGAGAAAAGGAATACGATGTAATTTTGTCACGCAGTCTGCCGGCGGCAGGACATCTTCCAGCCATGATTCTATCACGAGAAAATAAAATTCCTTGGCTTGCCAATTGGAATGATCCTGCACCTCCAATTGTTATTTTCGAACCTTATGGCGAAGGACCGACTGCATCGATTGGCTTCAGGTGGAGACACTACATGAATTCAGTGACCATGTCGGCGTCTTGGCACACTTTTCCTTCGGATAGACTAATGAATTATATGTTAAGAATATATCCGTTTATGCGGGACAAGTCTTCCGTTATTCCACATGTTGCACTATCTGATATAGTGGTTACCAATCCGATTAAATCAAACTTATTTAATCTGTGCCATGCCGGCAGTCTTGAAATTCAACGCAATCCTGCAATTTTTTTCGAAGGCATCAAGCAATTTTTAAAGAGAAATAATAAAGCGAGCGATAAGATTTTGATGAAATTAGTAGGCAATATCGCATCATTTTCCATTCCACCTGAACTACAAAAAATTATTGATATACAAGGATTGCATAGTTATACGCGATCACTTGAGATAATGTCCAAAGCAAATGTAATTTTGGTCATAGAGGCCCCGATGGCAGAAGGGATTCCTTTACCTTCTAAATTTGTTGATGCGGTTCAATGTCATTGCCCTATTATGGCTATTTCACCCAAGATTGGAGTATTATCCGATTTCATTAAAAGATACGGAGGCGGAATTGTTGCTGACTGTAAATCCCCGGAAGAAATTGCATTGGGCTTGGAAATATTATATAGGAATTGGGAAAATATGACACTAAATTCAGAATTTAGTACAGAGAGATTATATCAAGTTTTTTCTGAAGAGACCGTAATATCACTCTATAAAGATCTTTTCAGAAAGTTTGGAGTTGGTTAAGCATGGAGTTTACAGGTGAACGTGTCATATTAGGCAAAAGTCCTACAGACACTGAAAAACAACATATTCACAGATATTATTTTGCCAGCCAGTTTGTCAGGGGTAAAACTTGCTTAGATATAGCTTGTGGCATAGGTTATGGTTCTCGCATTCTTTGTGATGCGGGTGCCGAAAAAGTTGTTGGCGTGGATATATCAGAAAAAGCTATTGATTACGCTATTAAGCATTATGGTACAGAAGGCATCGACTTTGTTGTTAGTAATGCAGAATATTACAATTATGGAACCTATGATTTAATAGTAAGTTTTGAAACCATTGAACATTTAAATAATAGAAATGTATTTTTATCGAATTTGCATGATATGTTAGAGCTTGATGGGAAATTAATTATATCTACTCCAAATAAAGCTATAACTTCACCATTAAAAAGATCAGATCAACCCGTAAATAAATGGCATAGATATGAGTATACACAGAAACAATTCATTATCGAACTTAATAATGCTGGTTTTGAAATTCTCATGACTTGTGGACAGAAATTATTTCCAAAATTATTTAATGTTGAAATAATTACTAGATTTATCAAAAAAATATACAGTGAATTATCTCTTTTTGAATATTTATTCAGAGAAAACCCTGAGGTATTACCTCTCCTAACATCAACAGCGGAGATTTTAATTATTGTTTGTAAGAAAAAATAGAAGGTTGTTGTTTCAAACAAGATAAATTAAATGGAAGTCAATGGTCTAAAATTAACAATAATAATAATCTCTTACAACACTAAAGAGTTGCTCAGAAATTGTATTAAATCAATTTACGAAAATATAGATAACATTGTATTTGAAATTATTGTTGTTGATAATGCATCCACAGACGGTAGCCCCGAAATGGTTGAAAACGTATTCAAAAATACTATATTAATCAAAAATAATACTAATGATGGCTTTGCTAAAGCTAATAATCAAGCAATAACAATAGCTAATGGGGACTACATTCTTCTCCTTAATAGTGATACAATTGTTAGAAAAAATACCGTACAACCACTTGTGGACTTTATGAAAATGCATATTAAAGCAGCAGCAGTAGGGCCAAAAGTCTTGAATTTTGATGGTACACTCCAGAGTAAGGGTCATGTTTTCCCATCGATTATTTTTGCACTTATTAGATTTTTCGGGATAAATAAAATAATGACAGAAAATTTAAAAAATAAATTACTATCCAAATTTTATTGGGATGAAAACGAACTTAGACAAGTAGACTGGCTAAGCGGTTGCTGTTTAATGATCAAAAAAACTGCATTTTTTGATATAGGTAATTTATCAGAAGACTTTTTCTTATATTGCGAGGAGGTAGAGTGGTGTTATCGTGCCCGAAAAAGAAATTATCAAATTTGGTATGTTCCAAATGCAGAAATAAATCATTTAAATAGATCGTCTCCATTTGAAAAACGAGATGAAGCATTTATTGATAGTAGGATTATTTTTTACAAAAAGACTGGTATATATAAAGCTATTATAGTGTCACTTTTAACGATTATACCATTATTAATCGTTTGCGCTGTTACAATTGTGCGACTTGATAGAAAATATAGAACTGAAGTATATGCACAACTTAGATATGAGATTGCATTTCTTAAAAGGTTGACAAGTTCTATTTAAAATTAAAGTAGTTATTAATTTAGATAATTTGTAAGATTGTTATGCGATTTTCAGTAGTAATCCCAGCACACAATGGCGAGTTATATTTACGATTTGCGATAGAGTCTGTTCTGAATCAGACGCGGAAAGCAGATGAAATAATTATAATAGATGATGCATCAACCGATAAAACTGCAGATATAATACAGTCTATAGAATCGAGAGAACGAGTGAAATATATTGTCAATGAAGAATCGACTGGGTTTGTTGATGCATGGAACCGCGCAATTGAAAAAGCAAGTGGAGATTTTGTTGTAATCTTACATCAGGATGATTTGCTTTGTCCAGAATATTTATACCATATAGAGAAGGCAATAGAAAATTATCCAGAAGTAAGACATTTATACTCAGGATGTAATTATATCAATGAATTAGGGGATATTATTAAAAGTACACCACAACCACATTCAGTTGAACCTAAACTCTGTTCTGGGAAGGAATATGCAAAAAACTATCTTAATGGTGTAATAACCAATCAGCATATTCACCGATGTCCCGGGGTTACCACAAACAGGAAATTACTTTTAGATCAATGTGCCTATCGAAAAGAAGCCGGCCATATCGCCGATGATGATTTTTTTTTACGTGTCGGTGTCTTCACAAATGTGATTGGAATATCTCAACCTTTGGCAAGCTTTCGGCATCATGCAGAATCATGTACAAGCAAAGCTGAATCATTAACACTGAATCTCGCTCAGGATTATATTTATCAAGTTAAATACTATAAAGAAAATAGGACAATCTTGGATCAGGATGATAGTCAGAAAATTAAAAGACAGGCCGTAAAATTCATTAATCTTCTTCTATCCCAGTCGCTACTATACAGCCGAAAAGACTGGACATCAACGGCCTTGAGTCTTCGGAAAGAATTGGAGGAAATGTCTCCCTTTTTTATGGATCAAAATATGCCATTTTGGACCAAAATAATGTGGTATTTATTAGAAAGCCAGAACCTTAATCATCGATTGCCTGTTTTATATGTGAGAACATTAAATAAACTTATCAGTATACGTAATGCGTATTTACGCAAAAGCCTTTAAATATTAAATGAGTACCATCTGCAATATCTGCTTTAATGGAAGTGGCAATACAAAGCATGTTGCTCATGAAATGATGTTTGGCTATAAAGATGAGTTTATATATATTGAATGTGTAAATTGCGGGTGTGTGCAGATAGAACATTATCCCGGAAACCTTGAAAAATATTACCCATCAAACTATTTTGCTTTTGTCAAACGTGATATACCATCTGACAATTGGATTAATAGATATTTCAGATATAAATGGATTACATCGGCACTGACAGGCAGGGGCGTTATTGGGAGATTCATAGATAAAATAAAGCCGGCTCCTGAGTTGTATAGAATATTCAGGAAATACAAAATAGGAGTAGAATCATCTGTGCTCGATGTCGGTTGTGGAAATGGTCATTTTCTGATCAATTTATACCGCGCTGGTTTTAATAATTTGGTGGGTATAGACCCATATTTACCTAAAGATGTTCATTATGACGATCGTCTGATTTTACTAAAGAAAAGTTTGAAGGATTTAGATCAGCAATTTGATTTAATTACATTACATCACTCATTCGAGCACATGCCTGAACCCTCAGATGTTTTACATAATTTGAATAAGTTATTAAAGAAAGACGGGTTATTGATTATCAGGATTCCTATCATCGGATATTCATGGAGACACTATGGGGTAAACTGGGTTGGATTAGATGCGCCAAGACATTTATTTTTGCATACACAAAAAAGCATCGAAATTCTATCAAGGAGGACGGGATTTAATCTTGTCGAAATTTCTTATGATTTCGATGAATTACATATTTGGGGAAGTGAACAGTATAAGAAAGGCATCCCTCTTACGGATGAAAAGTCTTATTGGACAAATCCCCGTAATGCTTTTTTTACAGAAAGAGATATTGATTTATTCAAATTGAAAGCGAAAGAAATGGCTAACGATGGAAATGCTGATCAAGCATGTTTCCATTTCCAAAAAGCTCGTTCTTATTAATAAACCTAAGAAAACAAATTTATTTGAATGGATATCTCTGTTTTTATAGCTATTCCCATACTGTTAGTGGGTGGTTCAGAATTTCAGACATTGTGCCTTGTCCGGGTTTTGCAGTCTGCCGGGTTTAAAATTACAGTCTGCTGTTACTATGAATATGATTGTACAATGGTTTCTAAAATGGAATCAACTGGCGCAAAGGTAATGCTGATGGGACTACGACGCTCAGATGGTATGTGGCATCTGCACAAAAGGTTGAGAGCTTTACTTAAAGAGGTATGTCCAGATATTGTACACATCCAGTATATTGCTCCCGGTTTACTTCCCATCATAGCTGCACGTCTTGCAGGAATAAAAACAGTTTTTGCAACAGTTCACCAACCGGGAAGGGTTCATGCGTCGAAGGCGAAGCTTTTATTTAAAGCTGCTGCAAAATTATGTACCGTCTTCTTCTGTAATTCAAAGGCTGTTGAAGAGTCCTGGTTTGGTGATAGTCAAATCTTTAATTCTGAAAAGATAGATAAAAAAAGAAAACATTTTACTATCTATAACGGTGTTGACGTTGATGAGATTGATAGAATAGGAAAAGAGGCAGAGACTGAACGCATTAGAGGATCTTTAAATATTAAAAATAAAAAAGTTATTGGAGTTGTTGGAAGACTGAGGAGCGAAAAAGGGCAGGCAGTTTTATTAAAGGCGATGGTCGATGTGATAAATGCTTTTCCTGATACTGTATTGCTCGTTGTCGGTGATGGGCCTGATAGCCAGCATCTTAAGGCAATGGCTGTTGATTTAGGGATTGACAATCATGTTCTTTGGCTTGGGCAAAAAAACCAGCAGGAAGTGTTTGAGCTTTACAGCGTTATGGATGTCGTGGCAGTGCCTTCAATTTTTGAAGGTTTTGGCTTTACAGCGGCGGAGGCTATGGCAGCGAGGGTGCCTGTCGTGGCGACACGGGTGGACGGATTATGTGAAGTTGTAGCGGACAGAGTAACCGGATATCTCGTAAATAAAGAAGACAGTCGGGATTTAGCCCTAGCAATAATTGCTCTCCTTTCAGATTCCGGGATGGCAAGAAGACTTGGACAAAACGGGAATGAACGTACAAGAGAGAAATTTTCCGTTGATCGCTTTAAGGAGTTGATAATTATGGCATATGGATGCTATTCATGATTAAGTAACATGAGTATGCTTGATTCAGTTAGCATAAACCGCGACTTCTCATTGAGGACAAAGTATTTACTGACAAAAACCACCTGAGAAACGACTATTACAGAGCAATAATAGACGGATTCAGTTTGATGGTCTTAAAAACTTCCCCATAAAATGAATTAGCGGTATAAGTAAAAATGATTTAAGGAATAGGACAATGGACACGGAGAGAATCAGACGTTTCATCCTTCGGCATCCGCGTGTACGAAGTCAGTATCTTATCGTTCGTGGGATGGCGAATGCTTTTTTGCGTCGAAATCCTTTACAGAAATTCTCTTATCGTGTGCAGACGCTTGATTATTTGAACGTCGGATGCAACAAAAAAGTGTTCCCACATATGATTAATATAGATTATAGTTGGTTCCCTGGGATTGACCTAACCGCCGACATTCGGAGACGATTGCCGATCTCTGACAAGCGGCTTCGAGGCATTTATTGTGAACATGTTCTCGAACATCTCCCGTTTGATACGGTCCCTTTCTGTCTGTCTGAATGGAGACGTGTACTGCGACCGGGTGGCGTTGTCAGGGTCATTGTTCCCGACGCTGAACTGTACTTGCAAACTTACTGCCGTATAGGAAGCGGTGAGGATGTCCGCTTCCCATATCATGAACCGGCAAAGACGCCCATGATGCATGTAAACCGCACTTTTCGGTCGGACGGCCATCAGTATGCCTACGATTTCGAAACACTCGCACGCCTCCTTGGCGAGGCCCATTTTGAGGATATCACGAGATGTGAACATCGAAGAGGAAGAGACGAACACCTTCTTTTGGACTCGGATGAACGACGGGTTGAATCACTGCGAGTGGAGGCAGTAGTTCCTAACGAAAGGAATTCCCAAGAGCGCTTTGCATACTGACACTCCTTCGTTACGACAAGGATGGACACGTGTTCGTGTAAATCCGCCGTAATCCCTCTTAATAATAAAGAGAAAGAGGTAAACAGGGCAATAAAATCCGTTCTTGTATATATAAGGCAGCAGGTTATTCAAGGATGAGCTTAGGTAGGATTGTGTATGCTTTTAATATTTACCAGCATACCCAAGAGTTTCCAGCTTTATTTAAACTGATCAAAAAAGCAAATGCTTTTCGAAGAAATTATTCCATATAATTTATGAAATGAAAATATCATACGATAACCAATTGACCAATAATAATATCAGCATAAAGAAGAAGGAAAAACTTCCCTTCATTATCTGGCTCGTATTCTTATCAACTCTCCTTGCCTTATTTGGAGATTTTTCTATTTTTGGTTTTAGAATTACTGGATGGGCCTGGTTTATTCCTATGATAATTTCAATTCTTCTGCTTGCAAGTAGACCGGGAAGGATTACATTTCCGGTTTCTATCTGGTTCCCATGGATTATTGTCATTATTGGGTATCAGATATTTGCACCAATCTCTGCTTTACAGAGAAGTATACAATTAATTTGTCCGATAATTATAGGAATAACTGTATCGACATTTAGGTATTCAGAAGCACATATTGAAAAATTCATTAGTTATTGTAAATACCTTACAATAGCACTTGTTGTTGTTGTCATTTTAAGGACAGGGATTTTGTTAACAGGTGCTCTTCCGGAAACAACTGGCTTAGCAGCTCAGGTCATGACTGGCATGTTGCTCTGTACACTTTTTGCAGCAAGGTATGCGACTGGAATAAAAAAGGAAATTTTGTGGTGGGCAATTTTGGCGACTATACCGGTAATTGCACTTACGAGAACTGCAATAGTTGCTACTGCTTTGACATTGCCACTTACCTTTGCACCCTTAAAGTTAAGAAAGAGGACGATCATTCTCATTGCAATCTGCTTATTGGGAGCTGTTGTATTCTATACGCCACGGGTACAGAGTAAGATGTTTCATTCGGGAGAAGGCGAAATGACCGATGTGCTCAATAAAGATTTTAAGGATACCGGACGCTTTCATATGTGGGATCTCATGGAGGATGAAATAAGAAGAAAACCTTGGTTCGGACATGGTGCCAATGCCAATGAGGCATTTATTTTTGCAATCGTAGGGTTTAAGGGACAGCCGCATAATGACTGGCTAAGGCTTCTTTTTGATTATGGATATTTTGGAACAGGTATTTTTAGTTTATGCATGATAGCACAGATACTGCATTTGCTGAAAATAGCAAAAAAATTCCGTGACATGTCAAAAATTCTCTTTTATGCTGGCGCGGCATCTTTTATTGCTCTCAGCCTGCTGATGGTTACCGATAATATAATTATTTATGCCGCTTACTATACAAATTTGCAGTTTGTAATCCTCGGTATGGCCTATGCATCTTCAGGAATATCAAAAGAGATATCCGAGCAAAAAGGTCGTCGTATCAAAATAACATGGTAGTTCATTAATAACACACTGCATAACATGAATCAAAGCATTCCGAGAAATTCTATATGGATTCAATTAATTCTTTATGCAGGGGCGCTGCTGACTGCGCTATTTTTGTATACCTATCATCTAAATGATGATCTTTATGGAGATGAAAGAGGACATACATATCATGTGATTGCTATCGGTGATTTCTGGACTAACATTCAGGAACCGAGCATGGCTCATCCACCAGCCTACTTCATGCTGGCTAAACTTTCATACAACATAACAGGTACCCCCTGGGGTATGAGAATTCCAAGTTTAATCTTTGCGTTGGGTACTGTTATATTGATACCCTTTGCCGCAAAGCGGATTCTTGGAGAACAATATTTTCTCCCTGCTGTATGGTTGGCTGCGTTATCTCCGTTCGTATTGGAATTTTCTGCAGAGGGAAGAGCCTATGCTATGATGATCTTTTTTTCTGCTGCTGTTTTCTGGGCTTTTATTGAATTTATTCAAAAAGAAAATGTCTGTACCATGCTATGGCTTGCAGGGTTATCTATATGCGGCGCTATGACGCACTATTTTATTTGGTTTCAGTTAGTCTTTTTTGCAATCTATTATCTGACTGTCAAAAGAACAATAACGCGATATGCACTCGGTGTTTTTATTATATCTGCAATTGTTTTATTGCCCTTTCCTATCCTTATTTTTATCGTTCAAAAGTCACAATTCAGAGAGGTACTGCAGGTTGATTGGTCAGGGTCATATTTCAGTATTACGAATTTTCTCAGTCGTTTATACATGGTCATAAGTTATGGGTACAATGCATTATGGTTGCCCAATCTTGATCCTGCACGGAATGTTCCGATCATTCAGGTAATAAAATATAACTGGTTCTTAATTGTTTTGATCACCGTTTCTTCAACAGGTATGTTACTGGCCTGGATAAAATTAGCAAGAGCGAGGGTTCGTTTTTTCTGGTTTTTTGTCCTAGGTGTTATAATACCGGTTCTACTTGGACTTATTGCAGCCAAATCTGGGTTGTATCTCATACGAGAAAAACATCTTGCTATTATCTGGGTTTTCTATTTCTTCCTGTTTCTTATGGCCCTGGGTTATTTAGTAAAAAGAAAATGGGGATGGTTCGTAATCGGTTGCCATATGATACTTGTTTTGATTTCCATTTATCACTATATATTATTACCGAATGAATACACGCGGAGAATGGACTGGACAGGATTGATACAAACATTGGAGCAGGAGGCAAAACAATCAGACTCCGTTGTCCTTTATCTATATGATATTGAAGATGAAAGTTTGAAAAATATAACCCTTTGGAATCAGGGAATACAGAAAGTGAACCTTCACCATGATCTTCCGCAAAACACTTCTATCTCAGATTATGCAAAATATCTTAATAATAAGATTAGGGGAACAATATATATAGTAAATAATGAAACAGACAGGCTTTCAGTAGATCCGAACAGCGAGTTGCTCAATACACTTATGAAATATAGATCATTTTCAGAACGAAGGTTCGGAAGAAACCTGATATTATATGACTTCAGACATTTACCAAATCTTTAGCATTTTAAAATTGACAGAGGTTTTATATGGCTGAAATAGAGACAAACCAGCCTATGCATAATGAGACAATTTTATGTGTTGATCTAGACGGTACAATTGTAAAAACAGATACCCTTTGGGAGTCTGTTCTTATAATTATAAGAACCAAACCCGCAATATTGCTGTATATGCCTTTCTGGCTCCTGAAAGGGAAAGCCTATTTAAAAAATAGAATCGCAACTTATACTCAATTAAGACCGAATAATATTGCTTACAATGAAGATGTTTTATCTTTTCTACGTTCAGAACATGCAAAGGGTAGGGAAATCATACTTGCAACAGCATCTGATTGTCAGATAGCTGAAAATGTCGCCCGGCATATAGGAATATTTTCAGGTGTATTAGCCAGTGACGGGATAGTGAATTTGTCTGGAAAAAATAAGCTTGCAGCCATTAAGAATTTTATTGGTTCTCGTGGATTTGAGTATTTAGGCAACAGTTATGCTGATTTGCATATATGGAGAGAAGCAACAAAAGCCCATCTCGTTAAACCAACCCGTCGTCTTTTCGATAAAGTTAAGAAGGTTGCAGCCGTGGAAAGGGTATTTGCCTCTACTGAAAAGAAGTGGACAGCTTTGATAAGGTCGCTCCGTCCGCATCATTGGGTCAAAAACCTTTTGCTATTTGTTCCGTTAGTTACATCTCATAAAATTAATGATCCTGAGTTACTATTCCGTGCATTCATTGCATTTATGTCCTTAAGTTTATGTGCCTCTTGCTCTTACATTATAAATGACCTGCTGGATTTGCCCGCAGATTTGCAGCATCCAAGAAAAAGATTCCGACCTTTTGCCTCGGGAACACTATCTATCAAAACGGGTTTATTGCTATCACTCTTATTGTTTGTGACAGGATTCACTCTCTCGATTTCCATACTGCATGTGCCTTTCACACTCATGCTGGGACTATATATCATACTCACGACTGCATATTCCCTGTTTTTAAAGGAGATACCAATCTTGGACGTATTAGTTTTAGCAGGATTATATGCTCTTCGGGTAATAGCGGGTGGAGTTGTCGTTGATATTGACATAACAACGTGGCTGGTAGGATTTGCAATATTTATCTTTCTAAGTCTTGCCTTTGTTAAGCGATACACGGAGCTTTTGCTTATACAGTCAGAAGATAAGAAAGCATTGGAAGGTCGAGGATATATCGTCAGAGATATCGAGATTATACGAGTAGTTGGTCCGGTAAGTGGTTATCTGTCTGTGCTTGTGTTAGCCCTATATATACATAGTAACGAAGTGTTATTACTTTATAAGCATCCATGGGTGCTCTGGTTTCTTGGTCCCTGTTTTTTATATTGGATTACAAGGATTTGGTTGATTGCACATAGAGGACAAATGCACGATGACCCAATTGTTTTTACTATTAAAGATAAGATTAGTTATATACTCGGGATAGTTATTGTTATAATATTGTTTACTGCGACATACTGAATATACTTAGAAGATTATGATAAAAAATGAAAACGGCAGCTTTTGTATTTTAGTTAATTTAAGATAATTAGCCAAACATTTCTTCTCTCTGTGATCAATCAAGTAAAAGTAATACTATCTCATAATTCTTAGAATGGACCAACCTAAAAAATGCCGTTCATATCAGTAGTAATTCCTCTCTATAATAAGGAAAAGGAAGTATGGCGTGCGGTTAGTTCAGTTTTATCTCAGACAATAACCGACTTTGAAGTTATTGTTATTAATGATGGTTCAACAGATAAAGGGCCTGAAATTGCAAAATCATTCAATGATCCCCGTATGAGAGTCATTGATCAAGCAAATGCAGGTGTGTCAGAAGCCCGGAATAGAGGCATAACTGAAGCACAAGCTGATTTAATTGCCTTTTTGGATGCTGACGATGAATGGGCTCCGGATTTCCTTGAAACCATAATTCGATTACGATGCAAATCCCCGTTATGTGAAGTTTTTGCGACAAACTATATTTTTTGTAGAGCAAACAATTACAGACGTCCAACAATCATAAGAGGTTTACCACAAGGATTCAAAGAAGGAATTCTGAAGGATTACTTTATTGTTGCTTCTCAGTCCGATCCTCCTCTTTGGACATCTGCTGTCGCAGTAACAAAGAAGGCATTAGAAGTGATCGGAGGCTTTCCTGCCGGAGTTGTGGCTGGAGAAGATCTGCTTACATGGGCAAAATTGGCTGTGCGTTATAATATTGCTTGTACCATGGAACCAAAGGCTTACTTTTGGGAACAAGTTGAATTATCAGATCGTCCAATGCGCATTCCTGATGAGCGGGATATTGTAGGTCGAGAACTTGAAGTTTTGCTAGAAACAGATATTGGCGCCAAAAGCAAGGGCTTGAAAGCCTATGTCGCTCTTTGGCATAGAATGAGAGCTTCGATCTATATAAGGCTCGGTAGACGCAGGAGCGCACTCAAAGAAATTCAAAAAGCTGCTTGTTTTTCTGGCGTTAATCTGAAATTATTTGTGTATTCGGTTCTGGCTGTTTTACCCAAAAGACTTTTCATTAATTTGTTAAAGTTCAGACTTCATATTTTTTCTTAAGAGTATGCTTGCTCATCAATAGAGAATGCTCGTGTTACGGCAAATATCATTCCCATAATGTGATGTCTTTCGGTGATAGATTGAAGGTGGTACCATTAATAAAAGAATTTTATGAGAATCTTGATAGGGATAATATTTATTCTGCAGAAACAGATCCTTCTAAACATCCTTTCTACGGAATGTTAGTGGAATTTACTAAGAAATGGAATCTAAAAGATAAGAAATGTTTAGAGATAGGTAGCTCAAAAGGGCTTTTTCAGGATCTCGTTGATAATTATACCGGAGTGGATATTGCAGAAACCTTGTCGCGTTATTATCATAAAAATTATATCACAGTTCATGGATCCGAACTCCCCTTCCCTGACGAAGCTTTTGATGCAGTATTTACCTATGCAACGCACGAACATATACCAGATTTGGAAACAGCTTTAATTGAAATTGTAAGAGTCTTGAGACCTGGTGGGGTCTGCCTCTTTGCTCCTGCCTGGCATACAAGACCTTGGTTTGCTGAAGGATATAAAATGCGCTCCTTTTCAGAGTTCAACTTCAAAGGGAAATTAATTAAATTATCTATACCGATTAGAGATTTCATTTTAATAAGATGGCCTTTGATAATTTTCAGAAGATTAGTTAGATGGTTTTTTTATATATTATCCGCTGGTCAACCAAAGGCATTAAAATATAAACAGTTAAAAGCGAATTATGAGATTTATTGGCAATCTGACTCAGATGCTTGTAATAGTATTGATCCGTTTGATGTGATAGTGTGGCTTAAAAGTAGGGGGCTTATTGTTCATCGTTACGAGGATTTATTAAAAGCGCTATTTGTCAGGACTACAGCTCTTGAGTTTCAGAAGACAAATGATTAATAAATTATTCAAATGAAGGTTCTTTGGGTTAATAAATCATTTTCTGACTATAGGATTCCTGTCTATGTTGAATTGGATAAGCTGCTCAATGGAAATCTATTCCTGATATTTTCAGGAGACCACACACCAGACCGGGTACACAAAAAAATAAAAAAATATTTGGGTCATCAAGCAATAGCACTCGAAGGTGAAAAGGTTATTTTTCGTCGTGGTGAATCAGATAGTGATTTTGCCAATGTTTATACTGAATTATCGTACCAGCCTGGGTTATATCATGAAATCAAGATGTGTAAACCAGACGTTCTGATTGGTGAGGGATTCTTTAAATGGACTTTTACAGCATTTATGTATCGAACCTTTCATGGTACACCTTTGGTTGTTTCTTATGAACGAACACATCATACTGAGAGAAAATCACAATGGTACCGGATATTATATAGAAAGGCAGTAATAAAATATGTAAATGCGATATGCTGTAATGGAAGCTTGAGTGCAAAATATTCACATTGGTTAGGCATGCCGGAAAGTCGAATTGTAACAGGTTCAATGGCTGCTGATGCAGAAGAATTACATAGAAATTGTGAAGCTATAAGTTTTGAAGAACGTCAAGCATTTCGAGAGTCTCTAAAACTGAACAAATTGGTGTTTTTATATGTAGGCCAACTTGTTGAGCGTAAAGGTGTTCGTGAGTTGCTTGCGAGTTGGGAAAAAGTACAGTCTTACGGTATCAAAGATATAATTTCTCTTGTAATTGTCGGTGAAGGTCCTGAGCGAGCAAACCTTGAGGAGTTTATGAAAGATAAAACACTTGGAAACGTACACTTTATCGGGGGTGTTAGTTACGACAGTATTGCTCAATATTATGCGATGGCGGACGTTTTTGTGATGCCAACACTTGAGGATAACTGGAGTTTGGTAGTTCCTGAAGCTATGGTTTGCGGATTGCCGATAATCTGTTCAATCTATAATGGTTGCTGGCCAGAATTAATCAAAAAAGATGTTAATGGGTTCACTATTGATCCTTATAAAATTGAAGAAATATCCAGAACGATAAAATATTTTGTTGATTACCAGGATCGTATTCCGAAGATGGGTGAGTCATCGAGGCAAATTGTAGCTGATTACTCTCCGGTTAATGCTGCAAAAGCAATATACAATGCCTGCATAATAGCTTATCAAGATAAGTTAAAAGCATTAGGTAAGTGAAAATTCTCCTCGTCCATAATTTCTATCAATCCTCTGCTCCGTCTGGCGAGGATGCAGTGTTCAGGAATGAGCAAGCGCTCTTAAAAAAAAACGACATTGAAGTCATCACCTATATAAAACAGAACGATGAAATCAGAG